>C687J35174_10010353_pt1 | contig 11584 bp, 10 predicted proteins | sample RifCSPhighO2_01_FD_35174 | JGI IMG/M metagenome (IMG submission 35174) | reverse complement strand
CGGTCAGATTCCGCTGGGGGGGGGGTTCGCATCGAAGGATTCAGTTCACTCATAGTTACGAGAGTATCATCTCGGTGGAAAATTTGCTCGCTGCGTGGAAGGAGTTTGTGCGCGGCAAGAGGGGAAAGCGCGGTGTACAGGAATTTCAACATTCTCTCATGGACAACATACTCGATTTGCACCGTGAGCTTGCTACAGGAACATACAAACATGGCCCGTATAAAGCCTTCAAGATTTCCGACCCGAAGCCACGCGATATCCACAAAGCCACCGTCCGCGATCGACTCGTCCATCATGCAATCTACCGGCAACTCTACCCATTCTTCGATCGCACCTTCATCGCAGATTCGTATTCATGTCGAAAGGGGAAAGGCACCCACAAAGCGATGAATCGTTTTCGTGCCTTTGCATACAAAGTCTCCAAGAACCACACCAAGACTGCATGGGTGCTCAAGTGCGACATCAGAAAGTTTTTCGCCTCCATTGATCAGACAATTTTGCTCGACATCGTGTCCACATACGTTCCCGACAAACGTATTCTCGGTCTCATCACTGAAATCGTCGGCAGCTTCCGATCCAATATCCTTAAGTCTGCGCCATGGCGTAGAGATAAGGATACGGGCAAGGGCTTGCCGCTGGGGAATCTTACCTCTCAGCTTTTGGTCAACGTGTACATGAATGAGTTTGATCAATTTGTAAAACACAAACTAAAAGCAAAATACTACACCCGCTATGCCGATGATTTTGTTGTTCTCTCCGGCGACAGAAACAAACTTGAGCGCATAAGGCGACATATCGATCTCTTTCTGCGCAAAAAACTCAAACTCGAATTGCATCCGGATAAAGTTTCGATCACGACCGTCGCCTCCGGCATCGATTTTCTTGGGTGGGTACACTTTCCGGATCATCGGGTGCTGCGAACGGCGACGAAGCGACGGATGTTGAAGCGCGTGGCGGGACTTGAAGACGACAGTCCGACGGCGCAGTCGTATCTTGGCATGCTACGGCATGGTAATACGCAAACGCTGCAACGAAGTATCCGACATCCAGTCACGGGATGACAAATGCTCGATTTTGGCTACAATGCGCCCATCATGGCAAGCAAAAAACCGCTCATCGGCTTCATCGGACAAGGATGGATCGGCAAAGCGTACGCCGATAATTTCGAAGAGCGCGGATACGAGACGGTGCGTTATTCGCTTGAAAAACAGTGGATAAAAAACAAGGACAAAATAAGAGAATGCGACATCGTCTTCATCGCGGTGTGGACGCCGACGACGCCGAACGGTTTTGATGTTTCGGTCGTCGAGAACGTTCTGCCGCTCGTCGGCAAGGGAAAAATCGCCGTCCTGAAATCCACTATTGTGCCTGGCACAACAGAGGAGCTCCAGAAAAAGTTTCCTGATATTATCCTTTTGTATAGTCCTGAATTTCTCTCGGTAGCTTCGCATCTCCATGATGCCGCGCACCCGTTTGTAAATTTGGTGGGCATGCCCGCTCACGATGCCAAGCACTTCAATGCAGCGGAGTGTGTTATGAAAATCCTTCCGCGGGCGCCGTACTCTGATATTTGTAAAAGCGCCGAAGCTGAAATTTTTAAGTACACGCACAATACAAGCGGATACACACAAGTCATCCTCTTTAATCTCATGTACGATCTTGCGCAAAAAATGGGCGCGGATTGGGATGTGGTCAATCGCGCGGTGCAGGCGGATCCTTTGATCGCAAAGCGTTACTCGAATCCCGTACACAAAAAAGGGCGCGGCGCGGGCGGAGGCTGCTTTATCAAGGACGTGGCCGCGCTTAGAAGCCGTTACAAAAAACTCGTGCCCGAAGACACACTCGGACTCAAAGTGTTTGAAGCCATGGAAGCAAAGAACATTGATCTCCTCGTATCAACGGGCAAAGATTTTGATCTCCTCGAGGGGGTCTATGGTGCCGATGTTGTAAAAAAACGTAGGAAGAAACAAGGCAAATAGATATGCGTCTCTTGATTGTCACCCAAGCGGTCGACAAAGATGACCCCGTGCTCGGATTTTTTCTCGAGTGGATTCGCCAACTTGCCGAGCGTTGTGAATTCGTTCACGTCATTTGTCTGAAAGAAGGATTGCACTCACTACCATCGAATGTCCGCGTACATTCGCTCGGAAAGGAATCAGGCGCCTCGCGATTTAAATATCTTGCTCGTTTTTTTCACTACATCTATCACTTGCGACACGAATATGACAGCGTCTTCGTGCACATGAATCCTGAATACGTCGTGCTCGGAGGACTATTTTGGCGCCAGTGGAGGAAGAAGATCGTGCTCTGGTTCATTCATCGAAGAATCTCTCTCTACCTTCGAATCGCTTACATCTTTGTGCATGCTATTTGCACGGCTTCACATCGGAGCATCAATATTCAGGGCAAGAAAATTAAGGCTGTTGGACATGGAGTCGATACGGCCCGCTACAGCGGCCACGAGCGTACAAAGAATACCCGCAGCATCCTTTTCCTCGGTCGATTAGATCCGATTAAAAGAGTCGATGTGTTTGTCGATGCGCTCCTCGAGCTCCATCTGCGTGGCGTTTCGTTTACCGCCGATATCTACGGCTCTCCGTCTCCCGGATATACGAAGGACTCCGAAAAAATTAAAGAGAATGCCGCATCGCTTATCGAAGCGAATCTTCTTACCATGCACGAAAGTATTCCACACGAAGAGACGCCTCCGGTGTACGCATCGCACGCAATTTTCGTTAATCTCACGCCGCCGGGTTCTTTTGATAAAACAATTCTCGAGGCATGCGCCTCGGGTGCGGTCGTCATTGCGGCAAATGGTGCTTTGCGCGGAGTGCTTCCGGAAACGTTGCAAACGGATGGGACGAAGGAACACACAGTCTCTGCGCTTGAAGCAGCCCTCAGTCTATCCGACGAAGAACGCCGTGACCTTGGGGAGCGGAATCGAAAATACGTGGAAGATAAACACGCGCTTCCGCAACTGATCGAGAAATTGGTGCAGGCATTGAAATAGTATGCCCGGTAGTATTAATTTCGGCTAGATTATGTTCTACGTATACGTACTAGAAGAAGAAAAGAAGGGAACCTGGTACATTGGATATTCAGCCGATCTAAAGCGGCGAGTCGAAGAACATAATCGGGGACTCACCAAATCGACAAAAGGTCGTACCTGGCACTGTATATACCTCGAGGGTAGTTTGAACGAAGGAGATGCGCGCCGCCGAGAGCGATATTTCAAGACAACACCAGGTCGACGAGCTTTAAAGACGCGATTACAAGGATATTTAAGCAAGCGGCGCCAGCCGAAATTGCACTAACCGGGTATGGTGCAAATTACGAAGGAGGCAGGATACAAAGCGGGCACATATGCGAAGCTTGATCGCTTTGCGAGTTACGCGATACAAACACAATTCATAGTCGCAACGAATCCTTCGAGGGTTTTAGAGATAGGCGTGGGGGACGGCGTTGTCTCAGGACACTTCCGGCGACATAGCGATATTCCCTATACGACGGCGGATTTCGCGGCAGATCTTTCACCCGACGTCGTCGCAGACGTCCGCGCGCTTCCGTTTGATGATAATTCGTTCGACACCGTTTGTGCGTTTCAAGTCTTGGAGCATTTGCCGTTTGAGGATTTTGAGAAAGCAGTTGGAGAACTTATGCGTGTTGCAAAAAAATATGTCATCATATCGCTTCCGCATTTCAATCACCCACTTAAATTCTCCCTCAAAATCCCGCTGTTTCCTGAAATCAAAATATGCATTCGGCTCCCGCATCCCAAAGAGCATATCTTTGATGGACAGCACTATTGGGAAATAGGGAAGCGTAGGTTTCCGACCCGCCGTATTCGTGCAGTTTTTGAAAAATACGCGGCACTCGAGCAGGAACATGTTCCTTTTGAAAACCCGTCGCATCACTTTTTCATCCTCAAGAAGCGCACTCTCTAGGCGGTGTACAGATGCTTGAGGTACCAATCAACGGTTTTATTGACACCTTCCTCGATCGGCACCTTCGGCTCGAATCCAAAACTCTTTTTTGCTTTTGAGATGTCTGCAATGTAGCGCACAACTTCGCCCGTGCGATTGTTCTCAAGACGTACCGCGTTCCCCGAGTCCATCCGCTTTTGAATGAGGCGGGCGACGTCAACGATCGAAGTGCCGCTTCCGTATGCCAGGTTGTACACCTGGCCGTTGATCGAGGGAAATTCGTAGAGCGCTGTGATAATGCCACCGACACAGTCGTCGATGTAGGTATAGTCGAGGAGCTTCTCCTTGCCATACACGACGAGATCTTTGTTTTCTTTGCACAGTTTTATGAAGAGGGGAATGACGCGGTCGCTCTTGTCGTACATGCCATACACGTTTGAGAAACGAAGGATGACGGTCTCCATTCCGTAGCATTGGCGATATGCTTGTACCAAGGCCTCACCTCCGATTTTCGACGCAGTGTACGGACTCTCGCAATAGTCGATATGCACGTCATCCTCGGCGTGAACTATTTTTTCTGAATTTCCATACACTTCTCGTGAGGACGAGAACATAAAGTTCTTGATCTCGTTTTGTCGTGCGAATTCAAGGACATTGAAGACCATCTCGAAATTGTCTCGGGCGAGCGACGGATCTACGACCAGATTAAAAACACGTGCGTTTGCCGCTAGGTGTATGACGACATCGACGTCTTTGGGCAACTCTTTCAACACGCGCTCTTTATCGCGAAGGTCGAGAATAATCGTCTTTTTGTTGACAGCATCGTTCCAGGTATTAGGCTCGCGATCGACACCGATGATATCAAATCCCTCACCGAGAAGCGTTTCTGCCAATCGAGTGCCGATGGTGCCACTTGAGCCCGTCACCAATATTTTTTTAAGGGGATATGCCATACGGAGCTCGCTTCGTTGGGACTGAGCGTATCAAATCATCACGATCGTAGCAACTTTCTCCACGTGATGCGGGTCGCAAGCGCGAGCGTCAGAATCAGGTACTTAAATCGCCACAGCTCATGCCATATCGGCAATTTATTGCCGCGCGAGACGAATCGGACACGAATCATCCTCAAGCCAAACAGGGCGAGCGTCGCTCCGGTGTGCGCGAGCGCCCACGCCCATGCCTTGAGGTCCATAGTAGCGTCATAGTGACGTCGGTCCCAATCAAGTGCCCGCTCGAGACGTCCCGTATCAAAGTCGGCGTATTCTTCTGGAAGCGGCACAAGCATCACGCCTGCAAGAAGCCCGATGTTTTCACCCGCCCGTACGATGATGCGCTCGTGCGTGATCTTTGTATAGCTCTCGACTGCATCGCGATGGAAGAATCGTATCTGTCGGTTGGGATAGGTAATCGTGTCGTCGATGATCTTGCCTCGCAAGACATATTTGCGAGGAATCTTGTACACGCGGTAAGGAGGATGAGGATCCTCGACGATGTGGCGTATCTCCTCGAGTGCTTCGGGGGAGAGGTATTCATCGGAGTCGAGTCGCAGATACCAATCGCACTCAGCTGCATTGAGGCATTTTGTGCGAACTGCACCGAAGTCAGTCACCTTTTGATTCGGCTCGTCCGTTTCAACCTGCTTCACGACACGCGCGCCGCCCTCTCGGGCAATATCCTGCGTGCCATCAGTCGAATTGCCATCGCATATGTATTTGTCGGCGAAAGACTCGACGCTCGCGAGCGCGCTGGCAAGGTGCCGTGCGCTGTTGAGCGTGAGAATGCCGACAGAGGCCTGAATGCGACCGTTGTCCATAGTGGTGGTTACTATACTATCCCGCCCACCTATCTGCACGGGACTTCTGGTATTATTTCCGGAATGTCGGTGAAGCTCTATTCGATCATCGTGCCCGCGCACAATGAGTCAGAGAATCTTGTCATCCTCTTGCCGCGGCTCGACGCGGCACTCCAAAAGCTTTCGCGCGAATATGAAATCATCGTCGTCAATAACGCATCGACTGATGACACGGAGGTCGCGATTGATGGTCTCGGTCTGTCGCGCGTACGCATAGCGCGCGAGCCGGCGCTCGGATACGGGCGCGCGGTTCTCGCGGGACTGTCGGAAAGTCGCGGAGACATGATCGGCATTATTCGTGCTGACAATCAAGAAAAACCGGATGACCTTCGCGCGATGTTTGATGCAGCTGAAAGAGAGGGAGTTGCACTCTACAAGGCGGTGCGAAAAAATAGGATAAGCGACGGATTGAAGCGCATCATCATCAGCTTTGTATATAACATGCTTTTCAAGTTTATGTTCGGCCTTTCCTCGCGCGACCTCAATGCGACGCCAAAAGTATTCACCAGGAGCTTTCTCGAACAAGCACGGCTTGAATCAAAAGACTGGTTTATTGATGCGGAGATGGTCATAAAGGCGGAGCACCTCGGGCTTTCCATCCGTGAGATGGAAATTGAGTATTTACCCCGTCTCAAAGGCAAATCGACCGTCCGTATGCGGCACATTTTCGAGTTTCTGGGGAACATGCTAAGGTGGTATCTAAGCACACGGCATGGCAGGCTTTTGGAAAAATAAAAACACTTTTGTCACGGGAGGAAACGGTTTTTTAGGCAGTCACGTGGCCAAGTCGCTCATACAGGCGGGCGCTCTTCCGATCGTTTTGGTGTATGAAGAAAATCCCGGGGGGCTCTTTGAGCGAGAAAAACTCGGAGAGCAATCGATCATTGTAAAAGGGGACGTGCGCAATCTCGCGCTCATGGAAGAAATATTGCGCTGGCACAAGATCGACATTGTCTACCATTTGGCGGCGCAGGCGATTGTCGACCAGGCGATTGATGACCCGCTCGACACGTTTGAGATTAACATTCAGGGCACATGGAATATTCTTGAGGCGTGCAAGCGCAATCCGCGCGTAGAGCGGATTATCGTGGCGTCCTCCGACAAAGCATATGGGCACCATGATCAATTGCCTTACGGCGAGCACTCTCATCACCTCAAGGCCGCTTATCCCTATGAGGTGTCGAAAGCGGCGGCGGACATGATCACGCAGACATTCTACAAAACGTTTAAACTTCCGGTATGTATCACCCGCTGCGCCAATCTCTACGGTCCCGGCGATATGAAAATGAATCGCCTTATTCCGCGCACGATCTATCAACTCCACACCGATCGAGCACCGGTCATTCGTGACACCAGCAGCTCACTGCGCGATTATCTCTATGTGGAGGATGCTGCTGAAGCGTATCGCATGCTTGCCGAGCAAATGGATGAATCAATGCACGGAGAGGCTTTCAACTTTGCTACCAACAATCCGCTATCTGTAGCGGAAGCAATCAAAATCATTTCGAGGGAAATGAAAAAGTCGATTGCGCCCAAAGTAGTAAAAACGCACGGCATGGAAATACGCCATCAATATGCCTCCTTTGATAAAGCACAGCGACTCCTCGGATGGAAGCCAAAGCACGATTTCGTTTCCGGAATACGCAAGACCATTCCGTGGTATCGGAAACATATTGAGACGACGATGAAGTCAAAGATCAAGGATGTTAAGCGAAAAACAAAAAAAGTGGTACGCAGGTAAGGCTGTCCTCGTGACGGGTGCTGATGGTTTCATCGGTTCGCACCTCGTCGCGGCTCTCATTGAGTCCGGGGCGGAGGTGAGTGTCACCGTCCATCGAGAGGACAAAGCGACTCGAGTAAAGCCTTTTTTGAACGCGGTAGAAGTGTTTGAGGGAGATTTGAGCGAAGAGGGTGTCGCGAGATCCATTATACAAACGAGTAAGCCGAAAATAATTTTCAACGCGGCATCTTCAACCAACACCGCGCCGGATTTTTCGGCACTCGATGACGTCTTAAAAAATACATATGGAATAGCGCACGCAATGCTTCAAGCGGCGACCGAGAGTTCTGTGGAGCGGTTCGTCCAGTTTGGCTCCATCGCAGAGTATGGACTTGCGCAGGCACCCTTTACCGAAGATATGCACGAAATGCCGCAAACGCCGTATGCGCTTGGAAAAGTAATGGCGACTCTCTCTACATTTGCGATCGGAAGGATGACGGACATGGAGGTGGTAGTAGTTCGGCCTGCCGCGGTGTATGGCCCTGGCCAAGGATTTACCATGCTTGTTCCGAATCTCATCAAGGCGTGTTTGGAAAAGAAGGATTTCGACATGAACAAGGGGGAGCAGCTGCGCGACTTTATATTCATAGACGATCTTGTCGAAGGAATTCTTGCCGTCGGGAGTAGTGAGAATTCAACTGGCGAGATTTTCAATCTGGGGAGTGGCAATCCGACTCTTGTCAAAGAAGTGGCCACTATGGTTAATGCCGCTCTCGGAAATCCCATCACGATCAATTTTGGAGCGCAGCCATATCGCGAAGGCGACAGCATGGAATTTTATATGGATTCGACTAAGGCAAAGCATATACTCGGATGGACCGCATCGACTGATATAAAAACTGCGATCGAGAAAACCATTCAATGGTACAGAGAAAATACTGACCGGGTAAAACATTGACACCGGCTTATCGATGCAGCATATTCCAGCGAGAGTCATTACTGGATGCGGAGGTGGCGATGTGGCGAGACCCTCGTCTTTTGACGGGCGCTGAAGTCGATGTATTCTGCGCTCTATGTATGCGTCTTGATGAGCACAGAGAGGCAAGCGGCGGCACGGTGCCGAAGTCGATCTTCAATCACGGCCTGCGGCACGGGATCAGCCCCTTCGTGGCCGAAGAGATCGTTGCGCTCAATCCAAAGGCAAAGACTGTTCTTCTCCTTGAGCGGCCTGGGAAAGAAGAAGACCCATATTTTTTCGAGAAGATGGCTCTTCCCGGAAGTGTACTGCGGCAGGGCGAAACAGAATCTGACGCGCTCAATCGCGCGCTCGGTGAATTCGGCGGGGTGGCGTTGCACGAGCCGATCTTTGTCGACAAGATGCTCTGCTCGACGCCGCGGGGCGACGAATTGGCACTCGTCCATCGCGTCTTCGTCGATCCGAAGAAGTGTATTCTTGCGCGCTCGCGAGACGGTTTCTATTCACCCGACGATCTACCGGACAATACGCTCGGCTTCCACGTCGATATGATCAAGATGGTCGTCTTTCGCCTCCAATGGTGATTCGTGAGGCCTCGCGTCCGATTCCCAAGGGAAGCGGACGCGCTGTTTTTCATAGGGCGCTCGTGGTATTGTTTTCCCACTATGGCAAAGAAAAATCAGTATCTCCGGGTTCCCTATGCGCTCGCCGTTTTTGGCGAGGAAGAGCGCAGGGCCGTGCGTGAAGTGCTAAAAACTCCGCAAATTGTGGCGGGGAAATATGCCGCCGAATTTGAACGTCGGATTGCCACGCTTTTCGGAAAAAAGCATGGACTGCTCGTCAATTCAGGATCATCTGCCAACTTGCTTGCATTTGAAGTTGCCAATCTCCCCGCTGGCTCTGAAGTGATCACGCCAGTACTTACTTTCTCAACGACTGTAACACCGATCGTAAAAAACAATCTCACGCCGGTTTTCGTGGATGTGGAACCCGGCATGTATACAGTCAATATCGATCAGGTTGAAAGAATGATCACCAAACGGACGCGTGCGCTCATGATCCCGTCCCTTCTCGGAAATATTCCTGATTATTCTCGCTTGCAGAGAATAGCCAAGAAACACAAACTTATTCTCATCGAAGATTCGTGCGACACGATCGGACCTACTATTAGTGGCAAACCGACCGGCGTGTACACCGACTTTTCGACCACAAGTTTCTATGCGTCCCATATCATTACTGCCGCAGGAGAAGGCGGCATGATCGTGCTCAACGGCAAAGAGGATTACGGAAAGGCGCGCATGCTCGCTGGCTGGGGGCGTCAATCGGCGCTCAATGAATCGGAAGATATCCGCATTCGCTATCAGTCGACCATCGGCGGCAAACCGTACGACTCGAAATTCATCTTCGCGCACCTCGGCTATAATCTCCGCACGACTGACATTAGCGCAGCGTTCGGCCTCGCCCAACTCAAGAAGCTCAAGTCATTTGAGACAATTCGTCGTGCAAATTTCGCAACACTCTTGAAATACTTTGCACGCTACGAACAGTATTTCGAGTTGCCTCGTCAGGCCAAAAAAGTGAAAACAAGCTGGCTTGCCTTTCCACTTACAGTCAAGAAGGGAGCGCCGTTCAACCGTTTGGATGTGGTGACGTATCTGGAAGAACACAACATTCAGACGCGGCCGATCTTCACCGGGAATATTCTGCATCAGCCGGCATTCAAAAGCATCAAACACCGGGAGATGAAGGGTGGATACCCGGTTGCCAACCATATTATGGACAGTGGTTTTTTAATCGGCTGTCACCACGGCATTAAGAAAGAACACATTGAGCACGTGCAAAGAGTGGTGGACACCTTTATGACTCGGTACGCGAAATGATGCGACAACTCATTCAAGAATTGTGGGACGGTCTTTGGCACAAGGGCGAGAGCTCGAGGGTAGACGCCGCGCACGCGCAGTTCATTCGATTTTGCATGGTGGGCGTTCTTAACACCTCGACCACCTTTTTTATCTATGTGATCCTCACGCGTACAATTCCGTCTTTCTTCGAGTACTATTTGCTTGCCGAAGTGGTAGCGTATCTCTGTGGCTCGATCATCAGTTTTATTCTCAACAAACGCTGGACATTTCGATCGGAAACATCTCTTTCTCTCTTTGAAATTACGCGCTTCTATGTGGCGCTCGGCTCGGGCCTTATCGTAAATCTTGGCGTACTGTACGTATTGGTAAGCGTACTACACATATATGACATCGTGAGCGTTGCGCTCGCACTATGCGTCACGATTGCATGGAATTTTCTTTTTATGAAATTTTGGGTATTCAAAAAGCAGGCATGAAAGAGCGCATACTCGTCGTATTTTGCGTTAGATTTCCGAGCGAAATTGCAATTTCGCTTTTCGCGCACGAAAGCGCGAAGGCTTTTGCACAACTTGGTCTTGATTCGATGGTCATCGCGCCGCGCCGGCTTGGCAGGTGGAAGCAGAAGGAAACTGCGTATCGCACCGTGTATCTTCCCACGATCGATCTGTGGCGCGTGCCAATCATTTCAAAAGCGGCCAATTTTGTAAGCCTCGCAGTGTTCTCCGCTTTCTTTGTGATCTGGCTCCTCCTTTTCGGGCGAAAGGATGATTACATCCTCTCCAACGAAGCAATCCCCCTGTTTTTTGCCTCGTTCATTTCAAAGCGAACGATGTACGAAATCCACATAATTCCGGAGCGACATAGGTGGTTTTACCGCGCTCTTATGCATCGCGTGCTTCTCGCACTTCCGATCAACGAATGGAACGCGAAACTCGCGCTCGAGCATGGCGTGCCGCGCGAGAGGATAGTGATATCGCCGAGCTCTGTGGATATCACAAAGTTTCCACACAAGGATAAAAATGAGGCGCGGGGAGAGCTTAACCTCGCCGCGAAGCGGCCGCTTGCTGTGTACACCGGACATCTCTTCGCGTGGAAGGGTGTTGACACGCTCGCCAAAGCTGCGGCTCTCGTGCCGGAAATTGATGTTGCATTCGTCGGCGGCACGGAGCGCGATCTTAAGCGATTTAGAGAGACATATGGAGGTATTTCAAATATAAAAATTATTGGCCATGTGACGCACGATAAGGTCGC
>C687J35174_10010342_pt1 | contig 11590 bp, 9 predicted proteins | sample RifCSPhighO2_01_FD_35174 | JGI IMG/M metagenome (IMG submission 35174) | reverse complement strand
CTACCCGGATGCATTCGACTTCATCGCGCATACAGAGAAGCGCTTCAACGCGCTCTTCTGGGACCTTACCGATATGACCACAACCAGAGGCATACGGCCGAATTTCGTGCGTCTCGTGAAGCGCTTACTCGCGCCCGGCGGCGTATGGATAATCCAAGCGGGACAGCTCTCAAAGATCCCTGCGGCGCTTGACGCATTTCTCGAAAACCTCCAGGTAATCGCGCCGGAGTTTGCGAGAATCTGGGTCTCAAAGCGCTTTATCCCGTTTTTCTCGTATGAGCAGGCATGGATCATTGCAACGGATGACGGAAATTTCAATCCTCTGATCGGCGGCCAAGAAAACTTCGGAATCCTCCTGGCGCATGCAATCCGTTCAGACGAAGAACTCTCCGAATACTCCGGCAAAACGCACTTTGCAAACTTCGCCCTTTCCCCTTCGATCCACCGCGCAATCAAGCGGATTCTCGGAAGCAAATTCCTCCAGCAAAGATAGATCATTTTCCGAATACGTTCACGCGCGGCGCTCCACGCATATACAAAAACCAGCTCATTCGAGCTGGTCGTTTTTTTGCTACGCCAATTTTCTTCGCAGTTTTGGGATCGTATACGTGCGAGTCACTCGGTTGGTATTCCTATCAAACACAGTGACTTCGGTGCGGCGCGAACCAAAACGCCGTACGATATATTTTACAGCGATTTCCGGCTCCATATCATCTCCGCAGGTATAGACATCCGCAGAGGCTTTTGAATTCTCGGGCCAGGTATGGATGGACACATGCGATTCCTCTATTCCGATCACCACGGAAACGCCAGCGGGAGTGCCGGGAACGAGGGGGTCGAATTTGCGCGTGATCATGCCGGTCATCGATGCGTGCGCGCGGCTCGTTGCTTCAACGAGAATGCTACTCACTTTATGAAGATCGTCCAGGACACCCGTCTTGCACTCAAAGATGCTAAGAAGATAATGCACCCCGAGCGACCGCTCTCCTGACGCAAGATCCATCGTCTGCGCCTCCTTTGTAGAATGACAGGATCTTATTCAAGAATAGAAAAAAACTCTTGAAACATCAAGAGCTTTTTTCCGAAAAAGCGAACCTATGTTTTTTCGTCCCGAAGCGTCCGCTTTACGCGCCGCCCGCCGCGCCGATCAAGCGCGGTTTGCTTATCGCGAAGCCGCACCATCCGACTCTCAAGTTCATCCTTCAATGAATCAATTGCGGCATAGATATCCTGATCTTTGGCCTCAACGCGAATCATCCGCTTCCCGAACGAAAGATTTGCTTCCGCATAATAGACAAGGCCCTTGCGGTGGTGCATCGAAGTGCGCGCAATCTCAATCTCGAGCATCGGAAGCTCTTCGTCTTCTGCGCGCCGAATGATTTTTTTGACCGGAGAAACGAGTTTTGCCTCGATATAATCGCGGAGCGCAGGAGTAATACGCAAATTTTTTTGCTTTAAGACAATTCTCATACGTTCATTTTATATATTTAAACGCGCACGTCAATAAAGAAGTAACTGCCGCGATTCAAGAAAAAGTTATCCACAATTGACATTTCACTGTGTGAATTCGAAAATGAATAGAGGAGAAAAAAATATAGCATGGTAACGCGGCGGTTTGGTCGACTGGCGCGAGTAACCTCGACATACGTCATATGGCAAAGAGACGAAAGGCTGCAAAGAAAGCCGCAAAGAAAAGAAGAAGATAGATCTTCTTCGCCACAAAAATAAAATGCTTCGCGCGACGCGAAGCATTTTATTTTTTTTCAAACCCGACATATTGTATTTCCTCATGAAGCAGTACATCGAATTCCTCCTTGACCCGCGCTTTCGCGCGCTCGATGAGCGAACGAACGTCACCCGCGCGCACCCCTCCCTCGTTCACGAAGAAATTTGCGTGTTTCGGCGATATAACCACACTGCCCTCGCGGCTCCCCTTAAGCCCCGCGCGATCAATCAAGAATGACGCGGGGATATTGGGCCGGCCGGCAAGCTCGGGAAAGCGGTTCACGAGTGCGCCTCCTCGATCCCCCGCCTCTTCCCACGAAATATTTTTGAATATACAACCGCAGGATTGCGTTCCGATATCCTGTTTTTCCGTTCTTTCCTTACTCAACGCAAGGATCCGCTCCTTGATACGGTGAGGGTCTCCTAATGCCAGAGAGATGCGGACCAAAAGAATGATCCATTCAGAATGCTCCTTAAAAATGGAATGGCGATATCGAAATTCGCATGCGCGGTTCGAGAATGTTTTTATCGGAAGCGCGGCCTGATCGCTATCAAGAAAAAAAACTTCGGAAACGACGTCTTTCATTTCGCCGCCGAAGCATCCTGCGTTTCCGCGCAGAGACCCTCCGACAGTTCCGGGAATACCTATCCCCCATTCAAAACCCGCAAGCGACGCGCGCGAGGCGGCGGCAACAGCAGAAGCCATTTTTGCGCCCGCATCAGCTTCGAGCACATTTCCTTCAACGCGGATGCCTTGATTCCCGGCATGGATAACGACTCCGGAAAATCCCTCATCGGATACGAGTATGTTTGAACCTCCGCCAAGAATAAAAAACGGCACGCTTCTCTCGCGTGCGAACTGTACCGCATCCCTCACATCGTCCGCTGTGCGGGCATCAATGAAATACCGCGCGGGCCCCCCGATTTTATATACAGTGTAGGGCGCGATGGGTATGTGCTCTTCAATCCGAATCATGCGATCATTTTACTTTACTCGGAAGGCGCAAGAAGGGTTGACGCCGGGTTTGTTCTTACTTGCCCTCCCACCTTTTATTCCAGAAGGGCCACAGAGGGTTGACTCCAGGTTTGTCCTTATGTGAGTGCCTGCTCTGTGACCCGTCAAGAAAAAGGTAGGAGGATGAATAAGTGCCTGCTCTGTGACCCGCCAGAAGAGGTACGGGACACACGCATATCACAACTATAAGACAAGACACGGCAATGGACAAGAATTCAATCGATGACCGCGCTCGCAAAATCCTTTGGGAACGACGTGAGAATCGCGGAGCCATTTTTCTGGACCAATACCATATCCTCGATCCGAATGCCGTATGAGTCGTCCGGATAATAGAGGCCCGGTTCAACGGTCACTACTGACCCGGCAGGAATCACGCACGGAGTTCCGCCGATATGGGGCATCTCGTGACATTCAAGACCGACGCCGTGCCCGGTAGAATGAATAAAACCCCTTCCCCGGACAGAATCGGTTTTAAATCCGCACTCGCCAAGCACGCGAGAAACCGCTTTATGAATATCGCTCCCGTCGATGCCTGCGGTAAGGAGCGCTATCCCGCGCTCCTCTGCGGCAAGAACGGCTTTGTATGTTTTTGCGCGCGCGGCCGAAGGTTTACCTTTGAAAAATGTTCGAGTGATATCCGCGAAAAAACCGGTTCTGCGCGAATACGGAAAAAAATCGCAGACGATCGGAGACCCTGCGCTAATCGCTCCCTCGCCTATCGCGTGCGGATCGGCGGCGTGCGCTCCCGAAGATGTGATCGTGCCGGAAGCAAAAAAACCATTTTTGAAAAACCGCTCCTCAACAGAATCACGAAGCATTTCAGACGTAAGCGGATTGCCGCCTTCGTGCAGTATGCCTCGCCGAACGGACGCTTTTGACAATCGCTCTCTCACCGCATAAAGCGCTTCTTCGGCCGCACGAATCGATTCCTTAATCGATTCTATTTCCGCAGAAGTTTTTTTCATGCGTTCCGGATACCATGGCCGCCCACCCACGAGAATACGGAACTCGGCGCGCAATAGTTCCGCAATCTCAACCGGCGTATCCGGGTGGAGAATCACTTCGCTTATTTTGCGCTGTCGGAGAAGCGCGCGGAGCGCCCCGAGCGTTTCTCCGGCTTTTATACCCTTTCGAAGCCCCTCAGCTGACTCAATTTTGACATCGTGCGCCTCATTTCGCGCCCGGTTGATTTCGAGAGCGCTTGCAATAAGCGCCGCGCGCGCGGGGCGTCCTGGAAATTCGACGAAAAAATGCGGGTCGTGGAGCCGCATTCGAATTCTCCATCTTAAATCGGCATTATAGTGCGGAGAGTCGGGCATTGTCGCTCCATATATGATACGCGCTGTTTTCATAGCGATTTTTTCCAGAAAAGCAAGATCCCCCCATCATGCACGCGATACCAAGAGTTACACTCGAAGTATCACGAAAATGATGGGGGGCCTTGCCGGACAAATAAGAGCTACTTCCGGTAAACCGGAAAAGTGGCACTCACTTACTCTATTAGTAGCAAAAATGGCTTAAAAAGTCAAGTGGCCTATACACACCACGCCTGTTTTCCGGGACTTTTCATACATATTTCCCGTTATAAGAACATCAAACCATGAAGAAAAAAATCCTATTTGTCATCACGAAATCCAACTGGGGCGGCGCGCAGCGATACGTATATGATATTGCGACAAACCTTCCGAAAGATGAATACGAACCGGTTGTCGCGGCAGGAGGAGACGATATCTTATTCAAGAAACTTACCGAAGCCGGTATCCGCACCATCGCCGTCAAATCATTTGAACGCGATATCCATATCACAAAAGAGTTTCGCGCGGCCCGCGAAATTCTTTCGCTCTACACGCAAGAGCGGCCATCTGTGATCCATCTTAACTCGAGCAAGGCCGGAGGCATCGGCGCGGCAGCTGCGTGGATCTACAAACGAACTCCGGAAAATACACATCCGCTCGTCGTCTTCACTGCGCACGGGTGGGGATTTCACGAGCCGCGGCCGTTCATCTCCAAAATAGCAATATTTCTTGCGAGTTTCTTTGCATCACTTTTCCAGGACATCGTCATCTGTATTACAAAAAAAGACGCACGCGCCGCACAGTATTTCATCCCGAAAAGAAAAATTGCNATCGTCCCGAACGGAATCCGGGAGTTTCCGGTATACACGCGCGAGGAATCGCGGCGCGCGCTCCTCGGCAAAACAGGAATATCCCATGCGCCTAAGGGTGCCGTCATCGGCACCATTGCGGAGCTCACGAAAAACAAAGGGTACCGCTATCTTCTCGAGGCGCTCTCTTTGCTTCGCGGCGAGGGAATTCAATTTCACGCGGTCTGGATCGGCGACGGAGAATTGCGCGATACGCTCGCGCGGGAAATCGCGCACCGAAATCTCCAGACATATATTTCGCAGATCGCATATGTGAAAGACGCAGCCCGCTATCTTGCGGCATTTGATATATTCGTTCTGCCGTCTCTAAAAGAGGGCCTCCCGTATACGATCCTTGAAGCGATGGCTGCAGGAATTCCTGTGATAGGAACGAGGGTGGGCGGCATTCCCGACTGCGTTCGGCCGGGCGTATCGGGGGTCCTTGTTTCGCCCGGGTCAGGCGCCGAGATCGCAGACGCAATCAAGCTGTTACTTTCAAACGAAACCCTGCAAAAATCACTTGCAAAGAGAGCAAAAAATGTCGTACAACAGTTGTATACGCTTGATCGAATGATCCACGCAACAAAACAAATCTATGCAGCAAAAACATAGGATAAAAACCGCAATACTCGTCATGGGAGATTTTATCGTGCTCTACGGCGCGCTTTTAGCAGCACTTTTCATGCGCTACTACGGGTACGAAGGGCTCGCACCCATCAAAGCGCACTATGTCCCTTTTGCGATTATCTTTTCCGTCTGGCTCATTGTTTTCGGATCATTCGGGCTCTACGACTTGAAATTCATGAGGAACGGGAAACTCTTTCTCTACCGCCTTTTGCGCGCGGTCAGCATAAACTTCATTCTCGCGATACTTTTTTTCTATCTCCTGCCGTTTTTCCAAATTGAGCCGCGGAGAAACCTCTTCCTCATCACCATATTGGGAACAATATTCCTTCTTTCGTGGCGATCATTGTTTAACCTCGCGGTCGTCCGAACGCCGTCATCGCGAGTGCTATTTATCGGAATTACGAAAGAAGCGTTTGACCTCGCACGATTTCTTCTCGCGCACCCGCAGCTCGGATATCAGCCGGCCGCATTCGGAATCCCTGATGAAATAAATACTTCCTCGCTTCCATTCCCGCACGCGAAAAACGGAAGCGCGATCCCGCACATCAACATATCTAAAAATCTCCCACATATTTTGACGGAGCAAAAGATTGAGACAATCGTCATCACGCGGGACATCAAGGAAAATAGGATATTTGTAAAAATGCTCTTTGAAGCGATTCCGCTCGGAGTTTCTGTGGTGGAATTCACCACATTTCACGAAATGCTCACCGGAAAAGTCCCCATGTCTCTTATTGAGGAGATATGGTTCATTGAAAACCTTATCGGATCCCGCCGCAGGATATACGAATTTTTCAAGCGGGGCCTTGATATTTTTCTTGCGACTGCCGTCGGAATACCCGCAACCATCCTCACCCTGTTTATTATCGCTGCAATAAAACTCGATTCAAAAGGGTCTGCGTTTTTCATCCAGCGCCGCATCGGAAAAGACGGAAAAACGTTTCTCCTTATGAAGTTCCGTTCGATGGTCGCATACGCGGAATCCATGGGAGGATACAAAGGAGAGGGCCGGGACCCGCGCCATACCCGGGTGGGAGCGTTCTTGCGGGCGACATACCTCGACGAGCTTCCGCAGATCATAAATATTCTAAAGGGCGAGATGTCTTTTATCGGGCCGCGGCCGGAACGGCCGCAATACGTCGAAGAGCTCAAGAAAAATATTGCGTTTTATGAAATGCGGCTTTTGGTACCCCCTGGGATTACCGGCTGGGCGCAAATCAATATGGAAAATGACGCGTCAGTGGAAGACGCGCCTGAAAAAATGCAATACGACCTTTACTACATCAAGAACCGATCGTTTACGCTTGATCTGTTGATTGCAATTAAAACCGCGTTTACGCTTTTGCAGCGGCACGGGAGGTGATGCTCGCTGATATGTTTTCTCGACACGTGAATTTTTTCCAGCGAAAAAATTCACTAAGGGGTCGCAAAATTTTCTCCCGAAGATATGTCGGGAGAACCATGCAAATTTTGCCGACCATTGTCGAGAAAACATATCAGCTCGCTAGGGCATGGAAAAAAAGGAGGGTTATCTTAAAAGCATGTTCGCTCGTCCCTCGACAAGCTCGGGACACCGTGGCCGCTCGGTCTCACATGTTTTCAAAAGCAGGTTTCCTCGCCCCGCACCAAATTTCGACTGCTGCTTTCGATTCCATCGGGATTCAATAAACAAGCTCATTGGCACTACCTTGTATTCCCCGCCAGCTTCTTTATGGCAGCAAAGGATCGGTCGAAATTGTGGTGTCGGGGCTCGCTTATTGCATAAACTCAAAAATTCCGCCTCCTATTGTCGAAAAGCATATTTGACTCGCGGGAAATATTTCTTACAATAGGTTATATTCTTTCTTGAGTTCTCTTATGCCTTCCTCGAAAGAAATCTTTGGTTCCCACCCAAGAAGCGTTTTTGCTTTTGTATTGTCCGCACGCGTCTCCCGCACTTCCCCCTCGCGCGGATCAACAAACTCCCACTGGCCGCCGATCATCTCCGCAACCTCAAGAACGCTATGGCTTTTTCCGGTGCCGATATTTATAATTTCTCCCTTCCCGACCGTCGATGAATCCATCGCGAGAAGATTCGCGGCCGCAACATCGTGGACATGCGTAAAATCGCGCCGCTGATGCCCGTCCGGGACCACGGGCATGGAGCGCCCGTTTTTCCGCTCCTCCAAGAAAATACCGATGACCGTCGCATACGGCCCGTCTTTTGAGGTGGTCTGGCGCGGCCCGTACACGTTGAAATAGCGAAGCGATACAGTCTCGAGCCCGTAGAATTTTGATACCATCTGGCAATACTGCTCGCCGACGCGCTTCTGGATTGCATAGGGAATCACGGGTTCCGGCGGCATATCCTCGATAAGCGGCATTGGATGGCGAGGCCCGTACGCGGAAGAAGACGCGGAATAGACGACTCGCTTCACTCCTGCGTCCCGCGCAGCAAGCAGAACATTCAATGTTCCGGTAATGTTGATGTCGTTGGTAAGCTTCGGCTCTTTGATTGAATACTGCATCCGGGGCTGCGCCGCAACATGAAAAATACCCGCGGTACCTGCAAATATTGCCGGAAGCTTTTCCGCATCGCGAATATCGACTTCATGAAGCGTGGCGCCCGCGTGTATGCGTTCGCGCTTTCCGTTCAAAAAGTTATCTATGACGTGGACTTCATCGCCACGCCCAATCAATTGATCTACTATGTGAGAGCCGACAAATCCCGCGCCCCCGGTTACGATATATTTTCTCCCCGATGAATTCATAAAGTATCTATAATTAATTTATATTTTTTTCGCGACACCAAGCCCGCTATACACCATATAGGGAACACGCCGCGATCTGCAAAAACGGTGATAGGCGGTATTCCAAAACACATCATCACTCAAGAAAAGCCCTCCGCGAGACAGATGCGGCCATGCGGTGGAATACTCAAACAGTTGATGCTCGAACGTATGAAGACTGTCATGCAAGAAAACGTCAATTGATTTTACCTCTTCGAGAACCCGGGGAAGATATTCTTTCGCGTCGCCGAGTATGAGGCGATGGCGGCTGCGGAGGCCGTCGGGGATCACCCATCCTGGTTTTTCGCCCGAAGGGAGCGCTGTTTCTTTCATTCTGCTTGTCGAAAACGGAATCGCGCCATACGCGGGAAGATCAATCGAGATAAGCTCTCCCATACCATTATCTTCAAGCGCCTGGAGAATGGCCGCGCTTGAATGCCCGTCAAAAATTCCGGTTTCGAGCACGCGCGCCGGCTTTCCCACACGGATGAGAACATAGAGAAGCTCAAACCATCCATCGAGACGGATCCTTCGCCTGCGCACGCGGACAAATCGATCGTCGAGAGCAGAAAAAAAATCGTGGTGCAAAAGGAATTCTTGCCGGCATGATTCTGCAAGAGACTTTTCTGCGCCTGGGAACACGAACCTGACAATTTCCGGTATCGAGGCATGGGAACTCCGGGAGAATCGCATCGGGATGAGCGAAGGATTTTTCAAAATCTCCCACAGCCCCGCGCACGACAGCCGGGAAAACGCGCCAAAAACTCCTTGGACATGTTCACGCATCTTTCCCTAGCTTCTTTTTAATCCACTCGTGGTCGTGCACGCTTACGTCTTCGAGCGTAAGCCCCTGCCGGGCCAAGAGCTTTTCGTTAAACTCCCTGTCTTTTCGCAGGAGATCGGCGCAATCATCAAGTCCGTATAGAGAAAGGTGCGCGATGAAGCCGTCAAGGTCTTTCGGGAAACAGTATCCCCCGAAACCGCGATACCCGCCGTGCAAAACGTCCAGATGAGAATCCCCTATCCGGAAGTCAGCGGCAAGTCCGATCCGCACATTCTCATAGTCGGCTCCGAATTTTTCTGCGGTAGCAGCCAACACATTTGCAAGATTAATCTTTCGAGAAAAGTGCACATTCCCGCCGTATTTGATGATCTCGGCTTCCGTCGCGGAAATCTTCACCGGACGGTACGTATTGAGCCCCCACGGCGACATGAAAGGCGCTTTCGGCAAAAGCGACAACACCGCATGCGCCGCATCAAAACTCTTTGAAGTGAAACCGACAATCTGGCGATCCGGTTTTAAAAAATCCTCCCATGCGCGCTTCTCCGTGAGAAATTCGGGATTGAAAAGAATTTTATGCTGCGGATGTTGTTCCTGAATTTTTTCTGTCGTACCCGGCGGAACCGTCGACTTGATAACAACTATCTTCGGATCTCTCAATAATCCGAATGCGCTCTCGACCGCAGAGAGGTTCACCGCTCCTTCGGGAGAGCGCGGCGTCGGCACGGATACGAATACGATATCCGCCTTGCCTACGTCGTCGAAAAAACCCTTCTTCGGGTCCGTATCATACAAAAAGAGGTTTTTGCCTCTTTCGTACTCATGGATCTCCTCAAAGTATCGCTTCAGAGGAGTTCCCACCATTCCTACTCCAATAATGCCTATCGTATGTTTTTGCGACTCGTCTGCCATAGATTCCACACGACCTTAACGGCCGCGGTATTCTGCCGGAAATATAAAAATTGACCTTTCTCTCCTATATAACCGCTATTTCGGCAGATTTTGTTTCAGCGACTCAATCATGGCCTCAAGCTGCGGCTTTAGATTCGGATCAAGCCGAATCGCCTCTTCGGCTTCTGATATCGCCTCCGCGATATGCCCCGTTGCGCCAAGAAGAGCGGCATACATCGCGCGATGCTCGGCGTTTTGTGGAGAAAGCACAACGAGCTGTCTGTACACGGGGAGCNCAGATTCGTAATCGCCCGCTTGGCGATAAAACCCTCCGAGCCTTCCGAGGACTTCCTGGTTCAGATGAATGATGGAGACCCCTTTTTTAGCCTCCTCTGCCATCTCCCGATTGCCGACAAGCAAAGAGACCATAAGAAGATTTGCTCCGGCTTCATGATAATTTTTATCGAGAGTCCACGCTTTATAAAGGAGATCGAGCGCCGCAGGGCCATTCCCCCGTGATAGATAGAGCTGGGCAAGAGGAAAATATACAATCTGCTTAGTGGGACTTAGCTTTACCGCTTCCTTAAGGACCTCTTCTGCCTCAGCCGCCCGCAAAGGGTCAACCGAAGCCCACTCCAAAAGAATGGTTCCCAAGAAAAGCAAGTGCTTCACGTCTTTTGTCTTGCCCGCCGTCTCTTTCTTCAATTCATTAATGGTAAATTCGACGAACGCCTTCCGTTCCTCTGCGGGAAGTGATGAATTTCCCGCGACCGCGCGGGAAAAATTGCTCAGTTGTTCCCGAACCTCCGCATCGCCGAATGTATTGTAAGACAACGCCTCTTCAAACGCCTTCTGAATCTGCGGAAGCGTCCCCCCTTGCTGGGGAAGGTTGAGCGCGCGGATAAGCGCTTTTGATTCGCGAATCGGTTTTATGTGGAATGGATAGAGTGCGCTTCCGACAATGGCGAGCATGACGGCTCCCACAAGAAGCCCGGGCGCGGCGCTCCTGCGAGGCGCGGATCGGGGCATATTTCCCTTCCCGTTTGCAACTTCGGGAACATGCGAAATGGAATCGGCAAACGCAAGAAACGCAAAAAACAAAAGGTACGTATTCATATTGTCGAATACGAAAAAATTCTGGAACAGATAGGTAAGGAAAAGAGAAACGAGGACAATCCCATGCCATACGTGAACCGTCCCTCGGACGATCCCGCGAATCAAAGCCCAGCAGGCAACCGCGATCATGCCAAGATACAGAATAAGCCCTGGGAACCCCGCATGAATCAGCCAATCAAAGATGATGTTGTGCGACCGGTCGAACCACGGTTCTTGGGCAAAGAGTCCCGGATCAAAATATTTCTGGAACGCAAGATAATAATTTTCCTGCCCCCACCCGAGAATGGGGCGCTCAAGCGCCGCGTGAGATGACATTCCCCAGATGAGGAATCGCGACTTTATAGTTGTCTCGGTGAGCGAATAGTTGACGAGGCGCTTCAGCGCTTGATTTGACTGCACAAAATCGCTTCCGCGAATCTGCCAGAAAAAGGCGGGGACGACCACTGCGGATACAAGAACTGCGGCCGCGATCTTCCTCCCGAGCGGCCAGCCGCCATAGGGACCGAACCCGCCCGAGGGTTCGC
>C687J35174_10010327_pt1 | contig 11601 bp, 13 predicted proteins | sample RifCSPhighO2_01_FD_35174 | JGI IMG/M metagenome (IMG submission 35174) | reverse complement strand
CGGTTGATCCGGGAATTTAAGGGACTGACCCCTCTGCCCGCCGTCTTGCGGCGGGCGCGGCTGAATCAACCGTCCGGTTGGAATCCGCTTCAGCCGCCGACCAAAATCGGCCGGAGTTTCTTCTGGCAGGTCGACAAGTGGTTGACCGAAGAGAAGAAACGGACAGGGGAAGTTCCAGCTTTGTATGTGGCTGTTACCGACCCGGAAGCCGATCAAATCTACGGCATTGACGCCTGGTTTGTTTTCGGCAAGCGGATTGCCACCATTGATGTCAGTCGTCGGGACAAAGAAAAGTTGGCTCAGCAGCACGGTCTGCGGCTCAAGCCCGATTTTGTCTTGACCCGCAGGGCAATTAAAACCGGCACAATGAAATACTTGTGCTGGCACATTGCTCAGCGCCTGCTTGGTCGGACAACGCGAGCCAAGGCACAGACGCGGAAGAAACCGAAAGCCGCCCCCGCTTTAACTGGTCAGCAGTTGAGGGCCATTGAGCGGCAGAAGGCTTACCAACGACCGATGGGGGTGCGCCGTCGACCGACGGCGGTGAATAAGTGAAGAAGAACAGCGCCTCGTGTTCACCACTGGTGGACCGAGGCGTTTTTTTGCGCGAGGTTTTTACTTTTTACTTCAAATGCTTACTCGCCTTCAGACACTTGGCGCAGATTTTTTGTCGTCGGCCATTAGGGAAAGTTGCCCACTGGAGATTAGGATATTTCCGAACCTTGCCGGTCGGATTGAATTTGGTCGCCCGGACGCGATTGGAATAGCCGCCGGCCATCTGGGAGCCCTTTTCACAAATTGGACAAGTGCGCATAAGGTGCTCAAGATGTTATCATAAGTTGACCAAAAGACAAGATGGAACCGATTTTTACGATTATCGTTTTGATTTTCTCCGTCATTCTCCACGAACTGGCTCACGGCTACGCCGCACTCCGTTTGGGCGATCCGACGGCGCGTTTGGCCGGCCGCCTGACGCTCAATCCGCTCAAACATTTGGATTGGTTCGGCTCGGTTTTTTTGCCCGGCCTGCTCCTCCTCACCGGTGGCTTCATTTTTGGCTGGGCCAAACCGGTGCCTTACAATCCCTACAATTTGCGCGGCGGGCGCTTCGGCCCGGCCGCGGTGGCCGCGGCCGGGCCAGCGACGAATTTGCTGATTGCTTTTGTTTTCGCCGTTTTGTTGCGCTCTAATTTCTTGACCGCTTCGCCCGAGCTGGCTCGCGGTGCCGATTTGGTCGCCCTGATTATTTTGCTCAACTTGATGCTCGCCATTTTTAATCTCCTGCCGATTCCGCCGCTCGACGGTTCCAAAATCTTGGCCGCTTTCCTGCCCCTGCGTTTGGAAGCGGCCTTTGAACAATGGGCCGCCCGCTACCAATGGCTGATTATCGTCGTCGCTCTTTTGATTCTCCTAAACAGCAACTGGCTTAGCCGTCTGACCTTAGCCGTCTTCCGTCTTTTGGTCGGCTGAATTGGTTTATGAAAAACATTTTGCCGATTCCGGCCGAGAGGATTGTCCAAGCGATTTATTTTATTCGCGGTCAAAAAGTGATGTTGGACCGTGATTTGGCGATGCTCTACGGAGTAAAGGCAATCGCTCTGCGTCAGCAAGTTCGTCGGAATCGAGAGCGTTTTCCGAGTGATTTTGTTTTCCGGTTAAACTCGAAAGAAGCCAAGTTTTCGGTATCACAAAATGTGATACCTTCGCTCCGCAGTCTTGGTGGATCGCTTCCTTTGGTTTTCACCGAACAGGGAGTGGCGATGCTCGCCAGTGTTCTAAAGAGTCGGCGGGCGGTTTTGGTGAATGTCCAAATCATCCGGACTTTTGTCCGATTGCGGCAATTGCTCGCCACCCACGCCGATTTGGCGCGAAAACTCGAGGAGTTGGAGAAAAAATATGACCATCGATTCAAAATCGTTTTTGACGCCATTCGTCAACTGATGATGCCGCCTGACCCACCTCGCCGTCGGATTGGATTTCATCCCTGAAGCGAACTTATCCCCAACCCCTTGACAGATGGGTGGTCTTGCCATACACTGGGGGAACTATGAACAAATTTACCAAAGTTTTCGCGGGTTTGGTTCTGGTTTTCGCCTTGGTTTTAGGCGCCGGTTGGTTGACCGCGCGCGCCGAGGCGGCGACGATTTTCAGCGCCGATTTTGAGAGCGGCGACTTCAGCGGCTGGACGACCGGCGCCACCCAGCATTGGACGGTGGACGCGGCCGCCGCGGCCACCGGCGCTTACGGCCTGGCCGTTTCCGGTCCGACCGGCGGCGACGAGTTTATCGTCAAAATGATTGACGCGAGCGGCTACCAAAATTTGGATTTGAATTTGTGGTACCAAGCGACGGTGGCCTTGGAAGCCGGCGACGAAGTGGCGATTGAATACACCACTGACGGCGGCGCCATCTGGCAAAACGCCAACACTTACGACCAGAACTTTCCCGGTCACGCGGTCTGGGACGAAATTACCATTCCTCTTACCGGTCTCAACGCCGCGGTGAACGACAATCCCGAGTTCGGCCTCCGTTTTCGCGCCACTCTGGACGAGGCGACCGACCAGATGTTTTTTGACGATTTGAATCTGGTCGGCGAAGAAATGGCTACCACTCCGGCGCCGGCGCTCACCGGTTTGTTCGTTGACCTTTTTGATTCCGGCGACCTCGCCGCTTGGACGGCCGCCGGCGGTTGGTCGGCCGACGCGGTGCCGGGCGCTCGGCACAGCGGCGCCGGCGGTTTGACCATTGTCGGCCCGGCCGCGGCCACGACCGATACTCTGACTAAAATGATTGACGCGAGCGGCTACCAAAATTTGGAACTGGCTTACTGGTTCCGGGTGCGGGGAACTTTGGAAGACGCTGACCGGGTGGATATTGAATACACGACTGACGGCGGCGCCACTTGGCAAAATCTAACCACTTACAATGGTTCGGCTCTCGTCGCCGGCGACGCTTTCTGGACCGACCAAACCGCTATTTTTCCGGCCGCCGCCAACAACAATCCCAATTTCGGTTTGCGTTTCACCGCCACTTTGGACGAGGCGACCGACGGTTTGAGTTTTGACGAGTTGGTTGTCCGCGGCGAGGAGATAACGACGCCGCCGGCCGCCCTGTCGGGCTTGTTCACCGAGGACTTTGAATTGGCCAATTTGGATAAATGGCTGACGACCGGCGTTTGGCAAACGAGCGCCGCTCCGGGCGCTCGTCACAGCGGCGCCGGCGGTTTGACCATTGCCGGTCCGGCGACCGAGGCGACTCTGACCAAAATGATTAGCACCGCCGGCTACCAAAATCTGGAGCTTGGTTTGTGGCATCGTCTCCAAGCGGACTTCGGCCCCGGCGACGAAGTGGCGATTGAATACACCACTGACGGCGGCGCCACTTGGCAAAACGTCAACACTTACGACCAGAATTTTTTCGGCCCCGGCGAAACGGCGTGGAGCGACTTGACCGTGCCCTTCTTGTCCGCCGCCGCCAACAATAATCCCAACTTCGGTTTCCGTTTCCGCGCCAATCTGGCCGCGACCGGCGGCCGAATGGCCTTCGACGATTTCAGTTTGATTGGCGAAGTTTTGCCGCCGGTGCCGGAAGTTGTGCCGCCGGTTGTCGATAACGGTAACAACAACAATAATAATAATGGTGGGGGAGGCGGGGGCAGTAGCGGTGGCGGTCGGCGCCGACCGCCCGTGACCGGACAGGTTTTGGGCGCCGCCACTTTCAATCCGGCCACCCTTTCACCGACCGAGCGCGCCGAGTTGGTTAAGAGTTTGGCGACCCAACTTTTGGCTCTCTTGCAACAGCTCTACTCAATCCTCTTGGCTCGTTCCGCCGGTTCTCTCTACTAAACTTTGCGGCGCTTTCGATTTTATCTCGTTCTCCTCATCGTTCTCGGGGCGACGGCCGGTTGGTTGCTCGCCTCGCCCGGCTTCTTCGGCCGCTTGCCGCGCGCCAATTTTTTGGCCAGCGTCTTGCCGGCGGTGCTGGTGGATTTAACCAATGGGGAACGGACGGCGGCGGCTTTGCCGCCGCTTGCCGTCAATCCGCTTTTAACGCGCGCCGCCGAAGCCAAGGCCGCCGATATGGCGGCGCGCGATTATTTTTCTCATCTTGATCCGGTTACCGGCGCGTCGCCCTGGCGCTGGTTGGACGAGGTTGGTTACGCTTATGTTTTCGCCGGCGAGAATTTGGCCGTCAACTTCACCGATTCCCCCGACATCGTTCGGGCTTGGGCCAACTCGCCGAGTCATTACGCCAATTTGGTCGCCGCCGGTTTTAACGAAATCGGCGTCGGCGTCGCCCGCGGCCGTTACCAGGGCCGCGAGAGTGTTTTTGTCGTTCAGTTTTTCGGTCGGCCGGCGGCGGGGAATTTGTTTCTCGCCGGCCCGGCCGCGGTGGCCGCGGCCGGGCCGGACTTCCCCCGCTTCCGTCTTTGGTTGGCTCGACTTTTCCTTTTCGGTCGGCAGCCGGAGATGATTTCTCAACCGGCCGCCACCAGTTATCTTGCATTCCCCGCCACTTCATATTAGAGTAGTAAGCACGCCAACGAGATGAAAAAAAACAGCAAAACCTTTCCGGTCTTTGAAGAAGGAGAAACTCCCAGTCGCGTCACTTTGAACCGAATCAATCGGGAGATTTTGAAGCGGGGCGGCCTCCTCCATTTTCGAGTGGAACAAAATGCCAGCGGATGGATGGCCCAATGTCAGGAAATTAAAGGGATTATTACTGGCGGCGAGAACGCTAATCCTTCTCAAGAAGAAATTGTTTTCAACCTCAGGGACGCGATTCGGGTGGCCTTTAACGCTCCGACAAAAATGTCGATGGTGGGTTTGCCGATCGGTTTGACGATGACGGTCGGAGTGGCGGCATAGAATAAATCTAGCGGTCCATGGCCGAAGAACGAATAAAGAGAAAAAGTTTGTGGCAAGGTCTCGGCAATATCAAAAAGCAGAAAGATTGGTTAAACGCCGCGGAGAAGTTGGGTTTTGTTGTTGATGGCGGCGGCGGCAAGGGTTCTCATTGGGCGATTCGGAACGGGAAATACCCGACAAATGACATCCGCAGTTTGGTTGCCACCATCCAATCCAGTTTGTATAAGGAAGCCAACCAAAAAATTTTCAAGCACATTTTGGATGAGGGCATACTGGAGGATGATATTTGGCGAGCGCTTGAGATGCTGTAAACAGCGAGGCACAATTTGCATTCCCCGCCACTTCATATTAGAGTAGTAAGCACGCCAATTTTATGTCGACGATAAATCAGTTGGTTCGGCGCGGCCGGCGGTCGGTGCGACGGAAGTCGCAGACGGCGGCTTTGGCGCGCGGCTTCAACAATCTGAAGAATCGGCCGGTCTTTTATCCGGCGCCGTTCAAACGCGGCGTTTGCACTCAAGTCAAAACCACGACGCCCAAAAAGCCGAACTCGGCCATTCGGAAAATCGCTCGCGTCCGTCTGACCAACGGGATGGAAGTCACCGCTTACATCCCGGGCATCGGTCACAATTTGCAGGAGCACGCCGTGGTGATGATTCGCGGCGGTCGAGTCAAGGATTTGCCCGGCGTCCGTTATCACATTGTCCGCGGCCGTTTGGACGCCGCCGGCGTGACCAATCGCAAACAAGGCCGCTCGCTCTATGGCGCCAAACGCCCGAAATAGCTTTTAGCTGTCAGCTTTTAGAAAATGCGAAGAAAACTCAAATCAAAAAGAATTTTGCTTCCTGACTCGGAGTATCAATCCGTGCCGGTGGCCAAGCTGATTAATTATCTGATGGAAAAAGGTCACAAGGTGGTGGCGCGCGGAATAGTCTATGACGCTTTTGACCAAATCGCTGCCTCCGCCAAAGGCGGATCCGCCTCCGGCGGAAAGAAAGCGCCGCTTGAAGTGTTTGAGAAAGCGCTGGAGAACGCCGGTCCGGTTTTGGAAATCAAGACCCGCCGCGTCGGTGGTGCCAACTATCAGATTCCTCACGAGGTCAGCCCCGAGCGCCGTTTGACTTTGGCTCTCCGTTGGCTTTTGGAGTTTGCCCGAGCCAAAAAAGGCAAACCGATGAGTCAAAAATTGGCCGAGGAAATTATCGCCGCCAGCAAGAATGAAGGCGAGACGATTAAACGCCGCGAGAATGTTCACAAGATGGCCGAGGCCAACCGCGCCTTCGCCCACTTCGCCCGCACCGCGAGCAAAAAACCAGCGGTTGTGCGCCACTAACTAAAACCTAATCCCTATCACCTAAAACCTGTCCCTATGGCTGACTATCCGATTGAGAAAATCCGCAACTTCGGCGTCATCGCTCACATCGATGCCGGCAAAACCACCGTCAGCGAACGGATTCTTTTTTATACCGGCCTCTCGCACAAAATCGGCGAGGTTCACGAGGGCGACACGGTGATGGACTGGATGGAACAGGAGCGCGAGCGCGGCATCACCATTACCGCCGCCGCCACTACCGCTTACTGGGCTCCCTCCGCCGCCGACGACAAAGTCAAACTTAACATCATCGACACGCCCGGCCACATTGATTTTACGATTGAAGTTAAGCGCTCGCTCCGAGTGCTGGACGGCGCGGTGGTGGTTTTCGACGGCGTCGCCGGCGTTGAGCCGCAGAGCGAGACCAACTGGCGTTACGCCGACGACTACCAAGTGCCGCGGCTCTGCTTCGTCAACAAATTGGACCGAATGGGCGCCTCGTTTGACCGCTCCTTCAAATCGATTCTGGAGCGGCTCTCGCCACGGGCGGTCAAATTCCAGATTCCCGACGGTCACGAGAGCGAATTCCGCGGCGTGGTGGATTTGCTGACGATGGAGTATGTGACTTTTGAAGGCGAGAAGGGCGAGAAAATTGTCAAACAACCGGTGCCGGAGAATTTGCGCGAGGCCGCCGAGGCCGAGCGCGCTAAGTTGGTGGAGAAAATCGTGGAGCATGATGACGCGGCGATGAGCGATTATCTGGAAGGCAAGGAAATTGAGTTGCCGCGCCTCCGCGCGATTGCCCGAACGGCGACGATTGCCAACAAACTCTTCCCGGTTTTTTGCGGCTCGGCGCTCAAGAACAAAGGCGTCCAGCTGGTGCTGGACGCCGTCGCTTACTATTTGCCCAGCCCCTTGGACATCCCGCCGGCTCGGGCGACGCAGGTTAAAACCGGCGAGGCCATCACCGTCCCGGCCGACGAGAACGCGCCCTTCGCGGCGCTGGCTTTTAAAACCGCCACCGACCCTTTCGTCGGTTCGCTGACCTTCTTCCGCGTCTATTCGGGCAAACTGACCGCCGGTTCCTATGTTTTGAATACGCGTTCCGGCGAGCAGGAACGGATTGCTCGGATTGTCCGTCTCCACGCCAACGAGCGGCAGGAAATCAAAGAAATTTTCGCCGGCAACATCGCCGCCACCGTCGGTCTCAAAGATACCAAAACCGGCGACACTCTTTGCTTGCCCGAGAATCCGGTTCAGTTGGAAGGCATCATCGCTCCCGAGCCGGTGATTTCGCTCCGGATTGAACCCAAAACCAAAGCCGATCAAGAAAAACTCGGTTTGGCTCTGCGCAAACTTTCCGACGAAGACCCAACTTTCCGCGTCAAAGGCGACCAGGAAACCGGCGAGACGATTATCTCGGGGATGGGCGAGTTGCATTTGGAAATTATCGTTGACCGGATGAAGCGCGAGTTCGGCGTGGAAGCCAATGTCGGCAAGCCGCAAGTCGCTTACCGCGAGACAATCACCGCGCCGGCCGAAGCCGAGGGCAAATACATCAAACAATCCGGCGGGCGCGGCCAATACGGTCATGTTCGCTTGCGTTTGAAACCGCTCGCGCCGCTTGATCCGGAAGCCAAGATTCCGAAAAATGTTACTCGCGAAAGTCACTTTGAGTTTATCAACGCCATCCGCGGCGGCGTGGTGCCGCAGGAGTTTATCACGCCGGTGGAGAAGGGCGTCCGCGACGGGATGGAGCGCGGCGTCGTTGCCGGTTATCCGCTGGTGGACATTTCTTGCGAGCTTTACGACGGCTCGTATCACGAAGTGGACTCGTCGGAAATGGCTTTCAAAATTGCCGCCTCAATGGCGCTCCAAGACGGCGCTCGCGCCGCTCGGCCGGTGCTTTTGGAACCGGTAATGAAGGTGGAGGTGACGGCGCCGGAGAAGTTTATGGGCGACATCACCGGTTCGCTCTCGGCCAAACGCGGGCAGATTGAGGCGATGGAAGACCGCGAGATGATAAAAGTGGTGCGGGCGCGAGTGCCGCTCGCCGAGATGTTTGGTTACGCCACGGCGCTCCGTTCAATGACCGAAGGCCGCGGCAATTTCAATATGGAGTTTGATAAGTACGAAATCGTGCCGGCCAATGTGGCGACGAAAATTATTGAGTCAAGGAAGTAGGCGAAGCGAGAAAGTGGGGAAAATGATTGCTCAAAATTTTAACCGACCACTTTCTGCCGATCGGCAAAAGGTGGTCACAATTCAATTCAAAACAAAAAAAAGCCAGCTCTCTAGAGCTGGCCCTGACCGGCCGGGCGGGGTGACGCCTCGGCCGAGTTCATTCCTTCGGCGGCCACCGACCCAACATTTCCCGATTATTGGCCGGCGGATACGGGTCGTTCGCGTCTAGTGATACCGATCCTTCACGCTCCCTACCCGTCGGTTGGACGATGCTGGTGTCTCGCGGTTGTGGCACCCGGTTCCGAGCGAGTTCGTTAACCTCGTCTTTTTTGTAATAACAGACGCCGCCATCGCGAAACTCGCGTAACCTCCCCTTTCCCACAAGGTTTCGGATCTGGGACCCAGTTTTCCTCAAGATCGCCATCGTCTCCTCGACGGTGTAGAAATTTTGTGCCATCACCTTCACCTCGACTTTCTTTTGTCAGAGAACGAAAAACCAACTTCCAAACCTTGAACAACGCTGACTTGGTTTTACCACCGGCGAGCGATTTTTGCAACTTGGCGGCGGGTGGTGTATTATTGGCAGATGAAAACTATCAAAAACATTGTTTGGGTTTGTTTGCTGGTGAGCGGGTTGGTTTTTGGCGCCACGGCGGCGCGGGCAGTGACGATGACGAACGCGCCGGTTTCCTCGGATTTTCAGGATTCAGTTGAAACCGCCAAGACGGTCGGCGAGAGTTCGGTCACCACTTTGCCGGCGCCGACCGAGCCGGATTTGCGCGGCTTGGATACCGGGCCGACCAGTCGGCCGACGAGCGCCGTGGTTCAACCGAGCGTGACGGCGGAAGTTCTGCCGCCGGCGCCAGGCGTGGTGCCGATGCCGGTTGGGGTTTCGGTGACCGATAGCGGCTCGGCCGGCGCCGTTTCCGGTTCGGCGATGCCGATGATGGTGCGAGTGACGGTGGACGAAAGTGGCGAGCGCCCGGTTCTACGCGTCAGTGATGATTCGGTGGTGTCGACCTCTGTGCCGGTGGTGGGCGAAGTCAAAATTGAGAACGACAAAATTCTCTTCGGCGCCGAGGAAACGGAAATCAAAATTCTTCCTGCCGCGGCGACGACTAGAGCCGTGGAGGCCTTAAGCGCTACGCCGGAGGAAATCAAAATTGAGTTGAAAGAAAGCGCCATCTCGACCGCGGTCGCGACGCCGGTTTACGAGGCGGTGAAGGTGCGGGAAGTGAAAATTCTTGGCCTTTTTCGGGCGAAGCTGGCGGAGCGAGTGGAAATTGACGCCGAGACCGGCGAGGCCTCAGCGGTCAAACGCCCCTGGTGGCGCTTCCTCGTGTTTTAAGCAAGTGTGATAGAATGAAGGGATGGAATTGACGGCCAAACAAAGGTCGGAAATTGCCGCTCTGGCTCAAGCCCACAACCTTAAGTTTGCGGTTCTGTTCGGTTCGCGGGCGGTCGGCGAGAATATCCGCGGCGACAGCGATTACGATATCGCGGTTTTTTCGCGCCGGCCGGAACGGCTCTTCAGCGCCGATTTGGATTATTACAACGGTATTCTTTTCGGTTTGGCTAAAATTTTTGAAGCGCCGGGAGACAAAATTGATCTGACCGACTTGCGCCACGCCGACCCGCTCCTCCGGTACGAAATTACGCGAGTGGGGAAATTGTTAGTCGGAGACGAGTTGGAATATGAGGAATTGAAAGCCACCGCCCGGCGGCGTTACCTGGAGACCGAAGATTTGAGAGAGGTCAGACGCGCCCTGATAAACCGGCGGCAGAAACTTTTACTGGCATGATCCGGAAAGATTTTATTGAGAGAAAGCTGGATTTAATTCAGGAGGAACTGGAGAAACTCAAGCAGTTGTCCGGTTACACTATTGACCAAATCGCCGCCGATTTTCTTAAACAGAACACTCTGGAGCGATTATTGGAGAAAATCATTATCCGGGCGGTGGACATCAATAATCACTTGATTTCGGAACTCGGCGGTCCCGGTTTGAAAAGTCCTCGCGACTATTACGAAACCTTCTTGCGGCTGGTGGATTTGGGTGTTTATAACAATGAGTTTGCCTTGCGAGTGGCCAAAAGTGTTGGCACGAGAAATAAACTGGTCCACGAGTATGACGAGCTAATCGATTACAGTCAGGTCTACGATTCCATCGACGATTGTCTGCACGACTACGCTCAATATTGTCAGCACATCTTGGACTTCATCGCCAAAACCACTTCATCAAGTAGCTAGATATTTGACCTCCTTTTGGAGTTCTGCTAGGATGAGGGAACGCAAAAAGCGCGAGGTTTTATTGTTCAGCGAGATTATTATTAAGTAATGGGTGGGAGTTAAAGCTAAAAGCTAAAACCTAACACCTAAAACCTAGTTTAAAAATATGGCAGACAAATTTGATCGCAGTAAGCCGCACATCAACGTCGGCACGATTGGCCACGTTGACCACGGCAAGACCACCCTGACCGCCGCCATCACCCACGTCCTGGATATGAACAAGGACAAAGGTTACGGCGCCCGCGTGGAAGGAGTGGACAAGATTGACAACGCACCGGAAGAGAAGGCGCGAGGCATTACCATCGCCCTCCATCACTCCGAGTACTGGACGCCCAAGCGCCACTACGCTCACGTCGACGCGCCCGGTCACGCCGATTATATCAAAAATATGATTACCGGCGCCGCCCAGATGGACGCGGCGATTATCGTCGTGGCGGCGACCGACGGCGTGATGCCCCAGACCCGCGAGCACATTCTCTTGGCGCGGCAGGTCGGCGTGCCCAAGGTGATTGTTTTCTTGAACAAAGTGGATATGGTGGATGACCCGGAGTTGATTGATTTGGTGGAAACGGAAGTCCGCGAACTTTTGACCAAACAGCAATTTGACGGCGAGACGGCGCCGGTGATTCGCGGTTCGGGTTTGAAGGCNCTGGAAGCCAAAACCCCGGACGACGAGTGGGCCAAAAAAGTGATGGAGCTGGTGGACGCGATTGACACTTATGTGCCTGACCCCGTCCGCGAGGTGGACAAGCCGTTCCTGATGCCGATTGAAGACATTTTCTCCATTGAGGGGCGCGGCACGGTGTTGACCGGCCGGATTGAGCGCGGCAAAGTTAAAGTCGGCGAAGAAGTTGAGATTGTCGGCATTCATCCGACGGCCAAGACGACCATCACCGGCATTGAAATGTTCAACAAATCGCTGGACGAAGGTCAAGCGGGCGACAACGCCGG
>C687J35174_10010321_pt1 | contig 11605 bp, 7 predicted proteins | sample RifCSPhighO2_01_FD_35174 | JGI IMG/M metagenome (IMG submission 35174) | reverse complement strand
AGCACCCGGAGCTCATGAAGCCGAAGCCTATTGTTACAATTCAGATTGGGTGGGGAGTGGGTGGGTTACGACACCTTTTACGGTTGCCGCTCCTCTTCCAACTGTCTCTGTTTCCGTTTCACCAAATCCAGTAGCCTATGGTGCAAATCCTGCTGCGGTTGTTAGTGTTTCAAATGCGTACTGGTGTGATCTTTATGATAATTGGACTCTCTCTAACAGTGGATTTTCTTCGTCGGGAACATATTATGTATCGCCTCATTCTCCAGGAAGTCATCAAATTGAAGTCTATTGTTATAACTCAGACTGGGCAGGTAGTGGTTGGGCATATGCCAATTATTCGGTCAACAATGCTCCGATAAATGGCGGCTGGAGTGAATGGAGCGCAACGAATCCCGCATGTGGATATTCGGGGACGCAAACTCGTACTTGTACAAACCCTGCTCCGGCTTACGGAGGAGCTGATTGTGTTGGTCCATCCACTCAGTCATATACAAATGCACAATGTCTTCCAACTGCCTCTTGTTCCGTTTCACCCAATCCTCTAGCTAATGGTGGCAATCCAGGTATCACTCTCAGCTCCACATATGGATATTATTGTTATGTCTACAACGATTGGGTTAATGTAAATACCGGATACTTTACTTCCGGCACATATTATCCCGGAGCTCAAACAGCACCCGGAGCTCATGAAGCTGAAGTCTATTGTTACAATTCAGACTGGGCAGGTAGTGGTTGGAATACNTGTAGTTATTCGGTCAACAATGTTATAACTACTCCAACTCTCAGTAGTGTTACAATCAGTTCTCCTACCGTAAAAGCTGATAATTTAACTCAGTACAATATTGTTGTGACTGGAGCTGACACAGGTGGAGGATCTAAAATTAGTCATGAATATGCTCTGATAAATTATCAAGGAACGAATGCTGGTATTTATCGTGGTTATCTTACTTGGTATTATGACGGGGCATATGCTGGTTGGGACGGACAGAAAAATAAACAATCCTGCACAGGTGGAGGAATAGCCGCNATACAATATGGTGGCTATGGAGACAATTACATCAANCTGGATTCTTGCACCACTTCAATTTCCGGCAATACTCGCACTACCACTTTCGNTGTTCATTTTAATTCATCTTTTGATACTCCAACTACCAACAATGATATTTCTGGATATGTTCATAATCTAGATAACAATAATACTGGTTGGATTAATTTTGATTTAAACTTCAATCTAGCAATTACATCTGGCACACTCACTCCCTCATCATCTTCTTGTATTATTCCGGCAAATCAAAGTAACTGTAATAAAAATTTATCTTGGACTACCACAAATCCTGTCGGTACTTCTGCTGTTACTAAAACTGGCGGTGCTACCGTTGCTACTGGAAATTCAGGCACTAATGTATCTCTTAGTGTTAAATACGACACTGAAACATTTTATCTTTACAATAATTCAAAATTGCTTGCTCAAAGTACCATCACTTCAAGTTGCTCGGGAACTCATGTTTGGGATGGTAGTAAGTGCGCGTTAGCGACTTCTGCCAATATCAGCGTCAGTCCGACGACAATATTTACAGGTGGTTCGTCAACACTTACTTGGTCTTCTGACGGTACATCTTGTACAGGAACAAACTTTAATACCGGTGGGGCTACATCCGGCAGTATTTTAGTAAATCCAGTTTCAACGACTACTTATACAGTAACNTGTAATGGCGTATCAGCTTCGACNAATTCAGCAAAAGTTACAGTTAGGAAAAAACCATCCTTTATGGAAGATTAACAAAAAATCCCCCAAATGGGGGATTTTTTGTTATACTATAATAGATGCAAATTGATGAAGAACAGTTAAAAAAATTTGTTTTAGAGTCAGGACTTGTCTCTCGAGCGGATTTTGATTTAGCAGTCAAAAAAGCTGAGACTAAAAAACAAAAACTTGGCAATATTTTGCTTTCTGAAGGCAAGATATCTGAAACTGATTTAAAACGAATGGAGGCTTTTGTTTTAGGAATACCATTTATCAGTTTAACTGATCAAAAAATTGATTTCTCGGTACTTTCTCTTATTCCTGAGCCAATTGCGCGTAATTATAATATAGTTGCCTATAAAAAAGGTTCGAATGGTTTGGAAGTGGCAATGCTTGATGTTGATGATTTGCCGGTAATTGATTTTATAAAGAAACGTTCCGGTCTCAAAATTTTACCTAGACTTACCGATACTTCTTCAATCAAGTCCGTGCTTGTGCAATACCGAAAAAGCTTAAAAGCTGAATTTCAAAATATTATACAAAAAGAATCCGCCACACTTTCAACTTCTCTTGATGAGAATGAGAATGAGGAAAAAGAAAAATCTGAAACAGAGTTGAAAGAAATGGCCGAGGATTTGCCTGTTGTAAAAATTGTTGATTCTTTAATTTTTCATGCGATTCTTCAAAATGCTTCCGATATTCATATTGAACCGGGAGAAAAAGAACTCACTGTGCGTTACAGAATAGACGGCATATTGCATGATGCTATGGTGCTGGATAAAAATGCTGGGTCGGGTATAACCGCGCGTATCAAGGTGTTGGCGAATTTGAAGCTGGATGAAAAAAGATTACCTCAAGACGGCAGATTTAAAAAAGAACAAGATGGAGAAAAAATTTCTTTTCGTGTTTCCACTCTGCCAACTTTTTTTGGAGAAAAAACTGTCATGAGAATTTTAAAAGAAAATTCACATGGATTTTCACTAGAAACTCTTGGTTTCCATGGTGAAGGGCTGGAAAGAATTTATGCCTCGTTGAAACAAAAAACAGGTATGGTACTCGCCACAGGTCCTACTGGAAGTGGAAAAACTACTACTCTCTATACTATGCTTGATATTTTAAATAAGCCGGAAGTCAATATTTCCACAGTGGAAGATCCGATTGAATACCAAATGCCGCGAGTGAATCAAACGCAAGTAAAACCAGAGATAGGATTATCTTTTGCCAATGGACTTCGTTCACTTCTTCGCCAAGATCCAGACATAATAATGGTGGGGGAGATTCGCGATAGTGAGACAGCAGGATTGGCAGTAAATGCTTCGCTTACAGGTCATTTGGTTCTTTCCACAATTCACACCAATTCCGCTGCCGGCGCGATACCAAGACTAATAGATATGGGTGTCGAACCTTTTTTAATAACCGCAACCGTCAAAGTGATTATCGCACAAAGATTAGTGCGTAAACTTGTTACAAACAAAGAAAAATATTTTTTGTCTGAAGTTGAAATAAAAAATCTGGCTAAAATTGTTGATTTAGACAGAATGCTCGTTTTATTGAAGGATGAAAAAATTATAGGTGTCAAAGATACTTGGGATAAAATTCCTTTTTATAAAGCAAAAAAAATTAGTGAGTTCGAAGATGGATATTCAAATCGTACCGGTATGCATGAAGTATTAAAGGTTACATCTACTATCAAGGAGATGATTATTGGTGGAAGTTCTCAGGATGAAATAGAAATACAGGCGAAAAAGGAAGGAATGATGACAATGCTGGAAGATGGGGTTTTTCAAGCGGTATTGGGTATAACCACTTTGGAGGAAGTATTTCGTGTTGTTTCTGAATAAAATATGTTTTTTTTATATAAAGTAAAATCAAAAACAGGAGAAATTACCGAAGGCACACAAGAAGCCTCTGATCGTCTTTTTCTTGCTCGCGACCTGAGATCTCGCGGATTTATTCCAGTATCAATATCAGAAAAGAAAGAGGGTGTTATTAATAAGTTGTCTATTTTTACAGATCTTTTTTTAACAGTGAGCATTGGAGAGCAAATTATTTTAACAAAAAATTTAAGTGGAATGCTTCGAGCTGGACTTTCACTTTATCGAGCATTATCGGTTTTAAAAAAACAGACAAAAAACTCTACATTTAGTAAAATTTTAACATCCCTTTCCAATGATATAAATTCTGGGGGAACATTATCTTCAGGACTTTCTAAATTTCCCAAAGTTTTTTCAAAACTTTTTGTATCAATGACACGCGCCGGCGAGGAGTCTGGAAATCTTGCTGGTGCGCTTTCTGAGATAGGAATGAATTTAGAAAAATCACATTCTTTGACAAAAAAAATACACGGAGCGCTTATTTATCCAGGAGTGATTATGTCCGCAATGATTGTGATTGGTGTTTTAATGTTCGCTTTTGTGGTGCCGACCTTAGCCAACACTTTTAAAGAACTCGGCGTTGTTTTACCCACTTCCACTCGAGTTCTTATCTTTTTTGGTAATTTTTTCTCAAATAATTTAATATTGACCTTTATAATTATAGTCAGCGTAGCTCTCGGTCTATATTTGTTTTTTCGCGCTAAATTTATGGCAAAATATATTGATTTTATTGTTGTGAGGATTCCAATTATTGGCAATTTAACTAAAGAATTAAATACCGCTCGTACTGCGCGCACTATGTCTTCGCTTTTATCTTCCGGGGTTTCTATTATGCGAGCGGTTGAAATTACGCAAGATGTGGTGCAAAATGTTTACTACAAAAAAATTTTAAATGAGGCCAAAATAGCGGTAGAAAAAGGAGCTCCATTTTCTCAAGTTTTTGAAGCTAACACTAATCTTTATCCAGTAATGATGTCGGAAATGATACAAGTCGGAGAAGAAACCGGAAAATTATCGGATATGTTGCTTCAAATTGCTTTGTTTTATGAAGAAGAAATTGAAAATAAAACCAAAAATCTTTCCACTATTATTGAACCTCTGCTAATGATTGTTATTGGCTCCGGTGTTGGATTTTTTGCCATTTCCATGATCTCACCGCTTTATTCTATTTTGGGCAGCATAGATTAATTTTTTACTTCTTGCCAAGAAAGTATTGTGTACTGATCGGAAGTGAGTGGAAAATTTGGCGGTGGGGCATAAAGTAAATTTGCGTCATAAGTTATACTTCGTGTAACGTAGCCTGTGCCGTCTGTAAATGCGAATCCATATCGAGCATAAGAGGCAATCATTCCATAAAGAGAAATAATAGTGCGATTTTTATAGGAACAACCCCCTCCTCCTCCATAATAAAATCTTCCCACCTTATTATTTTGGGCTATAAGAGCTCCATCTATTTTCAAATCATCTTCACTTATCATTCCAACCATTACCCCAGCTTGCCCAATGAGTCCGATAGAATCTGTGCCATCATAGGAAGTGTATAGAAGATCATTATTTACTATTATATTTTTATAAACGATCGGATTTATTAGATCAGCTGCTGTTATAGTCAAGCGAGCTCCATCTATTTGTCCATTAATCACGATATGGTCTTCTATAAAAATTATTCCGTTTGCCGGAAAACTATAATTACCTTGCAAAGTTTGCGTACCGACGCTCCAACTGGGTGTGCCACTAGGTGATGACGAACAACTTCCTAATCCTGCCCAAGAATTTATTTTATACAAATCGAAAGTGTCATTTGTTTTTAAAACAATGTGATATCCAACAAATCCGCTTCCAGACACATCTCGATAAAATCCTTCAGATATTGCATTTGCTTTTAGAATGGCAAGATCAGTTGTAAATCCAGAAAAATCAATAGTTGGTTGACTGATTAAACGTCCAACTTCAAAAACATCCGGTCGTGATGGTAGAGCTGTGGGTGGTTGAGGGTCAGCTGGCGATAAGCAGGTATGAACAGCATAAGAATTTCCTGTACAAGCGTCACCATCGGTATCTGTATAATTTGTTGCCCCACTAGTTACAATATTATGTGCTAGGCCGTCAAAACGAATTCCACCATTAACATGCACTGGTCCAAAAATTTCTGTACCTGCACCGAAGCGCATAGCGTTATTTCCAGCAACAGAATATTTCGCGATAGAGGGTTTAGCGACCTGGCTTTCTATTTTTCTTAAATACGATGAATCAAGTGACGAAGAACCGGTAGATTTTATTTTTACTTTGGTTGAACCCAAAGGTGGGGGAGTTATATCAAGAGAAAATTGACCGACAGCATTTCCATTTTTATCATTTAAAGAATGAATATATGGTCCTGCAATACCTGTGCCATCTTGATAATCCGTTGGCGCATGTGCTAAATGCCAACGATAATAATCTATACCAGCTTCAGCTGATTGAAAAGCTTGCTCGCGATTAAAAGCTATTCGACCTCCTCTTGTGGTGGTAGCCGCCCAACTTGAAAGGGCACCAATAATCATTACAACGACTGCAGCAAACACCATCATCTGCACAATAATTATGCCATTTTTTTTATTTACTTGATTTGATTTTATTTTCTTCTTGGTCATAAATTATCTTTCAAATTTCTTATTGAGACTTGGGTAGAAAATACCATTGGGGTGGGTGAACGATTTGGATCTTGTTCTACCATAACGGTTATTTTGACTAGGCGAATATCTGACACATTCACAGGGAAAGACAATGGTGCCGTAGTTCCGTCGTAATTTTCATCATAGTAATCAAAAATCGAAGTACTAATTACGTTATTTACAAAGGTTGAAATTTTTTCGTTAATAGAATTGTAGATTAATGGACTTCCTGTGGGTTTAATTACTCCTTTTTGTAATGTTGTGCCTGCAAGAAAATATCTTACTTTTTCTTTCAATCCGTCACTGTCTATATCAGAATAGAAAGTAAAAGATGACGATCCTGCTTGATTTATGGTATATGTCCCAGTATCAGCCGTAGAGGCCGTACGTATTTCAGAAACCATTGTTTTTAAAATTTGTCTTCCAGCATTGGCATTGGTAAGTCCGGCTGAAATAAAAGAATTATTAATCCAAACATTTCTTGACAATAGAGCAAGCGNTCCAACTATTAGAACGAAAATAGATACTCCCACAAGTGTTTCGATTAAAGTAAATCCATTTTTATTTTTTTTAAATTTATTTGTCATATTTAAGGAATAAGAGTTATATTTTGATTTTGCCAGTTTGTAGAAATATCAACAGTACTAATAGATGTTTGATAACCTGTTTGAGAAATCGTGAGTGTATAGGTACCAGTTTCAAGACCGTTCCAGAAAACTTGTCCTGGTGTCGCGCATGGGTCAGAGTTTGTAGTTTTAGTTTCGTCAAATCCGATTTTATCCAAATGAACACTTGCCCCATCTATTGCGACATTTGAGAAATCTTGAACAGAGACTAGAAGGGCTCCATCTACGTGAGGTACAATTATCATTTGCAGATTTTTATTTTCATTTGGGTTTAGCACCAAACTGGGAAGTGGGGTCGTACCTGCTAAATCATATAAAGGAGAAGTAAGTAAAACTCTATAAGTGTCCCACTCTAAATCAGAAACTACGTAATTACCCAAAGAGTCGGTAGTAAAATTTTGGGTTCCATATTTTAAAATTTCAGGTATGTCACTGATTCGTTTAGCGCCTGTAAGAGAAAAATCCACAGTAGGTAGTATTACACAGGACGAATTTACTGTCGAAACTGTTAATGAGCTAACCCTGTCTATTGAAAGACTAGTCTGAGTAACTTGTTGCAAGACAACTGTCGGGTTAGGTTTGATCGGGTCTGTTCCAGCTATACCTCCAAGAGGATATGTTTGATCTTGTGAAAAGCCTGATTTTGTGGCGGTGATATTATAAGCATTTATTCCAGGTGGAGCATCTACTATTTTTACCCATCCAGTGTTGTCAGTTGTTTCGTCTATAATGGTGTCGGGATTAGTTTGTGTGTTTGTTATGTGAACCGATGCACCTGCAATAGGAATACCACCTGCGTCAAAAATCTGAATAAAGAGTGCGCCATTAGTAGAGGCAGTTTCGAGCGCATGTGGAGCTACCAATGTAGTGAATTTAAGAGGAGAAAATGTTTTACAATTTGAACATGTTATATCTAAATCTGCCAACTTATAATCCGCTGGTGAGGAGTCCGAAGGACTTCCCCCTATCGTGCCATCAAAAGGATCGTCCGTACTTCTTATTGTTGTTTGTATGGTAAAAGAATAATCATCCCGCAATATTATCTCTGTTCTTTGAATTTTTCCTACCGGAAGTCCTCCTAGTATCCCCACATCGTCATAAGGCAGATTGCGGATAATCTCAAATTTTTCATTAGCAAGCGTTGTAGCTACTAATTTTGCTCGTGACATTACAACAGTGTCCATTAACACCCCAAAAGCTTTATATGCAGATAACGCAAGAACAACAAAAATTACACTACCGACTAATGTTTCAATCAACGTGAACCCTTTTTGATTAGTATGAAAAATCATGAATATTTATATTTTAGCGCATTATGATATAATTTGCTATATGTCAAAAACGACAACAGTCAAAAAAATAATCATAGGCAATTGGAAAATGAATCCGCGAACAACCAAAGAAGCAGAGAAATTGTTTAAAAATATCACTCAGGCAATTAAGGGGATTAAAAATACAGAGATTGTGGTTTGCGCGCCGTTTATCTACTTGGAAAGGCTGAGAAAAATTTCCAAAAAAATAACTTTAGGCGGACAAGATGCTTTTTGGAGCGATGTCGGACCTTTTACCGGAGAAATTTCTTCTGAAATGCTTTATGATCTCGGAGTCAAATATGTAATATTGGGTCATTCAGAAAGACGTGCTTTAGGAGAGAGCAATAGTGATGTAAATAGAAAAATAAAAGCCGCACTTTCAGCCGGACTGAGGTCAATAGTTTGTGTCGGAGAAAACATCCGTGATGAAAACCACGGTTATTTTAATTTAGTCAAAACACAACTCGAAGAATGTCTTACCGGAATTTCCAAAACCTTAGTTTCAAAAATTATTATTGCCTACGAACCAATCTGGGCCATTTCCAGCACTCTTAACCGCAAAGATGCCACCTCCGCAGATTCGCAAGAAATGGCTATTTTTATCCGCAAAATTCTTTCCGATAAATTTGACTCGGAAGCAAAAAAAGTCAGAGTTATTTATGGTGGTTCTGCAAATGAAAAAGATGCGGAAGATTTCTTGAAAAATGGAGGTGTCGATGGATTGTTGCCTGGCCGTGCTAGTCTAGATGCGAAGAAATTTACAGAGATTATTAAAATTGCAGAAAACTTATGAGACTCAAGACTTTAGATAGTGTAAATTTAAAAGAAAAAACTATTCTTTATCGCGCTCCTTATGATATTGAAGTAAAAGACGTAAATGGTGTGTTGGAGCTTGCAGATGACATGCGCATCCGAGCAACACTATCGACTCTGCAATATCTTTTAGAAGAAAATTGTAAAATTGTAATTCTTACATATGTGGGGCGTCCTGATGGAATTGTTGTAGAAAAACTTCGTACAAATCTTCATGCCCAAAAACTTGCCGAACTTTTAAATCATCCAGTTTTAAAAATCGATGATTGTATTGGACCCTTAGTTGATGAAAAAATTTCTAATATGCAATTTGGAGATATTCTTATGCTTGAAAATGTAAGATTTTATAACGAGGAAATGATAGACGATGATATTTTTGCAGAGAAGCTTTGTCGGGGAAAAGATTTAATTGTTTTTGATGGTTTTCCGCAAGCCCACAGAATGCATGCTTCGACGACTGGCATCGAGCGACATTTGTCAGCTGTTGCTGGTCTTTATCTACAACACGAAGTTGAAATGTTATCTACTCTGTTAGAGAATCCCGTACATCCTTTTACTGTAATTATTGGTGGCGCAAAAATTTCGGATAAAGTAGACGCGGTAAATAATTTACTGCCTTTGGCCGACAAAGTTTTAGTCGGGGGAGCGGTGGCGAATGTTTTTTTGAAAGCTCGAGGCCGAGAACTTGGATCTTCTTTTATGGAAGATGTTTTTGTGGATGAAAAAAGGCGCGAGAAGAAAGATTGGGTCGTGTATGCAAAAGAAATTTTAGAAAAATATAAAGATAAAGTTATCTGTCCGGAGGATGTCGTGATCTCTGATGGCATTGTCGAAAAAGTGGCGGATATCAATACGGAGGAAATTCCTTCGGGGTGGATGGCGCTTGATATTGGTACTAAAACACAGAAATCTTTTTCAGATATTATTGAGAAATCCAAAACTGTTTTTCTGGCTGGCCCGATGGGGAAATTTGAAGATAAAAAATTCGCAACTGGATCTCAAGCGATATTGAATGTCATGAAAAATCTTAGCCAAAGTGGAGGTGAAACAATTATTGCGGGAGGCGATACCATTGATGTCGCGCGCAGATATGGAAATTTAGAAAATTATTCCCATATCAGTCTTGCTGGTGGCGCAACTTTAGAATTTTTGGCCGGCAAAGAACTGCCTGCGCTTCAACCACTGATATTAAATGATTAGACGGGGCTTATTGGACTAAAAGTAATTTTTTGTCTTTATTTATGAGGTTTTTTCATAGTGTGATATAAAAGGATTTAACCATTACATGTATTGACAAAATGATTTTATCAACGTATATTTTTTTTGAACAGCACAGGCCTAGATGCCCTAGGTAGATAGTTATTTCAAACAGGGGGAATTATGAAGAAAGCAACCTCGCTTCTCATCGTTGTTTTTTTGTTCTGGACTTCTGCCTTGTGCTTGGCGCAAGGAAAAGAAGAAAAGAAAGACAACGACTCGTCTGGTATCGTGTTGCCGAACAATGATCGTTTGCGTGTCCGTATCCGCTTCATGGGTGGGTATGGACTCGATGAGTCTCAAGCATCTCTCGGTTTCGAAAAACAAGGCCTCGTCGGCTACCTCATCGGCGAGATTTTCGGGAAATTCAATGACCATTTGAGTTATCGATTCGAGGTGAACGCCGTGAACGACAATCAGCCGGGGGTCTCGTGTGGGGAGAAGAACTTCTTTTTTCCAAACACACCTCAGCTGATTGGTCCCACTATGGCGTGCGACAACAATGGTCGGATCAGCGTTGACGACTACCGTTTTCGCGGACTTGACCCTCTCATCCAGCAACAGCATGTTCGTCAGGCGTATCTGCAGTACCAGGCGGGACCACTTGGGGTGAAATTTGGCAGATTCATTTTGCCAATCGGCTTTGGTTGGGAAGAAATGGGGTCGTTTACTGCGAAAGATGCGCCACACATTCAGCGCATCAACGCGGAAGCATCGTTTGGTTTTCAGGTCTCACTCGAGAAGAAGCGAGACGGTCGTTCGTTTGCGGAGATGTCGTTCTCTGGCGTCACCGGCGACGGCAACAAGTTTCGTGACTACGATTACTTCTACGGGCTTGACGGCTCGCTTGACAGTAACTCGTGGCCAACGGGAGTGTTGTCGGGCTCAGTTTCTCCCATCACTGGTCTCGATATCCGTGTGTCTTTGAAAAAGGGAGACACGGGTTCAAAGGTGGAACGTTTGCCGAACTTTTACGCTTCCAAGCGTAACGATGACGCATTCGTTTTCTCGGTGAGATACGAGGCTCACCCTGACATGGCGGTCTTTATCGAGAAAGCAAACTACACCTGGGGGTTGATGAAGACGTCAGCCGAACTTCTTGGTCTCGACCAGGCGCCGGTCAAGAAAAACGGTTACTACATCGGCGCTGAGTTGTCGCACTCTCTCGGGCACAATGTTCGCGTCGGATCCATTCTCACTCGTGAGGAGTTGTCGCGTGACGATGCGCTTGTGAAATATTTTTCCGAGCTTGGGATGTATCGCGCCGAGCTTGGCAAGAAGGAGCGCTCGACCGCCGTTCGGNTCTACGTCGATTTCGTGAAAG
>C687J35174_10010320_pt1 | contig 11605 bp, 10 predicted proteins | sample RifCSPhighO2_01_FD_35174 | JGI IMG/M metagenome (IMG submission 35174) | reverse complement strand
GGCGATTGAACGCGCGCGCTCATTTGGCATTCCGAAAGAAAACGTCGAGCGCGCGATTGAGCGCGCGTCTGGAGCGGCTGGCGCAGAATCACTCCACGAATTTCTCTGCGAAGCCCTTGGCCCGAAAGGAATCCTTGTTATCATAGAAGGCATTACCGACAACAAAAACAGGTCGCTCGCAGAGATACGCCTTGTCCTTTCCCGGCACGGCGCAAGGCCCGCAGACCCGGGATCCATTCTTTGGAATTTTGAAAAACGCGGGTCGTTCGAGGCTGACCTTTCCGTGACCAAAGGACCGGCGCTCGATGATATTGAGCTTGCGATTATCGACGCCGGCGCGACTGATATTAAAAAAGATGATTCCTGCTGGGTCATAGAATCAACTCCGTCCCAGATCGAAGGGGTACGAAGCGCCCTGGCCTCGCGCGGGATCGCCGCAAAAGAGACGGCTTTCGTCTACCACGCAAAAACCAGCGCATCCCCGTCTCCAGAAAGCGAAAAAATGCTTCACGATCTTGTTGAGGCGCTTGAGGGCCTTGATGACGTCCAAAACGTATACACGAATAGCAACGGCGATACAAGTGATTTATGATTATTCTCGGAATAGACCCGGGCACAACCGCTACTGGATACGCTGTTCTTGACTGCGCTGTTTCGAAACCCGTCCTTCTTGAATCGGGGCTTTTGCGCGCGCCGCGGGACAGCGCCCAGGCGCGCCTTACGGGTATTCACGATTCCCTCACCTCGATCATTCGAAAGTGGCGGCCGTCCTCTCTCGCGGTCGAGAAACTATACTTTGAAAAGAACAAAAAGACGGCGATGGCGGTTTCAGAAACCCGTGGAATAATCCTCTTGACAGCCGCAATTCAAAAAATTACACTCTCGGAGTATAGTCCGCTTGAGGTGAAAAAGGCCGTCACGGGATACGGGCGCGCGGAAAAACCGGCGGTTGAAAAAATAATACGCTTTTCGGTCGCGGGGGCTGAATCGATGAACGCAAAAGACGACGTATTCGACGCAATCGCGATCGCCTTCACCGACCACCTGCTGGGAAAATTCAGAAGCCGACAAAATACAAAATAATTAAATAAAGGTCGAGTTTCGCTATCGCTTTGATAAGCGAACGAACCAATACGTATGGATCAAGACATTTCAAACTACGACGAAGAGGAGGACGTCGACTACGAGGACGACTACGACGAAGAGGAAGAGGACGACAAAGAGGATACAGACGACCTTGAGGGCGACGAGGAATAGACAAAAAAGAACGAAAATACTCCGGCCGGGCCGGAGTATTTTTTTACATACCCGCTCGCGGACTATTTGACTTTATAAAACCGTTTTTTTCCTACTCGGATGACGATTCCTTGCTTCACCTCTATGCGCCCGCGGGAGCCCAGTATCTCCCCGTCCACCTCGACAGCGCCCTGCGTAATGAGCCGCCGTGCTTCCGACCTTGAAGAAACGGCGCCGGTGCCCACGACCACGGAAATGCCGTCTTGGTCTCCGTATGCGAGCGCCACCGCCGGAATCCCGTCGGAAATTTCTTTTTTGGAGAACAACGACATAAAGTGCTCTTTCTCTTTTTTGGCTTGTACCTCTCCGTGATAGCGACGCACGATGGCGCACGCAAGGAACAATTTTGCCTGCATCGGGTTTTCTCCGCGCCGCACCCTCTCGCGCCACGCTTCGATATCCGAAAGAGGGATATCGGTGTAGATCGCCATATAGTCACACACGAGGGCGTCGGGAAGCGTCATTGTTTTCCCGAATTTTTCCCGGGGAGAATCTTCGATCGCGATATAGTTTTTTTCCGATTTGGACATCTTCTCTTTTCCATCAAGACCCGGGAGGAGCGTGAGCGTCACGATTGCCTGCGGGGCCGTTCCGAGTTTTTCCTGAAAAAATCTTCCCATCGCTTCATTAAAAAGCTGGTCCGAGCCGACAATCGTACAATCTGATTTGAGCATATATGAATCGTAGCCCTGGAGCACGGGGTAGAGGAATTCGTGCATGTAAATTTCGTCTCCTTTCCGGATCCGCTCTCGGAACATATCCCGCTCGATGAGGCGCGCGTGGGTAATGAACGAAAGGATTTTCATAAACTCTCCGGCCTTCATCGCGCCGAACCATTCTGAGTTGCGGCGGAATTCAAGAACATTTTTATCTGGGATGAGGATTTTTTTAACCTGTGCTTGAATGCGAAGTGCGTTTTTATCTATTTCTTTCTGCGGGATCACCGGCCTCGTCTTTGACCTGCCGGTCGGGTCACCGATTCTCGTAGTAAAATCTCCCAGGAGGAGCTGAACCTTGTGGCCGTATTCTTGGAGCGCGCGAAGCTTCCAAAGGGTTGTTGCGTGGCCGATATGCAAAAACGGCGCGGTCGCGTCAATGCCGAGCTTTATTTTAAGCTTTTTCTTTTTTTGAAGCGCGTCGCGAAGCGCTTCTTCGCCGATAATCCGGTCCACCCCCCGCTTGAATATTTCAGACGAGAGAGTGAGGACGTCACTCTTTTTCATGCCATTCGATAATCCATACGTAGACTATTCCATATAATCACATATCGTAGCAAACTCTTCAAGCGAATAACGGCGCGGCGGCTGGATTTTTTCACTGTTTGTTTTATAATATTTTTGTGGGCACTGCCGGAAAGAAAAAACGAAAGCGTTTCTGGCGCGTTGTGCGCTATACCGTGTTATCGGGTTTTTTTGTTTTTGTCGCTGTGACGGCGTGGGCGGCCTATGTTATTCTTCAAAACCTCCCTGACCCAAAGCGTCTCGCTGACCGCGCGGTCGCGCAATCGACGAAAATATATGACAGGACGGAAACGATTCTTTTATACGAAATCCATGGCGACGAGCGAAGGACCGTTGTCCCTCTTTCCGACATTCCTTTGCATGTCCGCAGCGCGACGATTGCCGCCGAGGACATTAACTTTTACACCCATATAGGCCTCGACTGGCGCGGAATCCTGCGCGCACTCATCAAAAACCTCTCTGCGGGAGACATCAGACAGGGCGGCTCAACGATTACGCAACAGCTCGTAAAAAATTCCATTCTTTCCGCGGAGCGGACCTATACGAGAAAATTCAAAGAAGCGCTCCTTGCGCTTTCCATTGAAACAACGTATTCGAAAGACGAAATACTCGAATTGTATTTAAACCAGATCCCCTACGGGTCAAACGCGTACGGAGTATCTGCCGCGTCCCGCATTTATTTTTCAAAACCCGTGGAGGCTCTTTCTGTCGCTGAGGCGGCAATTCTCGCGTCGCTTCTGAAGGCTCCGACATACTATTTTACGAACAAGGACGAGCTTCTCGTACGCAAGGATTGGGTTATCGGTCAAATGGCGAATGGCGGGTTTATAAGCGAAGAAGAGGCCGAAAGGGCAAAAAAGGAGCGGGTATCGTTTTCGCTCCACCCACAATCGATCATCGCGCCGCATTTCGTTCTTTATGTGCGCGAACTTCTGAATAAGGAATACGGAGAGGATTTTGTCGAACGAGGGGGCCTTACGGTTGTGACGACCCTCGACGCTGACCTGCAGAAAGCCGCGGAGGCGGCGGTGCGGGCCGGCGCCGAACGAAACGAGCCATTGGGAATTTACAACACCGGCCTTGTCGCGATCGACCCGAACACGGGCGAAATTGTCGCGCTCGTCGGATCCCGCGACTACTGGGAGGACCCAAAACCAAAAGGATGCGCCCCCGGAATCACATGTAAATTTGACCCCCACGTCAATATCGCTCTTCGAAAGCGCCAGCCGGGGTCTGCATTCAAGCCGTTTGTGTATGCGGCCGCGTTCAAAAAAGGATACGCGCCGGAAACCGTTTTGTTTGACGCCCCCACGGAATTCAGCTCGCTATGCAACCCGGACGGAACCCCGGGTCCCGCGACCACCGACCCAAAAGCGTGCTATCATCCGCAAAACTATGATAAAAAATTCAGAGGGCCCGTGTCGCTTCGCGAGGCNCTCGCCCAAAGTCTCAATGTCCCTTCGGTAAAACTCCTCTACCTTGCGGGTGTCCGCGATTCGATTGAGACCGCGTCNCAGATGGGTATCACGACGCTGACAGACCCCGATCGCTACGGCCTCTCNCTTGTTCTGGGCGGCGCGGAGGTAACTCTCCTTGAGATGACTTCNGCGTTCGGNGTATTCGCAAAAGACGGGGTTTTATACCCGAAGACAGCGCTCCGCTCGGTGGAAGATCAAAAAGGGAAAATTCTGTACGAGTCGCGGCCGCGCGGAACGCCGGTTTTAGACACAGAGGTCGCTCGCACTATTACTGACATTCTTGTTGACAACAAAGCGCGGACGCCGATATTCGGCCAGGCGAGCACCCTCTACTTTCCCGACCGGGCTGTTGCGGTTAAAACAGGGACGACGCAGGACTTCCGGGACGCATGGGTTGTGGGATACACCCCCTCGCTTGTTGTTGGTGTATGGGCGGGAAACAATGATAACTCGTCCATCGAGCGGGAGCGTCTTTCCGCGATGGTTGCAGCACCCATTTGGCGCGAGTTTCTTGAAACCACGTTTGAAAAATCCCCTCCGGAAGACTTCACTCGCCCGGAAAAAGAACGGCCGGAAAAAGCCGTCCTGCGCGGGGTATATCGCGGCGGCCAAATAGTGCGCATTGATTCGGTTACCGGAAAACGGGCAACGGAATTTACGCCGCCCGAGCTCGTTGTTGAGCGGGCGTACGGCTCTGTTTCGACTATTTTGGCGTCTATCGATAGGGAAAACCCGCTCGGCGATCCTCCGAAAAATCCATGGAGCGACCCCCAATATAAAAACTGGCAGGCGGGAATTGATTCTTGGCTCTCCCAAAACGCGTTTTTCCCGGGTGCGCCGCCGGAGGATTTTGATCCGCTTCACACCGAACAAAACCAGCCAAAAATCTCGTTTTCTTCATTCCCCGAGGACAGAGTATACCGCGGGACACCGGACGAGTTCCTTATCGGCGTATCGCACGTGTTCCCGCTAAAAGAAATTTCTTTTTTTATTGACGATCTTTTGGTCCAGTCGTTTGTGTCGCCGGAAGGATCTGTTTTTTCGTTTCGCGTCTCTGGCCCGCTCGCTAACGGGGCGCATTCCGTTCGCGTCCGCGTGTACGACGAGATTGGAAATACGCGGATTGACGAAACCACAATTACGGTCCTTCCGAAAGAGTAATCTTTTTTCTTGGCAAGAAGCGTTATGTTTGGCGAATTGGCATCACCACGTAGGTGAAAGACGCGTCGTTTTTGTTTTTTATGAGCGCGGGGGTGTTGGGGTCGTTTGCTCCGAAAAAAAGTTCGTCTTCGTCAACGCCGGAAACGCCGTCGAGGAGGAATCGGTGATTAAATTGCATGGTGAGCGGTTTTCCGTTTATCGTTGTTGGAATTGCCGCGGTGCTCGCCCCGAGTTCGCTGTTTTGCGAAGTAACTTCCAGTTTTTTTTGAGAAAAAGAAAGGTGCACGTCTTGCAGTTTTGAAGAAAAAATACTCGACGAGCGCACGGCATTTATAAGTTCTTCTTTGGGGATGAAAAGGGATGTTGAAAACGTTTTTGGTATTATTGCGTTATATTCCGGAAACGCGCCGTCGATGAGCCGGGATAGCACTTTAATATTTTCGTTTTTTATTTCGACTTGATTTTCCCCGAAAGAAAGTGTTAATTTCACGTCTTCTGAGCTGAAAATTTTAGAAAGCTCTTGGCTTATTTTTGTGGGGAGAGTGCAGTTTTTTGTTGTTTCCTCTTGTTGTGGTTCTGTTTTTACTTTTTTTTCCGCGAGGCGGAATGTGTCGGTTGCCGCGACAATATATTCGTTTTTTGAGAGCCGTAAGAACACTCCGTTCAGCTCCGGCTTAAATTCAGAAAAAGAAATGGCCGGAATCACTCGCTCAAGCGCCGCTGAAAAATCGGCGGATTGGATGTAATACTGCTCTGTTTTTTTTATTTTTGGAATAATTGGAAAGTCGTCCGGATCCAATCCGTTTATTTTGCCGTCGCGAACGGCCGTTTTTATGATTAAATTTTTGTTTTTCTCTTCAAGGTGCACCTCTTTTTCTTTTATTGACTGAATGAATTGTTGAAGTATTCGCGCCGGAACACTAATAACCCCCCTACTACTTACCTGCGCAGGGACGGATATTTGAAACGCGTATTCGAGATTTGTGGCTGTAATACAAAGCGTATTTTCTTGCGCTTCTAATAAAAGAGTGCTCACTATCGGTAAATTTATATTTTTACCAGTAAAGCGCTCCGCGAGCGATATCGCATTTTCTAAAACTTCTTTTACACAGACACACTTCATAATAATAAATATAGTTTATATACTATTACTTATTGTTATTATTAGTAGGGAAAACAAAAGGAAAGCTTTTTAAAATCAATACACAAAAGGAATATACCTAAAAACATCTATACGGGAAAGATGTGAATAAAATGGTGATATAAAAAAATAAAATTTATTCACTAAAAATTTTTTCCCGTATCAACCTAATTTCTTCTTCCAACTCGATGTTTTTCTTCAGCTCCTCCCCAATTTTTTCACAAGAATGAATCGCGGTCGTATGGTCCCGGCCCCCGAACCTGTCTCCGATAGACGGGTACGAAAATTTAAGTTCGTTGCGCAAAAGGAACATGGCGATCTGGCGCGGCTTCACAAAATCTTTTTTTCGGGAACTCGTCATCAAATCTCGCTCCTTAATATCATAAAAATCAGATACCGATTTTATTATTTTTTTTGCGGAAACGAATTTTTTAGGAGTGAGAGCGTGAGTAACAAGGAGTTTTTCAACCTGTTCTTTGGTGACGGGGGTGTTTGATATTTTCGCGCTCATAACCACCTTATTCAAAACCCCCTCAAGCTCGCGGATATTCGTTTTTATTCGCTCCGCGATGAGGCGGAGCGCGTCTTCGGGGACCAAAACCTTTTTTTCGTCGGCTTTTGTCTTGAGGATGAGAAAACGCGTTTCCACGTCCGGAACCCCGATATCCGCGATCATTCCCCCTTCAAAACGAGATTTTAAGCGTTCTTCCAGTGTCGCGATTGCCTGTGGCGGGCGATCGGAAGAAATGATAATCTGCTTGTTTTTTTCATAGAGCGCATTAAACGTGTGAAAAAACTCCTCCTGCATTTTCTCAGTCCGAGCAATAAATTGAATATCATCCATGATTAATAAATCTACCGCCCGGTATTTTTCTTTCAACCGGTTCATCTCCTGGTTTTTCAGCGCATCAACAACCTCCCCCATGTATTTTTCTGACGAAAGGTATTTAACCTTTTTCTGGGGAAATTGTTTCAGTATTTCGTTTCCGACCGCCTGAATAAGATGCGTTTTCCCGAGTCCGACCCCGCCGTAGATAAAAAACGGATTATACCCGATTCCGGGGTTTTTAATTATCGATTGCGCCGCCGCATACGCCAGCTCGTTGAAAGAACCGACAATAAAATTCGTAAACGAGTAGCGCGGGTTTAAATTTGTCTCCGGGTCAACAGAAAGTTCCCGAATCGATGCGTCGTCCGACTGGGAAGGAGCGGCGGCGGATGAACGCCGTTTTTTCGCCTGGTCTTTTTGTATGGACGACAGGCCGCGCTCCGGGCGCGCAATAACATACGAAACATCTTTTATTTCAGGCGTGATTTCCCGCAGCGCGTGGAGTATGGACTTGTGGTATTTGTTTTGGAGCCATTCCTTTACAAATCCATTCGGAACATATACAGTCGCAAGGCCCGCGTCCACCCCCATAATACCGGTTTCTTGAAACCACGTTATGAAATTCGGCCGCGAGATCGCTGGTTCAAGTTTCGCAAGTGTCGCTTGCCAAAGTTCGTTACGTTCCATGGACGAGAGGTAAAAAGTTTGTAATGGAAAAAATGAAGCCCCACGAGATACCGCGTATTATACCGAAGTGCGAGCAAAAGACTCTAGTGCACATATGTGGAAATGCTGTTGAAGATATGTTAATTATTATGTAGACTAAAACAACCGGTCGAAAATCCTAAAAGACAAAAAAGACATGTCTGTTACGTATCAACCATCAAAAAGGAAACGGAAGAAAACTCACGGATTCCGCGCCCGGATGAAGTCGAGTCGGGGGAGGCGAGTCCTTTCGAGACGAAGAAAGAAGGGGCGCGCGCGCATGGCGGTATAAAACAAAAAATGCGGCTGGATCGACTGAGCGAAAAAAACGACATTAAGAAACTTTTTCGAGGCGGACGAAGGGCGCGAACTCCCCTTTTTTCTTTTCTCTGGCTGAAGAACGACCGGAAACACCAAAGAATCCTTTGCGTCGTCACGAAAAAAAACATAAAGTCGTCTGTCGCGAGAAACAGAGTACGGCGCCGCGTCAACGAGTGGTTTCGTAAAAACAAAGACCCCTCTTCCCCCATCGATATTTTGGTTGTTGTTGACGGGAAGGCGGCGGGCGCCCCCAAAAAAGCATTTTATAAAGACCTGTCAGATGGAGCAAAAAAAATTACTTTATAAGAACAAAAGACCGCACATTCTTCGCTTTTACCAAGCACTTGTGTCGCCTGACACCGGCGTGTTTCGCCACTTTTTCGTTTCTCTCGGTTTTTTTGCGCCGCAGAGCGGGTGCCGATTTGTTCCGTCCTGTTCAGACTACGCCGCCGAATCGATTAGTCAATATGGACTTTTTCGTGGAAGCGTGATGCTGCTTCGCCGGATCTTTCGTTGCCACCCGTTCTCTCGCGGCGGATACGACCCGGTTTTAAAATAGATTCGCATGGAAATTCTTTCAACGCTCTATACCGAAGCAATTTGGAGGCCGCTATTTAGTGCCATCGTGTTTTTATATTCCACCATCCCCGGCGGGGATTTCGGCGTTACCGTAATCGTATTTACTGTTCTGTTTCGCATCGTTTCGTTTCCGCTCCATTGGAAAGCGCGCCGCGCACAGCAGGCCCTCGCCTTTATCCAGCCCGAAATGAAAAAAATTCAGGAAAAGCACAAAAACGACCGGGAAGCGCAGGGGCGCGCGCTTATGGAGCTCTATGCGCAAAAAAAAGTAAATCCGTTTTCCGGCTGCCTGCCAATACTCATTCAGCTTCCCATCCTCATCGCGCTTTTCCAAATATTTCAAGGGGGGTTTGATGCAAATAACCTCGCGTATATATATTCGTTCATACCAAGCCCCGAATCCATCAACCCGCTGGCCTTCGGGTTTCTCGATCTCTCAAAAGGGAACATCGTATTGGGATTTTTTGCGGCGCTGTCGCAGTATATTCAGACGAAAATCACCCTTCCTCCCAAACCCCCGCCGTCCGACAAGCCCGATTTTTCAAGCATGTTTCAAAAGCAAACACTTTACATGCTTCCGCTCCTTGTCCTCTTTTGGTCCTACACCCTGCCCGCGGCGCTCACGTTCTACTGGACAATTTCAAATATTTTTGGTATTGTGCAGGACACCGTCTTGAATCGCAGTGCAAAAAAAAGCAGTTCGGGCGACGGCGCGAGCAATGGATATTCAAACACTCACAAATGAAATTAGATCGTTCTTCGGCTCTATGGGGTTTGGCGAGGACGTCGAAGCCGTTGACGGATTTCAAGGAATGACCGTCCGCGTAAGCGTCCACATGAAAAAGGAATCAAACCTGCTTATCGGAGAGCACGGCAATAATCTGTTTGCGCTCGAGCACATACTGAAAAAATACATCCGGGCAAAAACCGCAGAAGAGGACGTGAAGTTTACCCTCGACATCAACGACTATCGGATGAAAAAAATGGAGGATTTGAAGCAGGACGTGAAAACGGCGGCGAAAAACGTGCGGCTCTATAAAAAAGAGGTCCCCCTTCGGCCGATGTCGTCTTTCGAGCGGCGGATCGTCCACCTGCTCCTCGCGGAATACCCGGATATCACCACAGAATCAATTGGAGACGAGCCGCAGCGGCGAGTCATCATAAAACCCTATCCTTAACACAAAAAAATTCCTCCGGTGCCACACCGGAGGAATTTTTACGTGAGCACTACTTCGCGACGTCGATCCCCCAAACCCCTCCGGTTATGCGGTCGACAAAAAAGATATATTTTTCGTCTTTGGTGACGCGCAGGTTCGTCATATCATAGCCGCCGTCGTTGAATACGCCAGAGACGGCCTTTGTTTTTATGTTAAAAAGCGCAATGCGGTCGTTCGTGTTCAAGTCGCCCCGCAAATAGTCGTCCGGCATAAGCGCGTCTTGCGGAATTCCCCGAGGAACCGCACAGTACACCTTCTCTTCTCCTACCCACGTGCATTTTTCCGGCAGTGTCTGGAAATCCGGTTTTGCAATCTCTTTCCCGGTCGAGTCATGCACCGCGAGCGTCGCAGTCTTTCCCGACCTATCGGTCGATCCCACCAATACGCGCCCCCCGCCAGGCGACCACAGCGAAGAAAGGCCGTTTGAGGGACCCAAAAATCTTCTAAGTTCGCCGGTTGACCTCGCGAAGAGGAAAACGTATCCCGGTGCTGTTCCAGAGGGGTTTGTTTCAAGGGCGAACCGCTCGGACGCCGGCCAAGAAACGCGAACGCCGCGCACCGGCGTTCGAAAGATTATTTTTTGGTTTTTTCCGGACGCGTCAGCNGTCGATACAAGCGTTTCTCCGTCTTTTTCAGTTACGTAGACAAGNGACGATCCGGCGCTGGACCACGCAATGCTTTTTATCCCGGTCGGGAGAGTCGCGACGCTCGAGGTTCCGATGCTTTTAAAAAGGAACGATTTTACAATATCGCCGTCAAGGTACGAAACAGCCGCGCGGTCGCGAGTCGGAGACCACACCGCGTTAAAAAGCCCGATGACGGTAATCGTAGAAAGGGATTCGTGTGTTCCCGACGGGAACGAAAAAGCGCCGATTTCCCCGCCCTCCTTTTTGAAATAGTAGAGTTTGTCCTCGGCGCGCGAAAGCTCGATTGAAAGCGCTGGCGTCTCTGTGACAGGAAAAAGACGCGTCTGGATGCCGCTCGCAATGGGAATTTCAACGCCAGAGCCCTCTTGGATCGGGCCCTCGCCGAATCCAGGAGATCGGCCGGCACCCGGCCCCGCTTCGGGAAATCCGGACACCGGTTCGCCGACTATCTCCGGCGGCTTTTCGCCGCCGCCCTCCCCGGTGCGGAAGATGAAAAGGTATGTGAGGAGCGTTCCGGTGCCGAAAAGAATGACCGCGATGCCGATGTAGACGATTAGTTTTTTTTGTGACAGTTCGTTCATGCGCGCTATTTTTTCTTCTCAATAAGCGGGAGGTTTATATCAAAATTTTTCACTAAATTCGGGTTAATGATAGAAAGAGTGAGGTATGATACAAGCGCCACCACGAGCCCAAGCACTGCGTTATACATCGCTTTTTTCGCTTCCGCGGTTCCCCCCTCGGTCGGCATCATGTAGCGTATCGCGCCGTAGGTAAACATAAAAAACGCGGTAAGCGCGACAAGACTTATGCCGTAGGTATAGATTTTCGAAAAAAGATCGCTCGGCTTTGCAACGTCGGTCAGAAATTCAAGTCCGGGAATGGCCTTGGACGCCGCCGCGACGCCAAGGTCAACGCACTGCCCCCCCGTCGCGCTTTTGCAGAGAATCTGGGCGTGAACAGCAAAGGGAGCCGCCACAACGATTCCGAAAA
>C687J35174_10010315_pt1 | contig 11612 bp, 17 predicted proteins | sample RifCSPhighO2_01_FD_35174 | JGI IMG/M metagenome (IMG submission 35174) | reverse complement strand
CACCGTCTGTCTCGCCTTCCGTTTCTTTGTCTCCCTCTGTTTCTCCCAGTGTGTCGGTCAGCCCGTCAGTTTCAGAATCCCCATCCGTCAGTCCGTCTGTCTCAACAAGTCCTAGTGTCAGTCCTTCGGTCAGTGTTTCTCCTAGCGTAAGCGTTTCTCCTTCAGTCAGCCCTTCTGTCAGCGCAAGCCCGAGCATTTCTCCAAGTGTCTCGGTCTCTCCTTCGGTAAGCGAAAGTCCTTCAGTTTCTCCGAGTAGCAGTTTAAGCCCATCTGTTTCTCCTTCAGTTTCAGTATCTCCAAGCGTTTCGTTATCTCCATCAGTATCGCCATCTGTTTCTATAAGTCCATCAGTATCACCTTCGGTATCGATATCACCATCAGTTTCTGTTAGTCCAAGCGTCTCGCCTTCTGTTTCTGTTTCCCCTTCCATTTCACCATCCGTATCAGTCAGTCCTTCCAGCTCACTCTCACCCTCTGTCTCACCATCAGCATCGGAATCTCCATCCGTCAGCCCTTCATCCGAGACAACCGAACCTGCACGCCGTGCTCGGTCCGGAAGGTCGCAGACGGGTACACAGTTTCAATTCTCACCTGCCACTAAACCGAAGACCATCAACGATCTAGCTGGAACCTCAATCAAGACCGTCAATGGGTTAGCGCATACGTCAATCAAGGATGTAAATGGAGTTATAATTTGATAAATACTGGTATACTCGAGTTTAGTGAGTGGTAATGATAAAACAGTCCCATGACTCTCATTGAGGAACTTAGAATTTTTTTGAAAAGCATTCTCCATTGGATTTATTCTTTTGTCGGTTTTTCTTTTTTCTTTTTCCTTTTTGGTTTTAAAACGGTGACTATCTGGGGGAAAGATTATGTTTTGCCAATGCCAGATGCAAATTCTTTTTCCGTCCAAGTTTTCACTAAAGTTAGGCATGACCTTCTTCCTCCGGATGTCCAACTGATCGTTACCAATCCCATGAGTGCTTTTGTGTGGCAGATACTTTTGTCAATGATATTAAGTTTTTTATTCACCACCCCGCTATTTCTATATAAGATTATCATGTACCTTCAACCAGCTCTTCTTCCGAACGAAAAGAGGGCTGTCCTGTTGTCTTTGCTGCCATTTGTTTTTCTGTTTTTCTCTGGTTGCGCCTTCTCGTATTTTTTTCTAGTACCGGCCACTTTTAGAGTGCTCTATCCATACGCCACCATTATAGGCGCTGCACCTCTTTTTTCTATAGACGAATTTATCTACTATGTATTTGGCTTGATGATTGCCGTCGGAGTGATGTTTCTACTGCCTTTGTTTATGATTTTGTTGAGCGTTATGGGGATAATAGAAGCCGAGTTTTGGAGAAAGAAATGGAGATATGCACTTTTGTTCTCTTTACTCTTGTCTGCTATAATTACCCCAGACGGAACAGGGGTCACTATGGCCATGCTATTTCTTCCGTTGGCAATACTTTATCTATTAGGATATATTTTTGCCAGAAAGTTAAGTAAACACGTGCAATTAGTAGAAAAAATAAAATAAAATAATAATATGTTTGGACTAGGCTTTACAGAAATAATAATCATCTTGGCTGTAGTTGCCGTTCTTTTTTACTTTTACTGGAGAAACAGAAAAAGTAAGATAAAATAATTAAGTTATATGTTTGGACTAGGATTCCCAGAAATAGTGATAATATTGGTAGTGGTGGTAGTCTTCTTTTTTGGTGGAGAAAAGATATCAGAGATTGCCAGGGGATTAGGCAGATTTACCGGAGAATTCAATAAGGGTAAGGATGAAATGGAAAAAGAGATCAAAAAAGCCGAAAAAGACTGGGATAGTGTTAAAATAAATAAGAAATAAAAGGACGTGGACAAAAATAGAAGAACATTTCTTAAAATTCTATTGATTGGTGGCGGGACCCTATTGGTGGGTAAAGTGTTTGGTCCCATATTGTTGAAATTACTTGACAAATCTGGTACTACAAGCAAACTGGTAACTGCCCAAGCTGATCCCAAAGACTTTCGTATCGTTGAACATAAAGAAAGATTATCTATCTATGATAATTCTGGAGAAGAGGTCTTTCAGATTGATTATGAGGCATAGGATAATAGTAAATAAATGAAAAAAGAAACCGATTGCGACAGACATAAATGGATTCCTCTTTTGGGAATGGATGAAAAAAAGAGTATACCAACTTCTCTTTTTACATGTCTCCAATGCGGAGATTTAAAGGTGGGCGTGCAGACAATCAAAATTTCCAAATCTCGTCTTGATATGGGTGAATTGCCTATAAATAGTGTAGCTGGTATCAAACTTATGAATCCACCGAGTGTTAATAATACGGCCTCAGGCCTCATCGTAACAGCAACTGTAGATACTAATGTCCAAGGTATTGGCGCACCCCTGTTTATGGCTGCGGATGGACATTTGGATACAACTAGCGCCACGACTAATGCGACCTCACCGTGTGTCGCCTTGGCTATGGAAATAGGAACCGGCTCTAAGAGGATACTTGTCCACGGAGTTCTGAGGGTAAATCTCTGGAATTGGACCACCGGACCTGGGACTAGTGGCTTAATTTATGTTTCTACATCTACTGGGGTACTAACCCAAACGCAACCTTCAGGCACGGCGCAGGTCATTCAACCAGTTGGGTGGGCTTTGAGCGCCGATTCCATTTACTTTTCTCCGTCTATGCTATATCTGACGCATAGTTAGGTTACTATGTTGTCAATCATAATCCCGAGCTACAAAGATCCATTACTTCATAAAACGATTGATTCTTTATTAGAAAATGCCAGGGGTGAAATCGAAATTATTCCTGTTTTAGATGGTTACTGGCCGGACATTCCAATTAAAAATGATAAGCGCATAAAAATTGTCCATCTAGGTGCTAACGTGGGCATGAGGAGAGCCATTAATGCTGGTGTTATGTCTTCTAGAGGTGAATATATTATGCGCACTGATGAACATTGCACCTTTGGCGATGGTTATGATTGTATCATCACCGAGCATATGGAGGATAATTGGATAGTGACGCCTCGCAGGTATTTCCTTGATGCGGTGGAGTGGAAAGTGATGAATATCCCGCCGATTGACTTTATGAAACTCAAGATTGTGGGAATGGGCAACGGTATCAAGAAGTTTTCGGGAGTGGAGGCCAAAGGTGACGATTCTCAGCCTATTCAAGAATCAATGGCCATGCAGGGAAGTTGCTGGGTGATGAAGCGAAGTTGGTGGGATAAAGTTATCGGGGAATTACAAAATGAAGGTTACGGGCCACATTACCAAGATTCCCATGAAATGGTTTTTAAAACTTGGAAAGCGGGAGGGAAGCTGATGGTTAATAAAAATACCTGGTACGCTCACAAACACAGAGATTTTCCGAGGACGCACAATAATGGTACGAAAGAGAACCCATCAAATAACGAAGCTTGCTGGACATATTCGCTTAGTGTGTGGAAAGATTATTTTGAAAAGGAGGTAGTGCCTAAGTGGTCATGAAGAATCTTTTAATCTACACAAGAGATGACGGGCGTTTTGGTAAAGAAGCAGGTCGTCTCGCAAAGTTACAGATTGATAACAGTCTGGACATCGGTTGGAAACCTGAAGACATTTTATTGTTTACAAACTTTGTCTTTGAATATAACGGAGTAAAGTCCACAGTTATCCCCAATCTTTGTTACGCGCCCGATAGAACCAACAAGATTCCCGTCATTGTCTATCTATTGAAAAATAAAATGTTATTTGATGACCTGTACTGGTATCACGATTTTGACGCTTATGAAAATGACGCTATAAGAGAATCCGAGCTAGAGCTTGGCGCACGTGATCTGGCCTTCACCAGTTATGGCTACAAACCTCAATGGAACTGCGGGAGTTTTTTCTTTAAACCAAGCGCTGAAGACTTCTTTATCTTTTGGAATAATTTTATAACTCCAAGAAATAGAGCTGATGAGAAAGCCCTAACCGACATCACCAGAGGCAAACTCTTAAGTAGAAAGAGGTACAAGCGCCTGAATATCACTTACAACTTTGGACAACGTGGGCCGAAGTTCTCATATGATGAAGCAACGAAACCTCTCAAAGTTCTTCATTTTCATCCCTATTATATTTTCTATAAGGAGGCGAAAAATAACTTAGAAATCTTCATGTACGGTAAGAATCCGCAAGGAATTCCGATGATGTCTGAAAGGTTAATCAAGATATTTCAAAAGCATGGAATCAAATGATCTCACAATTATCTTTCTCACCGCCAATCAGTTGCCTCTAAAGTGGGCAGAGTATCAGAAGTCCGTCCTCTTGGAATCGGCGAGTGGATATCATATTATTACCATTTCTCGCAAACCCTTAGACTGGGGGATAAATCTCTTGGATACCGAACCGAAAACTATGTCAAATATTTACTTTCAGATGCTTCAAGGGGCAAAGTTAGCCACAACTGATTATGTGGCGGTAGCTGAAGATGATACCCTTTATCCTCACGAACATTTTCACTCATTTAGACCTCCGTCAGACACATTTGCTTACAATAAAAATCGGCTCGGTCTATTCACATGGGGGAAACCCACTTATTTCTGGAAAGATAGGCAAAGTAACTCCACATTAATAGCACCAAGATCTCTTTTAGCAGAGGCACTTGAAGAAAGATATGCAAAGTATCCCGACGGAACGCCAGACAAGATTACCGGTGAATTGGGCAGGAAAATGGTTGATAGCAATTTGGGGGTCACCCAGAGAAAGAGTATATGGTTTGAAACTGAAGTCTCTGTCCTTCGTTTAGATCATAACTTTGGTATAGACACTCTTGCCAAGAGTCATCGCAAAGGACTGGGGATTTGCCAGTCTTACGACATTCCTTTTTGGGGTAGGGCAGAAGATATGGTAAAAAAATTTATATGAATACGACAATAATTTACTACACTTCAAACAGGGAATCTTCCATCTTTGAACAAAAGGTTCGAGATAATATTTTAGCTCATAGTAACGATCTGCCGATTGTGAGTGTTTCCCAAAAACCGATAGCTTTTGGTACAAACATCGTGGTGGGAGAGGTAGGGGTTTCAGGATTCAATATGTTTAGGCAAGTGCAAATTGCTTGCCGAGAAGCTAAGACTAGATTCGTGTTATCCTGTGAAGCCGACTGTTTGTACCCGCCAGATTACTTTAACTTTGAACCAGATCGGGATGATGTGTGTTATCGGAATTCTAACCTTTATGTTCTAGCCCATAAAAGGGCAATCTATTGGCATAAGCCGGAAGGCGCAACCCACGCGCAGATAATTGGTCGAGAATACTATCTGAACAGATTGAGTGAATTGTTTAAAGATGCTCCAGACTGGAGTGCAGAAGAGAAAAATTTTCCCCGTGAACGGGGGTATGGGGTAGATGTTTTTGATACAGTGAAGCTATACGAGACAAAGAATCCAGTAGTACAGATTAAAACCAGTGACAGTATGAGATACCATACCCATTCAGAAAGAGTAAACATTTACGAACTGCCTTATTGGGGGGATAGCGAGACATTTAGGCAAAAATACTTATGAAAATAATCGATGCGCTAAAAGAGAAAGGCCAACCTTTTGAAATCCCCGACTGTGGAAGGGATGACTTGCCGCAATTTTTTGCCAACATGGGTTACAAAGTGGGCGCGGAAATCGGCGTCTATCAGGGAAAGTTTACTAGGAGTCTCGCCAAAGTTGGTTTAAAAGTGTACGGGATTGATTCGTGGAAACCATACAAAGACTTTGATATTGAAGCAGATAACCGCAGAGAACGTCAGGAGACTATATACCAAAACACCAAGGCAAGATTATCTGCGTATGAAAATATTTCGCTTATAAGAAAAACCTCTATGGAGGCCGTTGAAGATTTCGCTGATGAGTCCTTGGACTTTGTCTATATTGACGGTAATCACAGATTTAAATATGTCGCCGAAGATATCTGCGAGTGGTCTAAAAAGATTAGAAAGGGCGGGACTGTCTCCGGACATGACTATATTCATCCCTCGCGATTGAAAGATAGATGGGAAAATATGCAAGTTAAATTTGTGGTGGATGCGTATGTTCTGGCTTTCAGGGTTAAGAACTGGTATGTGCTAGGAGAGGAAGAGCAACCGGCGGGGGACAAGCGAGATATGTTTAGAAGTTGGATGTGGCTAAAAGCATGAAAGGGATAATATTTTATTCCAATGGTATAGAAGAGCCCATCAAGTCGATGGTTTTAAATACAATCACCGGGTTACCCGCGACAACCTCATATTCTAGTGGAAAATCTTACTCCCAAATGGTCAAGCAAATTATAGATTGTCTAGAAAGGAGTCAGGAAGACCATGTTTTCTTCTGTGAGCATGACGTTCTCTATAACCCCACTCATTTTGATTTCACTCCGCCAAGAGATGACATATTCTATTACAACTCCAACGTCTGGAGATGGGATTATCCGAAGGATAGATACATAACTTACGATAGATTAATCTGCCTTTCAGGGATGTGCGTTAACAGATTATTTGCCCTTGACCATTTCAAGAGGAGATTAAAAGTCATACCTGACAATGACGTGTTGTGCAGAAAGATGGGTTATGAACCGGGGACTAAGAAAATTAGACGAGGGGGGTTCTCGGATGATGACTTTAACACTTGGCAATCCGCAAAACCCCTGATTGATATACGCCATGACAAGACCTTTTCTCCCAGGAAGGTTGAATTAAAAGATTTCAAGCACTCTCCGAAAAATTGGAGAGAAATATATGAAAGACCTTAGCATATTAATTCCCGCTCGCTCGGAGATGTTTTTGGCAAGAACCATACAAGACATTATAGAAAATTCTGAAGAAACAACGGAAATTATCGCGGTATTAGACGGGGCATGGGCCGATCCTCCCATTTCTCAACATCCTAGAGTGAATGTGATTTATCTTCCTGAAAGCGTTGGCCAAAGAAAAGCAACAAATTTGGCCTGTAAACTAGCCCAAGGAAAATATGTTGCCAAAGTGGATGCGCATTGTTCGTTTGACCAGGGGTTTGACAGGAAGATGGTCGAGTTCTTCAAAGAGGTTGGCGACGATGTCACGGCAGTTCCCGTCATGAGAAATCTTTGGGCATTTGATTGGAAGTGCTATCACTGTGGCTGGAAAAAGTATCAAGGGCCGACACCGGAGAAATGCGGTCAGTGCGGTAAAAGTGATAAAATAAAACGTAAGATGATATGGATTGGAAAAGGAAGACCACAGTCCACCTCGTACGCTTTTGACTCAGAACCTCATTTCCAGTACTTTGAAGATTGGAAACATCGGCCTCAATACATAAAAGATAAAGCGGAAAAGGGCTATACTGAAACCATGAGTTTGCAAGGATCATTTTTCATGGCCACCAGAGAAAAGTATTGGGAGCGGGAGCTCTGTGATGAAGAACTGGGTAACTGGGGCAATCAAGGATTAGAAGTCGCCTGTGCTACTTGGCTCTCTGGCGGAAGAGTCTTAGTCAATCACAAAACTTGGTATGCCCACATGTTTCGCACTCAAGGCGGAGACTTCGGCTTCCCTTGGGAAAATAAAGGAAACGAGACGCAAAAAACTAAAAATAATGTCAAAGATAAATACTGGGGCTATAAGCATCCCAAACAGATTCATTCTGTGAAATGGTTGGTAGAGAAGTTCTGGCCGGTAAAAGGGTGGACAGAAGAGGACTTAAAAAAGTTGAAATAAGATGGCCTTGCGAGTGGAGGAGCCGTACCCAAAGTATGTTATAATAAACACATGTTGTCGCTTACAAAAAAAAGTTTATTTTGGGATACTGACACAAGTACTATTGACCTGGTTAAAAATAGGCGATATGTTATTGAGCGAATTTTAAGATTTGGCGACTTTGACGACTATCGTTGGATGCGCAGTATCTATTCTAAAGAAGATATCAAAAGTGTTATACTTGAAGAGCGGTCAGATCTTGACCCTAAATCATTAAACTTTTGGTGCCATAGTTTTGATATTGAAGAATCAATATGTACGCAGAAACTCTTAGCAAAGACACAAGAACTGTTTTGGAGAAGATAGTTCCTGTTGCAGCCCCATTTTATTTGGCTGGGGGTACTGCGCTGGCTCTCCAATTCGGGCATCGTATTTCAGTTGACCTTGATTTTTTTTGCCAAAATATTTTTTCGGTAACTTTATTGGTTGAAAAATTAAATACTATCGGCAATCTTAATATTGAGGACCAAAGTAAGAGCACTTTTAACGGGATGCTCGATGGAGTTAAAATAAGTTTTTTTCATTACCCATACCCTCTTATTTTTAAGAGGAAAGATTTTATGGGTGTATTCTTGGCAGATGAAAGAGACATTGGAGCAATGAAAGTTCAAGCAATTTCTGATCGTGGTAATAAAAAAGACTTCGTGGATCTATTTGTATTGTTAAGAAAATATTCAATAGAAGAGTTGCTCGGATTTTTTAATAAAAAATATGAAAAGTTTAATTATAACCGGCTTCATATTCTTAAAAGTCTTAGCTATTTTTACAATGCTGATGAAAACCCGGAACCAATCTACATTCACCCTATTGCCTGGACCGAAGTGAAGAAAGTTATAAAAAATAAAGTTGATGAATATATAAAATCTGACATAATATGGCCGTAGAAACATTCAACTCGTCCACAACGTGGACCGCTCCAGCAGGGGTCACGAGCGTGCAGGTGGAGTGTTGGGGGCGAGCGGCTCAGCCGATCTGGCCGGTAAAAGGGTGGACACAAGAGAATCTGGATAATCTAAAGAAAAATAGATGAAATTTTATTCACATGTTTAAATCGTATCAATATGATACGATAAATGTATGTAAATGATACGAAAATGATTAAAATCAACCTAAAACAGCAAAAAATCATTGGAATCTTTCTTGAGAGGGGAGTTATAAGCTCATCGGACGCACATGGCGCTATTTTGAAAACGGGTGAATATATGTCTCTCGTAACAATTAAAAGAACTTTGTCGGAAATGGTTTCCAGAAAATTGCTTGAAATGGAAGGGTCGGGCCGAGCCACCAAATATAAAATTAGTGCCTTAGGCAGAATCTTCGCTGAAGTTGACGCCCAAAAATATTCCTCTGTAGAACCGGATAAACGCCCTGGTTTAAATTCATATAATTTTGACTTGCTACCATCACTGCCTGTGGAAATTTTTTCGGGCGATGAATTGAAAGTTTTAAATGATGCAACTGGGGAATATGAAAGAAGGACAAGAGATTTGCCTCTAGCCATACAGAAAAAGGAGTTAGAAAGGATGGTCATAGAATTATCCTGGAAATCATCCAAAATAGAAGGTAACACCTACACTCTGTTTGATACAGAAAAATTGATTTTAGAAAACAAAGAAGCGCCCGGGCACGACAAAAAAGAAGCTCGAATGATTTTAAATCATAAAGACGCTTTTAATTTCATTCATGAAAATAAAGACCGTTTCAAAATTTTAACTAGGAGAAATCTGGAAGAGCTGCACGCTCAATTGGTCAAAGATTTGAGCGTGGGCTTCGGTTTGAGGTCAAAGCCGGTTGGCGTTGTTGGCTCAATTTATAGACCACTAGACAATATCCACCAAATTTCAGAAGCAGTTTCTGAACTTTCTCTCTCAATTGATAGGATGCAAACGCCTTATGCTAAAGCTCTAATTGCTCTATTGGGCATAAGCTACATACAGCCGTTTGAAGATGGAAACAAGAGAACGGCGCGTCTTATGGCTAACGCCCTTTTGCTCGCGCACAGCTCTTCCCCCCTTTCTTACCGTAGTGTCGACGAAGGAGATTTCCGCGAAGCGATATTCGTACTTTACGAATTAAACTCAATTTTGCCGTTTAAGAAAATATTTATCAATCAGTATGATTTTGCCGCAAAAAATTATGCGGTTAAATAAACGCGATGAAGAGGACCTCGACAATCTCAAGAAAGTTAGCTGAAATTTACCCACACCCATAAACTTGCGTTTCAATAGGTTATCAAATATGATAATTCCAAGATATGTTAAAAAACACATATTTTGGCAATAAAAGATGCAGTATATTGAACTTAAAGAACAACTAAAGGATTTTAAAATATTTAATCTGAGCGACATTAGAAAGATTGAGGCGGGTTTTGATTTGCGCCGATTGAATGAATGGCAAAAGAAGAATTATATAAAGAAAATCCGGCAAGGTTTTTATATTTTCTCCGACCTCGAAATAAGCGAGCAAACGCTTTTTCTCATTGCCAACCGTATTCACGGGCCATCATATATCTCGCTTGAGATGTCGCTCTCTCTCTACGGGCTTATTCCTGAAGCCGTGTATGGTGTCACATCTGTTACGACGCAAAAACCCAAGACATTGAAAACTCCCATCGGCAACTTTATTTATCGACATATAAGGATGGAACTTATGTTTGGTTATGAACTTCTGGAACATGATGGGTATCGTTATAAAATAGCGGAAATGGAAAAAGCCGTTCTTGATTATCTTTATTTTAATTCAAATATTAATAACGAAGAATCTTACAAGGGGCTACGTTTTAATGTCGCCGAATTTAAGGAAAAGGTGGATGCGGAAAAGTTTAATAAGTATCTTCTCGCTTTCAGTAACGAGGCACTTACGAAGCGGGTGAAGAAGTTTTTAACATATATCCAACATGCTTGATTTTAAAAATATAGAAAAATATTATTCGGACAATGAAAAACCCTTTAAGAGGAATATTTTAAGAGAATATTTGCAATATAAGATCCTAGAAATTATTTTTGCTTCCGAATACTCTAATAAACTGGCGTTTATAGGTGGCACAGCTTTGCGTATCATTTATCAAAACAGGCGTTTTTCAGAGGACCTTGATTTTGATAATTTCGGATTAACCGACATTGAATTTAAGGAGACGGCAGAGAAGGTCAAGAATGGTTTGGAAGCGGAAGGATTTCAAGTGGAGATAAATATTGCAGGTAAGGAATCTTGCCGCTGTAATGTGCGTTTTCCCAACCTGCTTTTTGACAGCGGACTTTCAAAGCATCAAAACGAAAAAATACTCATTCAAATTGATAGTCTTGCCCAAGGTTTCAACTACCAGCCAGAACGGAAGATTTTGAACAAGTTTGATGTATTCACCGAAATTTTTGTTCCTTCATCTGATTTATTATTATCACAAAAAATCAATGCCGCCTTAACTCGCAAACGGGCAAAGGGCAGGGACTTTTATGATATTGTTTTCCTGCTGTCTTTTACTAAGCCCAATTATGAGTTTCTTCTACAAAAGTTGGGCATTGGCGATGCGGAAAGGTTAAGAGCTAAGCTAGTCCAAATAAGCAATAAACTTAATTTTACAGAACTGGCGCGAGATATAGGGCCTTTCCTATTTAATCAAGGTGATAGCAAAAAGGTTGAGTTATTTCTAGATTTTATTAAGCAAGCCAAACTATAATCATGAATTGGGGTTTCTAACAGGGTCGAGGAAATGGCGGGATATGCTATATTGTACGATAAAGTAGATGTGTAAATTAAAATTGACATAATATGGCTGTAGAAACCTTCAACTCGTCCACGACGTGGACAGCCCCAGCCGGTGTCACGAGTGTAACTGTTGAAGCATGGGGCGGGGGCGCAAGTGGCGGTGGCGGGGCA
>C687J35174_10010308_pt1 | contig 11616 bp, 11 predicted proteins | sample RifCSPhighO2_01_FD_35174 | JGI IMG/M metagenome (IMG submission 35174) | reverse complement strand
ACATGATCTAATAAATTTGAAACATCTCCTCCATTTGAAAAAGTAGTGTAAGGGGTTCTAACAACTTTTGGAGAAATCTTTCCTCCAGTATTAACTAAATAAATAGGATCTTCAAAATTACTAATTGGAATATAGCTAACAAAAGTTTTATGATTTTCCCACGATGCGAGATTACCTAAATCTTCAATTTTAAGATCAACTCCTAATTCAATTCGAACATTCCAAGGATCATTTTGCGTCATCAAAACAGACGCGTTATTCAAAGAAACTTTTAAATTAACTTTATCAGCCTCGAGGTTTAGGCTATATTCAATATCTAAAAGAGTAATTCCTGAAACAAGCGTCGCCTCATCTTCATTTATTTTCCNTTCGATTGTTCCATTAAAAAATAATTCTTCAAAACTACCACTGGGATCCAAAATATAATTCCCGCTTTCCAATATTCTTTTCTCATAAATAAAAATTGTCCTAAACCCAGAGATATACATTTTTCTCTGAACATCCTCTTCAAGCGATTTAACAAAATTATTCATCGTAGAAACTCGTCGATTAACAGAATTGTTTTCATTAGAAATGGAAAAAGCTGTAAAGTTTATCAAAAGTAAAGATACAAGAGCGATTGCAATCAAAGTAAAAAATATTCCCTTTTTGTTTCTAGAAATTTTAAACCCGCTACTTAATTCCATATTCTCACCTGAATCTCCGTCGACCAATCATACGGTATACCTTTAATTTCTGAAGAACTAATTTGCAAATCCTGTTCACTAAACTTAACATCAAGAAGTCCATCCAAATCATAATCCAGTTGCTCAAGAAGTTTTTTAACGGAAAGCTGACTAGCATCATTTTGGTTAGAAATATTTTGCCCAAAAGAAGTATAATAGCAATTTTCTCCGCCGACATATTCCGATGGAATTGGTACAGTAAATATTTCACGATCTTCAAATTCTAAATTCCAATAACAACCGTCGGCAACATTTGAAAGAGGCGAATAAGCAGAAAATCCGCTTGTAGAAATCGTGTAAATTATTTTATCTTCAACTGAACCTTCGCTATAATTTCCTGGAGAAACACCAGTTGTTAAGTTTACAGTATTATTTTCTCCGATATATGCTTTTGGAATATTAATTGAGTAAGGATCTCCCAGAAGAATATAGTTGCTCCCAAGTTTACTAAGATTATAAATGTTAACCGCGTTTATCCATAGATTATCTGTCCACTTAGAACCAGAATATGAAATCACAACAGCGTCAATTATCGTCGAGTTCTTAGGCACATAAAAGCTACCGGATCTACTGTCGTCGAATTTTTTCTCGCTCGTCGTAACTAAACCGTAAGGTATTGCAGTTGTGTTATAATCAAATTCAATATACGAGTCAGGATAAAGAACTGAACTTACATTTCCAAGAACATTTAAAGTCTGTTCAGAAAATGAAGCGCTGACAATTTCTTGTGCTATACTTTTGTAAATCTCCACAATGTTAGAAACACTTCCAAAATAATAACTTCCATTGCCACAATTTGCAATCGATTGCAATGTAGATTCATCAGCATCGTTGCCAAATCCGACGGCATAAACACGAATTCCATAAGTATTATACGTACTACATGCGGCGTTTATCGCGTCCTGTCTTGCACTTCCAGTTCCTTGTTCAGGACATTGACCGTTAGCTTCTCCGTCGCTCATGACCACCATCGACTTAAATTTATCCGAACCAGAATTTATAGCAATCTCTTGTTTAGCCCTATTAATCCCGCAACAAATACAAGTTCCACCACTTGCCGACCAAGAATTTATCTCTGTTTGTAATGAACTATTTACATTAGATAATATGTGAAAATCAGATCCACTTACCGACGACCGATAACCAACCAGACCGACCCTATTTTGAGAATTATTTAAAACAGAACTAACGAAAACTCTATTTGCATTTTTTGCCGAAGAGATTTTATCTTCAAATACTCCGCCACAAGCATTACATCTACTTTGAGTACTACACCCTCCTCCAAAAACACAACACCACCAACTAGCCCCTGAACATGAAGGAAGCATACTTCCTGAAAGATCAGTTACCGAGAATACATCTGCTGGCTTTGAAAAGTTACTAACATAAGAAGCGTTCTCAATCCCACAGCGAAGAGGAATCGTTGTTTCACTTAAAGAGTCATAATCTAAGATTGAGGAAAGATATGTATTTGAGACCGATACATTTTCTTCACCATTCGTCGTCCCATTAAAAACAGTAACATTTCCTATATTCAAGAAAGTCGTAAAGTTGTTGTCGTAGTGTAAAAATACATTCATACTGTTTATCTTTCCAGGAATATAAAACCCATCGTAAACGTTAATTAATCCATCAATTCCAGGAAAGTAATACCTCGTAGTTTCTGAAAACGAAGTTTCTTTTGAATAAATAATTTTTATAAATCCTCCGGCAATATTCAAATTATCTCCTCGAAGTTCTACTATATTTGCTCCACTAATAAAATTATCGACTGGTAAGTTATACCTCTGTGGAACAATAGGTGAACTAGATCCAGAAAAGTTCGAAGTGAAAACATCATTTACATAAACAGTAAAATCTTTCGAAATAGCAAGTTCCATTTCAGCAGAACTAATGTTTCCAAAATATTCTACTCGAGCGCTAATATTTCCTTCACCGACGTAACCTCCAAAATAAAAATATTTACTTTGCAAATTATTAAGTAAAAATGCCCTGCTTGAAAATGCCGTAACACTTTCTCCTTCCTTTATTCCGCTAATCACTTGTCTTTCAACTAAAACATTCTTCGCATTTTCAAAATTTATATTTCCTTTAGAAGAAATAAGTTTATCTCCAAACCATATCCCATAATTTTCAGTCGAATCGATTTCAGCGAGGATAGAGTCCGTTAGCTCTTTAGCTAAAGATTCATTAAAAACATAAAGTTCTCCAATTTGTTGCAAAACAGATTTGTTTAAATCTGTAACAACTCCCGACACAATTAAATCATTCATCTTAGAATTGTCAAGCTCTCCAACTTTCACCGACGACAACGAATGAACAACATCACTTTGAACAAATGTTTCTTGCGGAGTAATATTTGTGTCTGGATAAACGACCAAAACTCCGACTATGATAATCGCTAAAGCAATCAAGGCATCGATACTAAAAAACACTCCGACCTTTGATTTCATCATTTCCCCCAAACATAAATTCTAGCGTTAGTTAATTTGCCCTTATAAGGAACTATCCTAGATATTTTAATTAAATTTTCACTACTAATGTTATCTCGATTCACACCAGGTTTTCCAATTCCATCAACCACCTTCGAGCTAATGTTCATTGAGTCATCCAAGAAGAAATAATAATCATATCCTGAATTAAACATTATTTTAGTCCGAGGATAATCTACGACGGCAAGATTATAAAAACTTTCTAATTTAGTCTCATTAATCTTCCCGTCGCTAAATATTCCAATCTCTAAAACATTTGAAGAATCCCAATTAACTGGACTTCCCTCTGAAAGAATAGAATTACTAATAATCTTTCCAACATTAGATAATGATTCGACCTTCTCACTTGAAAGTCCAGAATCATTCAAGGTGAAAATATAAAAAATCCCAAGAGAAACTGAAAAGATAATCACCCCTACAACAAGGTCCATTCCCCAAATTTGGGCAGATTTAGTTAATCGTAACGACGCCATCAAGTCTCCTAATAATATTTTTTGATTTTAATAACTCCCCTGTTGCATTTTTGACCAACAAAGAAACTGCATGTTTACCGTCGCTACTCTGAACAAAAACTGCGCCCTCGATTAATGAAATATCATAATCCCCATAAAAAGTTTTATCAGGAAGAATAAACTCTCGTCTATATCCATCAATCGAACTGTGAGCCAAGTCAATCTCGTTTCTAACCATTAATGCAATTTCATTTATTTCAAAGTTCTCTCGATCATTTATTTTTCCAGACAAATTCTCATTTATCACGATCATAAATATAACAAAACCTGCAAGTAAAAATCCGACTAAAATTAATAGCTCAATTGAAGCTTGCCCGCGTGAATTCATCCAGCCATCCCAATAGTNACNTCATTNGTTCGAGCAACTATTTCAATTTTTTTTAATCCNTGNNTGTGTGANAGTTCGNTAGNCTCCATTGACTCCAGTAATTGCAACGTTGCTGTTATATGAAATAGTATTTAGTCCAGTCGAAGTGTGAACGCTTACCACAATCCCATTTTCAAGAATTTCGACAGAATCAACGCCGTCAGGTAAATAAACTGAAACGGTAGTCTTTGAAGGCTCCCCTGCATAAAATATATATTCCGCCGTAGAAATTATTTTATTTGAGAATTTATCAACCTGACTTAACCGATTCTGGTCTTGTGCACGATCAGTATAATAAATCGCAATAACTAAAATCCCAGCTATCAACATAGTTACAAAACCAACAAGAATCAAATACTCAAAACTAACCTGCCCTCTTTTCATTTTCACCTCTTCTCCGATATATTTATGACGCGAGAGTATTAATAAAAGTTTGTTAATCAACAATTTTTTTAAGATTAGTTAATTAGAGATATCACCGATTATCAAAAATTATTTTACTGAATAAGTAAATTCGCTTCCCCTATATCCAACTCTAACATTATTTCCATCTTTGACTTTTCCAGAATTTATCATTCCAATTATTCTATCACTAACTTGACTAGAAATAACTCTTTTTATATCTCTTCCACCAAATGTTCGAAAGTCAGCTCTTCTTACGATTTCTTCTAGTGCGTTAATCGTATAAGAAACTTTCACTCCTGCATTTGTGAAGTAGCCTGCCTCTTTTTTAGCTTCTATGTCGGCAACTCTGACCGCACTTTCTAAAGTTAATGGATTATATACAATTACTTTATCTACCCTATTTAGTAATGCTTTGCCAAATCTATCTTGAAGTACCCTCTGGTAAATACTTGCTATCTCTTCGCTTTTTACTCTTTGATTGTCTGACTCAAAACCCATCCGATTAGAGTAATTTTCAACCTCATCACAACCTAAGTTACTAGTCAAAAATATGAATGAGTTACTAAAGTTAGCTACATCTCCTTTTCCGTCTGTTAGTCTTCCTTCATCAAATATTTGATACAAAATCTTGAATAAATTATCATGGGCTTTTTCTATTTCATCAAAAAGAACTACAGAATTTGGATTCCTTCTTATCTCATCGGTCAATCTGCCTCCTTCATTTGCGTGCCCTACATAGCCAGGAGGAGAACCTATTAATTTTGCTATTTCATGTGGAAGAGCGTACTCCGAGCAGTCAATAGGTATAATTCTTCCCCCAAATAATAAGTCTTGAACAACTTTTGCTGTTTCTGTTTTTCCCGAACCTGTTGGTCCAGGCAGTAGGAAAACTCCTGCTGGTTTACTTAAATCTCTTATACCATATAAGTATCTGCTTATCGCATTTATGAGGGGTATGACAACTTGTTCCTGCCCAATAATTCTTTTCCTAAATTTTCTATCAAAATTTGTTAGTTCTCCTCTAATATTGTTTCTACAACTCTGGGATCTTGATTCCGTTTTAATTGTAAAGGGGATTTCTACTTGGTTGATTTCAAGCAAGGGATTTACATCAACAACTGCTTGATATAATAATTCCGTTACTGTTTCTCTATCCATAATATTTCTTTTAGTTGCTCTTGAATAAATTTTATCGATATTTAGAACAAGACTGTTTGCGATCCATGATTTGTATTCACTTTTATTTTTTGGAATTCTCATAAATAACTTCTTTAGATGCTCCTCCGTTATAGACTTCACATTTATGAAAGTATCGGTTCCGGCAAAATATTTTCCCACCATAATTTCTTCAGAATGTTCCATTTTTCTTATTTAATTAGTAAAGTTAAGGTTTATAAAAATATATATGCTTAATTTTAATCAACACTATTCCTCATTCAAAACACTAACCTATCCCCTCAAAACTGCTAATCCTTTTACCGCCATCTCGCAGTTGAAAGCGTAAGCTTTCAACTGTCCTCTCCAATACATTTATAATATTTCAGGGGGTAATAAATGTATAATGGAAGAGACAGAAAAACCTGTATTGTTAAAAACGTTTATCATCATATCTTTAATCGTATTAGTAGAAGCCGGAGCATATATTTATACTAACATGCCCTCGTCATTTTCAGGACATATAATAACCGACTTAACGGAGGTATATTCTAATCTTGGATCTCCTTCGAAATTATTTTTATATATCCAGTGGGCAGTAATGGGTCTAATCCTAATTATGGTTTTTTTCAAAAATAAGGGGATTCTAAAAAGAAAAGAAGAAAAAATCGGAATAAATATGAAAGAACTACAAAAAAACTCAAAAACCGATCTCGACTCACTCTATCTTCTTCTAAAGGAAAAAAATCAACTTAGTATAAAGTCAATCTCAGATCTTTTCAAGATAAATGAAGAACTTGCAATTGAATGGGCAAAAATCTTAGAAGCAGGTGGTCTTGCAAGAATGGATTATCCTGGATTTGGAAGCCCAACTTTACAAATAGTTGAAGAAACGAAATCAATGGAAAAAAGCGAAATGAATAATCTGTTAGAAGAAGATAAATCGCAAAATAACGACGATAAAAAAGTAAATATCATAACTAAAAAAACTTCTTCCCAAAAAAACCAAAAAATAACTTCTAGAAAAATTCACTCAAAAATTGTTATGGGGCGATCATCCATTAAACATCCAAAGCTACATAGAAAATTAATAAATATAAATAATCAAATAAAAAAGTTAGACAAAAAAATAAAAAGATCCAAAAGTAAATAACTTTGTAATAAAAAAAGAGGTGATAAATGAAAAAGAGAAAAAGAAAAAAGTCAAGTAACAACTTTCAAAAACTTCCTAAAAGACTCATCGGAGAAGATGAGAGAAACAGAATTGCAGAAGAAGTAAAAAGAGGACTAAGTAAAGTTCACGAACAAAAAAATGAAAAACATGGCTCTTCAGAATCCTATGAAATTGAAATTGACAAGGCAAAAGTTAAGGTTGAAATAAAAGGTTTAGCAAGTTCAAGAACATATAATTTAATCGTTCCGGAAATTGGAGTAGCAACGGCTTCCCTCTTAGATGAAATTAGAAATGAGCTCATCGCAGCGACGACAATTGGAATGAAAGAAATAACCGATCCAACAGCTTTTGGTTCAATAAAAAAATCGTTCATGAAAGATGCGTCTTCTTTTATCCAAGAAAAACTTCCGAATATAGGACTTGAAACTAAAGAATTCTTAGTTGGAAAATTAATGCAAGATATGATGGGTCTAGGCGAAATAGAATTTTTAATTGGAGATCCAAACCTCGAAGAAATTGTAATCCAATCCTCAAAAGAATTCATAAGAGTTTACCACAAAAAATTCGGCTGGCTTTTAACAAACTTAAAAATCAAAAGAGAGGACGAAATCATTAATTATTCAAATATAATTGCAAGAAGAGTCGGAAGACAAATCAACGTTTTAGCTCCTCTTCTCGACGCGCATTTAGTTTCTGGAGACAGAGTAAACTCGATTCTCTATCCGATTAGCACAAAAGGAAACACAATCACGATTAGAAAATTCGCAAGAGATCCTTACACTATAATTGACTTATTAAACAACGAAACCTGCAGTATGGACGTAGCAGTTTTACTTTGGCTTGCAATTGAATATGAAATGAACGTTATAATATCTGGCGGAACAGCGTCGGGAAAGACAGTCTTACTTAATGCTTGCATGCCTTTCATACCACCAAATCATAGGATTATCAGCGTCGAAGACACAAGAGAATTAATGCTTCCAGATTTTCTTTATTGGACGCCTATGGTTACAAGAACTCCTAACCCTGAAGGAAAAGGAGAAGTGAAAATGTTAGACCTACTTGTAAATTCATTAAGAATGAGGCCTGACAGAATTGTCTTAGGTGAGATGAGAAGAAAAGAAGAAGCAACAGTTCTCTTCGAAGCAATGCATACAGGTCATTCAGTTTACGCAACTCTTCACGCCGATTCAGCCGCAGAAACAATCTCAAGATTAACAAATCCTCCAATCGATATCCCGATTAACATGTTAAAAGCAGTAAACTTAAACGTTGTAATGTTCAGAGATCGTCGAAGAGGAGTAAGAAGAGTCCTACAAGTTGCCGAATTCGAAGAACTCCAAGGTTCGTTGAGAGCAAACATTCTTTACCGTTGGATTCCAGAAGGAGACAAGATCGTAAAGCATGCCCAAAGTTCAACCCTCTTCGAAGACCTATCAAGAAACACAGGACTTTCAAATTCAGAGATAACAAAAAACTTAAACGAAAAAAAATCTATTCTCGAATGGTTAATCAAAACCAAAACAAGAGATCTAACAAGCTTTGGAAAAGTAATGCATTACTATTACACCGACAGAGATTTCTTGCTCGAATCGATGAAGAAAAATAATATAAATAGAGTTTTGGAAATGTAAAATGAAATTTCATATTCCTTTCACTTTTTCTTCGACGGAGATTCTAAAAAAACGGTCAAGTTTTTTCTCAAAATATTTTCACCACAAACGTAAATCAAAGTTAGCCGATAACTTAAAAGAATCAGCAAGCGACCTTACAAGAAACGAATATCTCTCAATTGTAATGAGATCTTTTTTCTTCTACTTTATCCTTCTCTATTTGGTTGCAACAACAATTCTAACAATTTTTGCAGTATCTTATTCTTACTTATTTGGTCTAGCAGGAGCTCTCGTCTTCACACTTTTCATCTCATTTAGCCAATTAGTATACCCTGCAACTTTTATTCTCAAAAGACAACGAGACATAGAAAAAAATCTTATGCCAGCATTAGAAGACATTCTCGTACAATTAGATTCAGGGATACCTTTATTCAGCGTTCTTGTAAATATTTCTGATTCTGGATACGGGGAATTAAGTAGCGAATTCAAAAAAGCCGTCAGAAAAATTCACTCGGGCTATCCAGAACAAGAAGTTTTAAACGAACTCTCAAAAAATAATCCTTCAGTTTTGTTCAAGAGAACCTTGTGGCAAATAAGTAACGGAATGAATTCAGGTAGCGATATGACAATAGTTATCAAAGACAGCATCAAATTTTTAAACGAAGAACAGCTAATTCAAATCCAAAATTACGGAAACAAGTTAAACCCTTTAGTTGTTTTCTACATGATAATCGCCGTAATAATTCCCGCTCTTTCAATTACATTTTTAACAATTTTATCCTCAATGATTGGTCTAACAAAAGAAGTAACGATGACTTTATTTTTCCTCCTCGCTGTAATTGTGGTATTTGCCCAAATAATGTTTATTGGAATAATTAAATCAAGAAGACCAAGTCTTTTATAACCTATGAAAAACGAAGACAATCATATCTATGAACATGTCGACTTAAGAGCAAAAAGAAGACAATTTAACCGAAGATTGACATTTGCAGTTTTCATAGGAATTGTTGCCGATCTAATTTATTTTTTTATAAAAAAAGATATCACAACAAGCATTGTTATATTCCTCGTTTTTTTCATCGGCACACTTTCCTATTTTTATTTTAGTCAAGTTTTAAGAGTTGAAGGAAGAATAAAAAAAATTGAATCAATTTTTCCAGATTTTTTACAACTTGTTTCAAGTAATCTTCGAGCTGGAATGACAATTGATAGGTCAATGCTTTTGAGCGCAAGAGAAGAGTTTAATCCATTAGATAAAGAAATTTTAAAGACGGGAAAAAATATTACCGCAGGAAAAGATATCGGTCAAGCATTAAACGATCTCTCAAAAAGAATTGGATCAAGGAAAATTTCAAAGACGATAAACTTAATAGTTTCTGGAATAAAATCCGGAGGAAACATCGCTGTAATTTTAGAAGAAACTTCCGTTAACATGAGAGAAAAAGAATTCTTAGAAAAAAGAGCAGCATCAAATGTTTTAATGTACACAATTTTTATATTCGTTGCCGTTGCTATTGGTGCCCCAGCTCTTTTTGGTCTCTCAAACATTTTAGTAGACGTCTTATCAAACCTCTTAGGTAATATTCCAAAAGTAGAAGCTACAAGCACGATCTTTACACTCTCTTCAATTAGCGTCCCCCCAAGTTTCATTCTTTACTTTTCCATTTCATTTATAATAATAATCGATATTTTAGCGTCGCTGATTTTAGGTCTTGTAAGTCACGGCGACGAAAAAGAAGGTCTAAAATACATGATCCCACTAATCATTTTAAGTCTTGCTGTCTTCACAACAATAAAACTAACCCTAGCTGGCTTCATCTCAAACTTAATCGGATAACAACCTTTTTATACATTCATCGCTTATAGTAAATATGAACAAGAAAAAAGTTAAATCAAAGAAACAAGTAATCAAAAAAAAACTTCACCTAACACATAAAAGAAAAACAAAAATGAAAAAATCAATTAATATCTTTTCAAATGAAACTAAAAAAATAAAATCTGGAATTAAAAATCTCGACAATTTAATCGAGGGTGGCTTCAATAAAAACTCTACAAACCTTTTAATCGGAGAAAGTGGTTCGGGTAAATCAATATTTGGAGTTCAGTTTCTCCTCGAGGGAATAAAAAATAACGAAAACTGTTTATTTATTTCATTCGAAGAAAAAAGAAATTCGTTTTATAGTAACTTAAATAAAATCGGAATTAATTTAGAGAGATTAGAAAAACAAGGAAAGTTCTTCTTTCTAGAATACACTCCTCAAAAGATTAACAACATGTTAGAAGAAGGCGGAGGAGAAGTCGAAACAATTGTTTTAACGAAAGACATTAAACGAATGGTTATCGACAGCGTAACTTCCTTCATGCTTTTGTTCAAAGACGGAATAAGCAAAAAAGAAGCAACGATATCTCTCTTCAACCTCTTAGGCGAATGGGATTGCACCACTCTTTTAACCTTCGACCAAGACCTATCCAAAGACGACGAATCCTCAAAGATAATAGATTTAGAAGCCGACTCCGTCATCCAACTTTCTTTCATTGAAAAAGGAAAAGAAAGGTCCAGACGTTTAGAAATTTTAAAAATGAGAGGAACAAATCATTCTCTAAAAAAGCATAACTTCTCCATCGGTAAAAATGGCGTAGTAATCGGAAGAGCATCTAGGTAAATTCATATTTTATTATCAATATATTTCTCAACAATTCTTCTCATCCTTCTAAAGATTTCTTTTGGTTCCCCAATAACATGACTAACTCCCTCTAAATCTCCAGCAATATCTAATACTTCATCTAGTTCATCATTATAATTAAATTTACCAAACCAACCAAAAATATTATAAGAAACTTCCTCTATATCTTCTAATTCCAAGACGGTCTGATCAATCAATTCCAAAATAAATTTAGCAATTCTTATCTTTAGACTTTTATCTTTTATTAAAAACTCACCTACACCCAGTTTTTCACCTATTCTATCATATATCTCCTTAATTTCTTTTTCTTGATTGAGTGTTAATTCATACTTCTCCATTAATTTATATTAACACAAAACATAAATAAACTTTTGCGTCAATTTATTTTTTAGTTAACCCTAAACTCCATATTCACCCTTTCCTCACTATCCATAAAAATAATCTCTTCCTCCCCCTTCAAAAAACAATCAAAAAAATAAAAAAATAAAA
>C687J35174_10010292_pt1 | contig 11623 bp, 4 predicted proteins | sample RifCSPhighO2_01_FD_35174 | JGI IMG/M metagenome (IMG submission 35174) | reverse complement strand
GCAGCTTCCACCTCTCCGACAGTGAATTATGTTGTTGCAACAAGCACCACATTCGCAAGCATCTTCCCATACGCCTCCACGACCGCGATTTCCGGCACCACTGCCTTCTTCACCACCTCTACTTCAACCACCGTCAATGGCAACACGGGCGCAATCGGCACGCTCAACGTCACCGGAGTCGGCACCTTCGGAACGGCAACGTCAACAACAGCCAACGCCAACACAGGAGTCTTCGGCGTCCTCAACGTGAACGGTCTCTCCACCCTGCAGAGCGGCTTCGTCTCGCAAGCGTCGTCCACGGTGGTGGGCAACTTCACCAACATGAGTGGACTCACTGCGCTTGGCACCTCGACACCCTTCTGGCAGTTAACCGTGGGAGCAACTGCCTCCTCCACTGGTCCACAGTTCGCAATCGTCGACACCAACGGCACCAACGCCTGGACCTTCCGCGTCGCCTCTTCCACCTTCTACCTCGCCACCTCAACTGCACTCGCCACCTCCACCACAGCCGCACTCACCTTCAACAGTCTCTCCGGAGCCGCCACCTTCGGCGCCACCGGCACCACCACATTCAGTGGCGGTATCACAAGCACGTACCTTAGCCTCACGGGAGCCAATACCGGCACTTCCACATCAGCCAACGGATTGAATCTCACTGGCGGATGTTTCTCCATCTCCAATACCTGCGTCGGCGGCAGCAGCCTATCCGGCGGCACCACCGGCATGCTCACCGCGTGGACAAGCGCGACCGCGCTCACCGCCACAGGTACGCCTACCTTCGCGTCGTTCTTCGGCACATCCACCACCGCCACCTCGACCCTCGCGGGATTCGCGGTCATTGGCACGACCACCTCATCAAATGCACAACTCATTTCCGGCTCCGCTTCGTTCCCCCAACTGGGTTTGAGCGACAACAGCGGGGGTAATATCTGGACTCTCCGCAACATCTCTAACTCCTTCTACCTCGCCACCTCGAGCATGTCAGCGACGAGCACGATGGCAGCACTAGCGATCGACAAGAACGGACTGGCTACGTTTGCAGGACCACTAACGATCAACGGCGCGACCGGTACAACGACCATCGCAAGCGGCCAGGGCTTCACCATCGGCTCCTCACAATTCGTCCTCCAGCAGGGAAGCGGCAATGTCGGCATCGGCACTACTTCGCCGTGGGGCAAATTATCGCTCGAGCTGGATACTACCAACCCCGCATTCGTGGTCGCTAATCAAGGAAGCACCACCCCCTCTCTATATATAGGCGGCGTTAATCAGAACGGTTTTGTCGGCATCGGCACCACCACGACCCCATCACTCGCACGGCTCATTATGGACGCATCAATATCTGATACCGGTTCATCAAACGCTATCGCCGGTATACATCAAATATTCACCTTCAACCCTACGGCACTCAACACGATACAAGTGGGCAATCGTTTAGTCGTCCAAAATAGTCCTAGCAGCAATGCAACCAATACCGCCGTCGCTCAAATAATACGGGTAGTTGATAGCAGCGGTATTTCAAATCTCGTGCGCGGGCTGGACATAACTGCAAGCGGCGGCACCAATAACTATGGGGTCAATACTGGTCTCCGCTCTACTGGCCACACTTTCGGCATCCAAGGCATCACCACCGGACTCGCGGGCGGTACTTCAACGCCGGCGGCCATCTTCGGAGAGACAACAGGAACAACGCAGGGTGATGTACTGCGCCTGTATAGCACGAGCATAGCTGACGCTACGCAAAACATCGCACAGTTCTACCAGAATACTTCCGCATTTGCCGGCACGGGATTGCTTATGAATTTTGCCGCCGGCAGCGGCTCGTTCACTGGTAACTTTATTGACCTCCAACGAAACAGCACTTCGCAATTCAAAGTGACTCAATTCGGTACTACCACCATTGGCGAATCCGGACAAACAACGAACGCTGCCGGTCTCCTTATCCCCTACGGCAGTATCTGCGTTGATAACGATGGCTCGTGTACTGGTACGACAACCGGCGCGGTTGCGGCGCGCCAATTCTTCACGGGGGGTACGAACGATGTTGCGGAAAGCTATTATTCAAGCGACGCACTTGAAATGGGCGATATCATATACACAATGGGCGGAGCACGAGTCGGCAAAGCCACGACGACAAGTGCGGCTATCGGTGCTGTTTCTACGAAACCAGGACTTGAACTTGGGACTGAACTCCCGACGCCGTATGGTATGACACGCTATCCGATCGGACTTGCTGGCCGTATCCCGATTAAAGTCTCTACGGAAAATGGAGCTATTCATATCGGCGACGAGATAGCTCTTTCAAGTATTGCTGGCGTTGGCATGAAATACGGCACCACGACCAGCGGTACCGTCGTGGGCATTGCATTAGAAGAGTTTAACGGTACCGGAGAATACTTGTCTCAAGGGGTCGTTGATACTGAGTCAACCACAGTCGCGACCGGCACGCCTGTGTGTACGACAACCTTCGTACACAACGACGGCAAGGCTGGCGGCGGCGGTGATATTGAAGGGAGCGGAGCATCTACAAGCGCGCCTACTGATTCATATGAAGAGAGTTGTACACAGGGAAAGACAATGGTAGCTCCGGAAAATTATCCTGCTCTTTCTGATACCATAGGGGGGGGTGCGGTGAAAGTAGGGAAGATACTGATGTTCATAAGCCTCCGAAAGGCGAACACTGCGGGCCTCGTGTTCAGCACCGACTCTGCCGGAAGCTGGTATATAGACGCAGACGGAAATGTACAGGCAGAAACAATATACGCGAAGCAGGTATTTGTGAAAGACGCCCTTGAGATAGGGACCCCAGAAGCTCCAATCGGCATGACGCTCTACGATACGAATACCAAACAGCCGTACTGTCTATATATAACTGATGGCGCTGTACGGACCACATCAGGGAAGTGCGCCACCACAGGGAGCTCCTTGCCAGCTCCCGAGACGATATCAGTAACATCTACGCCATTATCTGGCGACACCTCGCCAGCAACGATAGATACATCGTCCGCTGATACAGTACTTGTTGATCAGTTGGTGACTCCGGTATCGGATTCGGATTCGGATACTGCTACCGCGCCGGTGGCAGACGCGCCTCCGACCGACACTTCAACGACCTCGACCACCGATACACCTGCCGCCCCGACAGATGCCCCGCCACCAGCAGATACAACCTCATCCCCCACGACAGAACCAGAACCAGCGCCATCCCCAGCGGCAGATACGCCTCCTGCCGAGGTGATATGATTGTATGAAAATGACATGTAGAAAATCTGTCTATATGAACGTTTTATGCAAAATAGGTTTGATACTAGGCGTCCTGGTATTTTTGGTCTTGCCCGTACAGACAGAGGCGGCAGTTGATGTCAAAAAAGGCACTTTTTATAAAAAAACTTCAACGGGGACCCAAGCGGTTACCGGCGTTGGTTTCACACCTAAAGCCATTATCTTTTGGGCCACGACACAAGCCGTCGTAGGGAATGCAAATACGAACTTTACCGCCTACGGTTTTACGGCCGGGAGTAGCTCGGCTTCAGTATCGGTGTGGTCTGATGCCGCAGGCACCTCTAATACGGGAAGGAAAAATTCAGTTACCAACGCCATTCAACTCCAGGTCGCCGGTGGCACCAATGCCGGCGAAGCCACATTGAGTTCTTTTGATGCAGACGGCTTCACGCTCAATTGGTCGCCCGCGGATGGAAACGGCTATATCATCCATTATTACGCTATTGGCGGGAGCGACATCATCGCTGCTACCACCAGCAGTATTTTTCTTGATTCTACAAATGCAGCCCCGAGCGTCTCCAATCTTGGGTTTCAACCAGATATGCTCTTTTTCTTAAATATGGGGTGGGTGACCGCGACAAGCACGGCTACCACGACAGGAAAACTAGGTATAGGGTTTGGGGATACTACCGCTACCCAAGGCGGGCTCGGTCTTTTGTGGGAAGATAATTCGAACAGTTCTGATACCTGCAGTGCTCAGCGGGTGGATCAGATTGAAGGGCTTGCTAATCGATGCAACGGTTTATTATTTGACAGTTTAGGCAATATTAATTCCTTTACTGCCAACGGCTTTACCTTAGACATAAGCGATCTACCCGACCCAATGCCCAGCGCAACTTTCCCGGTTCACTTTTTAGCGCTTCAAGGAGGGTCGTATAAAACCGGCAATTTTCTCAAGCCGACTGCTACGGGATACGCCACTACCACTGGGTTGTCTTTCCAGCCGCAGGGACTCATGCTTTTGAGCCGAAATCAGGTCGCTGGCAACACGGTTCTCGCCGGCGGTAACCTCACCCTGGGGGCGGCGGCCTCCACCACCTCTGCAGGTACGGACCAAGGCGTAATCTCGATCAATGAACCCCACAACGATCAATCTCCTGACCCTGAAAATAGAACCTCTACCACCACCATCTATACCGCGCTCAAGACCACCTCAAATACGTTGACCGGCGAAGCTGATTTTACCCGCTTTAACAGCGACGGCTTTACTTTAAATTGGACTACGGCTGACACGACGGCAGACGAGATAATCTATTGGGCTATTGGCAATAGCTACGTAACTATTTCAGGCACATGCAAGCAGAATGACCAATCAACCAACTGCACCGATACGGGCGCAATTAAAGTAGCGGTTAATGGGGTATTACAAGCAGAAACCCAAGCCACGGTGGCTGGGACATGGTCTATCACGGGGGTAGCGAAGCCAGCGAACGGCGCTATAATTACGGTATTCATTGACGGGGTCGCTTCTTCTGAAGATAGGGCAGTGGCTGTTACAAAATATGATGGAACGGGTGATATTACGAGCGTTGAGTTAATTGAGGGGCGATTGAGTCTCGGGAGCGTAGACAATCAAACGATTGCCAATTCAGATATCGCCACCTATGACAATTCGGTAGCTGGAGATGCGGATATTCCTATCGAGGTGGATGCGGCCAATGATCTTGTGGTTGATTCCAATTCTTCTTGGACGGGAGAAGAACTATATATCGGGAGTGGGGAAACATACCGCCCTGATTCGGCGAGTTCAGGCAATGTTGCTACTGGCAATTTGGAAAATAATGGGACGATCACCGCTGACGGCAATACTCTCACCATAAGCGGCTCATGGGCCAACAGCGGCACCTTTACCGCCGACACTTCGCGCGTGACCTTCAACAGTGCCACCGCCGAGACCATTTCCGGAACTTTAATTGGCACTTCAGCCTTTAATAAAATTGAATTTAATAACAGCACCGGCTCCTGGACGGTTCAGAACTCGGCATCAACCACTGCCGCGAACGCTACGGACACCTTCGTTATCAAAAACGGGACGGTTACCCTAGGAGACGGCACCACCGGCATACACGTTGAGGTAAATGGCAAAGTGGTGATTGCAGGAACCGCGGGAGAGACCGGGACGCTGCAAACCGCGGCTCTGACCCAGGGCGCCACCACTACGGTGGACATAAACAGTAATCCAACGCCTGCGACGTGCGCCAACTGCACCGTACAGGTCGGAGCGTCTTCCGGGGCCGGACAGGGGAATCTCAAAATAAGGAAAAATACGGTCCTCCGGCTAAACCCCCGTACGACCGCAACCGCATCCGACACCGGAATTGAAGTAGGTTCAACGGGGTATCTTGAAATCCAAGGAACCCAGGAAACGACCAACACGGTCTTCTCGCGGACCCAAAGTACTTCCAACTCAGTCATTACTGTTTCTGGTACCCCCTGGTCTGCGAACCAATTTAACAGTATGGCCCTGCGTGTTTCAGGACCAAGTAATCTCGCGTACGGGAGAATATACGATATTTCTGCAACGACCAATAACACCATTACGATAAACGCAACCACCTCTCCTCAAGATACCAATCCATCTGGCACGTGCAGTGGCAATGGCTTGTGTACCATTACGCCCTCTATTACCACGATGGTTACCTCAAGCGGGGCCGATGTGGGCCGATACCTCTATAATGTTACTAAAGATAAATACTACCTAATTGCGAGCACCACGAATGCCACAGACAAAATCATTATTGTCAACAATTTACCCGATGATTTTACGACATTTGTCGCGGGCGATGATATTGAAATCTCTGACGGTATTCGTGCGAACGATACCTTTGAAATTTTGGACTATGCGCACGTAACCGCTGAAGGAGGTGTCGCGTGTACCGCCGCGGTCAATGGCTCTGGTGAAGCGTATATTTCTGCAACCGCAGGGTCGGAGTCTGTTATACGATATGCGCACATTTGTAACTTAGGAAGGGGAGTGTCTACGGTGTTCGGTATGAGCTTTGATTCGGTAGACGGCGCCAATGCAAACGAGGGGGTAACGATAGAAAAATCATTATTGAAAAAAAATTACCGCAATATCTACCTTACCGGCGCATCGAATAATAACGGGACAAAGGGTGTACTGGAAAACTCGATTGAATCTACGTCAAATATTGCTGTGTTGCTAGATGGTGCCGCAAACGCAAATAAACTCTACGGGAACAGGATCTTTGGCGGTCCGAACATAGGCATTTCCCTGGCCACGAGTCCGAAGTTTAACGAGATATCTTCGAATACCATTTCTAATTTTACCCTGGACGGTATTTCTCTAGTCGATTCAAATAACAACACCATTAGCTCGAATAGCGTTTTCCGGACGGGTCTCAACGAGGCCAATTACGGGATCCTTATTAGTAGCTCGGAGAATAATGTCTTGAAGGCCAATACCGTTTTTTCGAATCAACTGTGGGGGATCTTCTTGCAATCCTCGGCTAATACCACGGTCGCCTCCACAACGGCATTCCAAAATAAGCGTTCAAATCTAGTGGTTGTCGGCTCAAACGATAGTACCATCTTTAACACTGACGCATTTGCTTCTGTGGAAACACACTCGGTTACCTTCGGATGCTCTTCAGATATTGCGAGAGCAACCCTTTTTGGTAATTCTTTTCACGATAATCCGTCCAATGGGATGGTGTTGGAGAGCAGTGCTGAATGCCAGAGAGTAATCGGTATTAATGAGAGTTATGGAACGCTTGGCGCAAATTCGGAAGCCGATCTTGCTTACAGACTAGCGGGGGCTCCACAGATTGGCCCGCATAGGGCGTACTTCTATAATACTACTTTTGGTTCCCCTACCGCACTTATGTCAGAGGCTACCATGAGCGGGTCTTTTATTTCCCGGAAACATAACGGACAAACCGCTTCAACGACAATATGGGCTAACTATGTCGTTCAATCTGATACCCCAGAAACTCCACAAAATGAAGCGGTAGATGCATTTAAATATGCGAATAACTTGTGGGAGAAAAGCGCTACCCCTCACGGTTATTTTGGTACCGGAACTGAAGATAGCAATCTTAATTACGATCTTACAACCGCCACTCTTTCCGGGGGACCCTATCACTACCGACTCGTAGCTACCTCATCAGCCGCCTGTACGTCTGCGCTCAAATTCGACGTGTTCCGCAATACCGTGGCAGTGGGGACAGCCAGTTGCGGTGTAGAATTTACTGATTCGAATGGGGGAGTCAACACCAAATTCACCATAGATGGAGGAACGTCCACGACGTATACGGCAGGGGATTCTTACACATTTACGGTCTGGGATGCGTCTAACGATACGAATACCCAAAAGCAAATCGGCCTTTTTACGGCGGTTGCCAACCAAGCTACCAGCTCCATTTCTGTCCCCTCTGGCAAGACGCTTGAACTGAAGGGCCAATCTGCGGGTTCTAATGTAACTAAAGTAACGCGGAATGAAGGCTCCGGTGGGTATAAGGTTGAAGTGGCCGGAACACTAGACGCAAGTAACTACTCGATGGAGTACTTAGGAAATAGTATCGGGCAAGGGTTGCTGCTCTATAACGGCGCTACCATCACCTCTCTTAACAACGGCTCTTTTGACAATTTTGCTGTAAATAATGGTACAGGGGACTCTTTTATTGCGTTAAACTCCGACCTTGTCGGCGCAGGTCAGCCTTCTAACGTTTTGGACGGTTTGAGCTTTTCAAACACGAACGGAAACGCCAATTGCAATGTCAATGCTACAAGTACGGATGCGACCGGATTCTGGGAATTTACCAACTATACTGGCGCGTTTGCCGGGGAGAGTACTGATTGTAACGACGGCGCTGCCGACCCCGACCCCGGGCAAGTTAAATGGACCGCGGTTGTTAATATAACCGTTTCCGGAACGATTTATTCCGACGAAGGCCAGACCCCCTTAAACGCCGCCGGTAAAACAATAATGCTTAGAGTGGGCACGAGCACACCGGGATTTTTTGCAACCACAACGGTAGCCGGAACGGGAGCGTGGAGAATAGAAAATTTGAAGAGCATGTCCGCTAACGCAACAGTCAGGGCATGGCTCGATGGTGATGCTACCTTCAGGGCCTTCTCTTTAACCAAGGCCTCGTCTACGAGCAATATTTCAAATTTAGATCTGTATCAGAATCGGCTCATCATAAAGCGCGAAGGTACTTCAGCGGCCTCCACGACCATAACAGACCTTGCAGCATACGATGCCGATGATGATGCTGATATTCAATTTAGCGCGAATGGCGGGGCACTCAATGTGTTTAAAGACCAGGAACTTCATATTTCGGCGGGTAACCCTTTCGTGCCAGGCGGAGCCGTAACGCTGCACGGCAACGCTTCTTCAACCACGGACGGCTCGCTCCACCTTGATGACAACGCGGCCTATAGCGCCGGCGCGACGACGACGCTTGCCGGAAACTGGAACGCCGATACGGGGTCACTCTTTATCTCCAATGGGTACGATGTCGTATTTAACGCGACTACAACCGGCAAAACTATTGCTGGTACGTTAACCGGAGCCAACACCTTCGCAACCACTACCTTTGACGGTGCGGGCGGTGGATGGACATTCTCGAATAATGCTTCTACCACCGGCCTGACGATTACGGTCGGCTCCCTCACGGCGCCTTCCGGGCTGCTTTCTATAGCCGGACAATATGCCAATAACGCTGGCGCGAACGGTTTTACTCACAACAGCGGGACGGTCTACTTTACCGGGACGTCCACGGTACTATCGGGGACCATGACGGGGAATTCAGCGTTCAATCATGTGGTATTTACAGGGCCGGTAATTGCAGACATTCCCGGCAGTCCTGCCTCAACGGCATCAACGACCCCCACGGCGGATTGTGAAAACGTTACCGGCATAGGTACGCAGGCGTGGGTGACATCCACTTTGACGTATTGCAAGGCAAGTGACAACAACATGTCCCAGACGACGGGCGGGGTATTTACCACGAATTATTTGAAGGCGACGAACTTCGGGTTAAGTGTCCCCACCGACGCTACCATTGATGGCATATTGGTTGACGTGGAAAAGAGGAGCGATGCGGATGGTAACGATACTGTGTCGGACGCCGCCGCCAGGATCGTAAAAGGCGGGACCATAGGGACAACAGATAAATCTAAAGCGGGCAATTGGGGTACGTCAAATGATTATATCGTGACCTACGGCTCGCCTACAGAAAAGTGGGGTTTGACGTGGACGCCGAGCGATATCAACGCTTCTAACTTCGGGTTTGCTATCGCGGCCACAGTCGGCACTCCTGGCGGTGCCCCAGATGTCGATATGATTCGAGTCAATGTCCACTACACCACGGCTGGTGTGAGCGGCTCGAGTGGAGGCGCCTGGAGCTTTGGCGGAAATGCTTCTACGACCAATTTCACCATTGCCAATGGTACAACCACCGCGCCTTCCGGGCTCCTGTCTATCTCGGGGAATTACACCAACAATGTAGGGTTTACGCATAACTCGGGTAAGGTGTATCTCTCGGGTACCACCCAACAAACCGTCGCGGGGAATCTTACCAGCCCTTCGGCCTTTAATAATCTTGATATTCTAAATACTAGNGGTACGGGTGATGCCACGCAATCCGTCATCTTCTCTANCGCCGTNTCTGCATCAAGCACCTTCACCATGCTTCCTTCAACTTCGGCGCAATTTTTGGCGGGGGCCACCTCCACCTTCCAAAACATTGACTGGAACGGCATTGCGGCAGGCACGCGTGCGTGGCTTCGCTCTTCATCTGCCGGTGTCGCTTGGCTGCTTAAAGTTCTTGGGACGCGCATTGTTTCTTTCGTCAATGTCAAGGACTCAGACGCCTGCTCAAGCGATCCGGCCATTAGCGCAACGGACAGCACCAATGCGGGCGGTAATACGTGTTGGACCTTCCTCTCGGGCGTTACCGGTGGCGTAACCACCGGAGGCGGCTCAACAGAAAGCAGTGGATCTGCTCCGCCGGTTGAGGGTGGTACCCCGGGAGGCGGCGGGGCCCCCGAAGGAGGAGGAACGCCATCGCCACCGGTCGAGGGCGGAGGCGGAGGCGGAGGCGGGGATGTTGGGTATAGAGGCGGAACAAACAATCTCGCCGCGGTCTTCGCTTCCCAGTCTTTTGAGCGCATCCTTCGTGCGGTCATCAAGGTGTTTTAGTCGCTCTCTGGTTAAGGGTAACTATATGAGCTTGACCATGAGTCGTAACCTGCTAATGATTCCGATGGCGTTGGCGCTCCTTATGGCGAGTGGTGCGGCGTTCTATTTCTATCGAGAGGCGAACAGGTCGGAGTCGGAACCTCGCACGGCTATCGCACCAGAAGAAGTTACCGCAATCGTTCTCAAGGTCGGCAAGCTCATTCTGCTTCCCGACGAGGTACCGACGGTGGCAACGGTTCAGAACCCAGAGAAATTAAAAGACCAGCCATTCTTCGCACAGGCAAAAGCCGGCGATAAAGTGCTGGTGTACAGTATCGCGAAAAAAGTATACCTCTATGACCCAGTGAACAACATCATCGTCAACGTGGCGCCGCTTAGCATAGAAACGACGGCTCCCGCCACGCCCTAGCCGTGCTCGCCTCCGCGATGCTCACATGGAAGTTCACCTGACACATCCGGCATGCCACACTCCACTAAGGCCATCTAAAAACTCATGTACCCTATAGCAAATGAGCCATATTTTCGGCCCAAAACAGGGTTTTTAGATGGCCTCATTGTTTTTTCGAGTGTGCTACACTGGGGACATGAACAGGGCAGAGCAAGTATATCGGTTCCCCATTGTTATCGAGCGCGATAGCGACGGCTATTTTGCCATGTGTCCGGATCTCCAGGGTTGTTATAGCCAGGGCGATACCTATGAAGAGACGCTTGAGAATATCACTCGTGCAATCAAGCTTCATGTCGAGGACAGGAAGGCAGAGCACGAAGAGGTATCCCAACCAAGCGCCGTATCTCTATCCACAGTCGAAGTGCTAGTAGCGTAGCAAACGTATGGCAAAGCTGCCGAGAGTTACCGCCCGAGAAATAATCTCGGTACTGCAGAAATGCGGGTTTGCATTGTCGAGGCAAGACGGCAGTCATCAGATATATAAAAATGCCGGAGGCAAGCGCGCGACGGTTCCGGTACATGCTTCAAAAATCCTGCATCCGAAAGTACTCAAAAGCATCCTCAAAGATTCAGATATGTCGCCCGAGACGCTTCGCGAACTTTTATAACGGCCTCTCGACGATTTCCGTATGTACAACCGCGCGCTCCTACCTGCGCAGGCAGGCTCGGCGGCGGAGGTGAAGCAACTTTACAATCGTTATATGAAAATAGAGCCGTACGGGGTC
>C687J35174_10010291_pt1 | contig 11623 bp, 9 predicted proteins | sample RifCSPhighO2_01_FD_35174 | JGI IMG/M metagenome (IMG submission 35174) | reverse complement strand
GATTTCTACGAACAAGTCAGTCAAAAGGTAATTTTAGAAAGCATCGATCAAGCTTGGTTTCTGCAAAATTTTTCAGAAAGCAGTAAACGTACCCTGGAAATTAGCAAGCGCCTCTTTGACACGGTCATGGCGGTTGCTTTCGGTCTATTAGCATTAGCTCTCAGCCCGCTAATTATTTTAGCAATCAAGTTGGACTCGACTGGCCCAGTGATTTTTAAACAAACCCGCGTCGGTCGCTTAGGACACAAATTTAAGATTATAAAATTCCGCACCATGATCGAGAACGCTGAAGAAAAGTCTGGCGCGGTTTGGGCGGGTGAAAACGATACCCGTATTACACGCATTGGTCGCTGGCTACGCCGTACTCGTTTAGACGAAATTCCGCAACTATGGAATATTTTGAAGGGCGACATGTCCTTCGTTGGTCCGCGTGCCGAACGACCGGAATTCCATAAAGAATTAAAAGAAAATATCCCCTTCTACGAAGAACGCTACTTGATCAAACCCGGCCTATCCGGCTGGGCCCAGATTCAGTACCGTTATGGAGCCTCCATCAAAGATGCCGCCGAAAAATTGCAATACGATTTGTACTACATCAAACACCGTTCGTTGATGCTAGATCTAGCAATTATTCTCAAGACCATCAATATCGTCCTGCGCCAACTGGGTCGTTAGCAGACTAGAGCGTTCGCCCAAAAGAGTGAACAAATTTTTCAGCTTCACTGCGAAAGCTTGGATCAAGCCTTACTGCCTGCTGGGCCGCCATTACCGCCTCATCCAGCCGATCAACCCCAAAATAGGCAGCAGCAAGCTGAGCATAGTAGTTGGCGATTTTACTGGCTTGAGTTGCGTCACTAGGTTGTTCGGGTTGTAAAACCAATAGGTGTTCATATAGCCACACCAGTCTTTCGTAATTTATTGGTTTGTAACCACTATAGACACTAATTAGCCGGGTCAAGTCATGTTCTCTAAAACCATTATAGCCAAGGGCAATGGCCTGTTCAATTGAATTTATGCCCTCAGCCGTTTGTTCACTATCCAACTGAGTAACAGCCAGGTACCACCAAGATAGACCAACGGTTGGATTCAAATCTAAAGCCTTACGAAAATTTTCTTTGGCCCTAATATAGTCTCTTTTATTAAGGTAGGCTTGGCCAATTTCATAGTAAGTACGGACAAAAGTGGGCGCAATTTCTAAAGCGCGCAGACTATTTTGTAAAGCCAGGTCGTTGTAAAGAGATTTTGGATCATCTTTTCCTAAAACAATATAAGTCCTGCTAATGTACAGATAAGGTAAGTAATCGTTATCCTGTGGTGGAATGTTTTTCTTTAACTGATCAATTAAATAAAGCAGTAGTTCACTGCGTTGCTTGGGTTGGTAGGCACTCATATTTTCAAAAACATACTGAGCGAAACGATGACAAATTTCATACTTCCCAAAAGTGTCGTAGGCTAAAGCCTCTTTAAACTTAACCAGTGCCCCAGCATAATCACCGGCCCAGCTAGCCACAATCCCACGTGTAGTAACATAGTTGGCCCGTGCNGGCTGAATGGATGTTTTTAAAACAGAAAATATTACCGCTACCAGCAACACGGCTACTAAGGGAGCAGAATAGCGCAGAGGTTTAGTCGCCTCCACTGTCTCCTTTCTTTGTACAAAATTAATATCGTACAAAAAACTTGTTAGCCCGATAAATACAAACAGGACAATAAAATTAGCACTAGTATCAAAAATAAAAAGATTGTGAACCAAATAAGCTAACAAGCCAGACAACAAAACAGCAGCACCAGAAGCATCTTCTTTGTGCTGTGCTTTTTTGTAAATCTTCCACAGTATTTTTATCAACACAAGAAAAATTGTCAGATATGCCACAATGCCAACTAACCCCATGGTAACCAAAACTTCTACAAACATGTTATGCGCACGATCAAAGAAAGTTTCTGAACCAGAGCCCTGATAAAACAACGGATTAAAATGATTAGAAAATGGCAAGTTGAAATTCTCTGGTCCATAGCCCAATAAAATAGTCTTGTAACTATCATTCCAGCCATCTATCCCCGCCTGCCAAGCCCAGAAACGTGTTTGCACCGTTCTGGTCTGCGAAGAAACATCAGATAAGCGGCTAAAGTATGGGCTAGACTGCACAAAATCGCTTTGCCGATTAAGCACCAACAAACCCTCCCCTACAACTAAAAATACTAGTAAAACAACCAGCCAACGCGTTAAACGTAAAAAACCGCGTTGACGGACATAGAGCCAGACCATTAATCCTAACCCCAAAACACTGGCTAACAACGAACCACGTACGGCAGTAGAAAAAACAGCAATTAGGTTAAGCAAAAAGGCGATCCCATAAAACCAGCGGCTACTTTTGGTTTGTGCGGGGGATAATAATAACCATAGCGCAAAAAAGACATTAACCAACTCATAGCCAGCAAATAAGGCTGGGTTACCAATGGTACCAAAGATACGCGAACGACCACCAGCCCCGACGATTAAGTCCCAGTTGGTCTTCTGTAAAAAACCGTAAAAAGTGGAGAGGAGACTGACCACCACTGAAATCTTAATTAAGCGCACCCATTGTTCACGCGTGCGCAACATGCCAGTCATAATTACAAAAAAGAGCCAATAATGTAGAAAAGTGAACCAGCCGCCCATGCGTTCCATGGTGCCCATCACGCTCTGGTAGATATTTCCCCCAGCAAAAGCCGTTACGCCAAAAACTGCACTAAAAGCAGTGATCGCCCAAAATAATGGTGTGGCCCGTGGTAACCAGCGCCGATCACGCATCACCAAAACCAAATACAACACGGCAAGAATTTCTATCCAAGCCCGCATTACTACTACCTTGCCAAAATGAAAAGGTGAAAGATAATCAGAGAAGATAATTAAAGGGACTAGAGCAACCAAATATACCCCCCAGCGCACAAGCTTAGTCAGGTTGGTCTCTTTAAGCATAGAATTATAGTAGCAAAAAAGACTAGTCAGACAAGGGTGTAACTGACTGACGCTTGTTGAGATAAGTAATTAGATAAAAGAAGGAGTAGAGATGTGAGACAGTAAACCAAAGTGTCACCGCGATGATTGCCCCCCATATACCATATAATTTAGTCAGGTATAAACCCAGTGGAACACCTACACCCAGGGTTACCAAATTAATAATAATCGAGGTCTTTACTCTATTGATTGCCCGCCACATCGGCCCCAAACCAACCCCAATACCATAAAAAATGCCGTAGACCAGGAAGCCATAAACATATTTAGCTCCTGGACTAAAATTGATACCGTAAATTATCTTAAAAACAACCGGCGCAACAATAATTGTTCCCAAGGTTAGCAATGTTGATAAAGCCATGGCGTAAAGTGAAACTTTAATAAAATTCTTTTTCATTTTAATATTTTCCTGAACCTGCATCTTGGGAAATTCAGCATTTAGTAAAACAGAAATTGGTCCAAGCAAGCTCATCGCCAGGTTGACGAAACCAAAGGCTAGCTTAAAAAAGGTAACCTCAGTAGTTGCGATATAAATACCAGACAACACCACCGGTAAGATGAAATAAAGACTAGCAATATTTTTATCTACCGCTACCCAGAAACTAAAGCCAAAGTATTTTTTCAAACTCACTCGCTTGCCTTGAATAACTAAATTGCGCAATGACGGCAAAAGCTCATCAGATTTTCTCGCCCACTCCCAAATCAATAGAGCAACCACACAAATTATTGCCGCCCCCAATAAGTGTCCACTCATTGCTCCAACTACTCCCATACCGACAAAAACCAACAGCACCGAAAATAGGTAACGTATAGTAACATCCGCCACCAACAGAGTAGTCATTTGTTTTATCTTCCCAGTAATCTGTAATGCAATCTGAGAAAAAGAAAAAAAGAAGCTGGAAACAATGGAGGCCAGCACGACAATGCCAGCAAAAAACCCAATCTGTGCTTGACCGTAGAATCTTTGCGCTATNCTAGGAAGAAAAAACACTACTACCAATGAGACCGCGGCAGTGATAAAAGACATTTTTAAAAGAAAGGCAAAAGCCTGACTGATCTCGTCCTTATTTCGCTGGCCATAAGCTTTACCCAAAATTGAGACAATCGCGTCCTGTATTCCAGAACCTAACAGAATAGTGGCCAACCCGGCTAAGCTGAAGGCGATTGAATAAACACCAAACAATTGAGGCTGAAGCAAGCGAGCAATCACCACTCCCGCCGCCGCTTGCAAAAAATTGGTAAAAAAACTCCCGACCTGCAGAGAGGCGACACTTCTGACAAAAGGGTGCTCGCGCAGATATNGTAGTCTTTGTTTAATTAAATCCATAGAAATCAAGTCAGCGCCCTACCGGTCTTTACTACAAAAAAGGTTATGGTATATATTATATAAATCTAATGAGTTTCACAACTTAACCAATGAAAAAAACTGCCCCAAAGAAAATTGCCCTAATTACTGGCATTACTGGACAGGATGGTTCATACCTAGCGGAATTACTGCTTAGCAAGGGTTACCAGGTACACGGTATTATTCGTCGCACCTCTACTTTTAACACTACCCGCATTAATCACCTCTACCAAGACCAGCACATCAACGAAGTGAGGCTCTTTTTGCACTACGGCGATCTGTCTGATGCTAGCACCATCCGCCGATTAATTTACAAGATCGCCCCCAACGAAATTTATAATCTGGCCGCCCAATCGCACGTTAAAGTTTCTTTTGACATCCCGGAATACACTGCTGACATCACCGCTCTTGGACCATTGCGCATTCTCGAAGCAATCAAAGATTATGAATTAAACACCGGTAAGAAGGTTAGATTCTACCAAGCTTCCAGTTCAGAAATGTTCGGTTCAGCGCCTTCTCCACAAAACGAAAACACTCCATTTCATCCACGCAGTATCTATGCCTGCTCCAAAGTATTCGCCTACCACACCGTAATAAATTACCGTGAAGCTTATGGAATTTACGCTGTCAACGGTATTTTGTTCAACCATGAAAGCCCGCGCCGAGGCGAAACTTTTGTTACCCGAAAGATCACGCGCGGGATCGCTCATATTGTAGCCGGTTTAGAGAAAAAGATTTACTTGGGTAACCTTGATGCCAAGCGTGATTGGGGTTATACACCAGAGTATGTCGAAGCCATGTATCTAATGTTGCAGCAAGACAAACCAGAAGATTTTGTTATCGGCACCGGCGAAACCCATACCATTAAGGATTTTTTAGAATTAGCTTTTCAGGAGGCTGGCCTCGGTGATTANAAAAAATATGTCGTTATCGATAAAAACTATCTGCGCCCAACCGAGGTTAACGTCTTAAGAGCCGACCCCACCAAAGCCAAAAAGAAACTTGGCTGGCAGGCAAAAACAAAACTCCCTCAGTTGGTTAGAATTATGGTAGAAGCCGACCTCAATGCCGAGCAATAAAAAAATCCTATTGACTGGTGGAGCTGGGTTTTTGGGTAAATTTGTTGTTCAAGAACTCATTAAGCAGGGCTACAAAAAAGAAAATATTTTCATTCCACGGTCTAAGCAACTTGACCTCCGCAAACTAGAAAATTGCCAGAAAGCAGTTCGTGGCAGAGATATTGTCATTCATCTAGCCGGCAACGTTGGCGGTATTGGTTATAACCGTGAAAAGCCTGGTGAACTGTTTTATGACAACTTGATGATGGGGGTACAGCTAATGGAGACCGCCCGTCAAGCCGGTGTCGAGAAATTTGTTGCCGTTGGTACAGTTTGCGCTTATCCCAAAAATACCCCAGCTCCCTTTAAAGAAAAGGATTTATGGATTGGCTATCCAGAGGAGACTAATGCCCCTTATGGCTTGGCTAAAAAAATGCTTTTGGTTCAGGCGGTAGCCTACCGACAGCAATATGATTTCAATGCTATCTATCTCCTGCCCGTAAATCTCTATGGTCCAGGTGACAATTTTTCTACCAACAGTTCACACGTCATACCAGCTTTAATCAGGAAGGTACGTGAAGCAAAAGAAAACCAGAGTAAGTTTATTGAAGTCTGGGGAAGTGGCCAGGCCTCGCGCGAATTCCTATATGTCGAGGATGCTGCGCGCTCCATTGTTTTGGCCACTAAAAAATATAACAGCTCTTTGCCAGTAAATATCGGCAGTGGCCAAGAAATAAAANTTAGTCAGTTAGTTAAGTTGATCTGTAAACTAATGGGTTACCGGGGAGAAATCCGTTGGGACAAAACCAAACCAGATGGCCAGCTACGCCGTCGGTTGGATGTTTCCAGAGCTAAAGCGGAATTTAACTTCCAAGCCCGTCATAGTTTAGAAACCGGATTAAGAAAAACGATTGCCTGGTTTAAACAAAATCATTTAATTTAAAACTAAAAAATGAAGATTTATTATGTGAATATTACTAAGCTTCCGCCACCACGCGACGTAGTTTATTTGCGTGGACTGAAAGAAAATGGCGTAGAGGTGATTGAATATTTAGACGATTCGCCCGCCCTAGCTAAATTTTGGAAAATATATCGGCACCATCGCACCTTGAGGGGCGATTATGATCTGGCTCTGGTCGGTTATTCGGCGCATATCTTGGTGCCATTTATAAACCTAATCAGTCGCAAACGCATTGTTTTCAACGCCATTGGCTCACTTTATGAAGGTATCATTGTCTCTCGCAATTATAATAGATGGCTCTCGCTAAAAGCCTTGTACTGCTGGCTGGTGGACTGGTTAGCCTTCCACTCGGCCGATTTAATCTTAGTAGAAAGTTACCAGCAAAAGCACTACATTCAAAAACGTTTTTTTGTTTCGGAAAAGAAGTTGGTACGAGCCTGGACCGGAGCCGATGATCAGGTCTTTTATCCCGACCTAGCGGTAAAAAAATTGCCCGCATTCACTGTACTTTTCCGTGGCCTATTCACGCCGGAATCGGGCATTGAATATGCTCTAGAAGCCGCTCGGATTTTAAAAGCTGAAAATATAAAATTCCGTATTATCGGCCGCGGTATGCTGGACAAAAAAGTGGCTGATTTTATCGAACGCCACCAACTAAACAACGTGGAATGGATTAGAGAAAGAATAGACGATTCCGTTCTGCGCCGACTGATGCTGGAAACGCATTTGAGCTTAGGTCAGCTCTCTAACCATGAGCGCCTGGAGCGCACCATCCCACATAAAGCTTTTGAGACCCTGGCGCTTGGGTTACCCTATTTAACCGCCCGTGCCCCCGGTATCTTTGAGCTGTTAAAAGAAAAAGAGACCTGCTTGGCCTGCTTACCGGCCGATGCCATTGACCTAGCAGAGAAGATTCGCTTCGCCAAAAACAATCCAGCGGTTTTGACCAGAATCGCGGATAATGGTTATCGTTTATTTCAAGCCGATCTAAAGCCGGCCAACCTGGCTAAAGTTCTAATCCAGGATCGGATCGACCAGGTCAAAGAGCATACTACTTGTCGCGTCTCAGGAGAGAAGCTAACGCCGCTTTTTTCTTTGGGCGAGATCCACCTATCTAATTTTATACCCTCCGACCACCGTGGCACCCTACACAAGGAGGAGTTAAAACTTTGTCTTGCTCCACAATCTGGTCTAGTACAATTAGCGCATACCACCCCACCCGACCTGATGTATTCCCAGTATTGGTACAAATCCGGCACTAACGCGACTATGACCAGAGAATTATCGGATATTGCCACCTCGGTACAGCAGTTGATGCGCCTAAAAAAAGGTGACGTCTGGATAGATATTGGGTGCAACGATGGAACTTTATTAAAAAATATCCCGCCAGAAATCGTGCGCGTAGGTTTTGAGCCGGCACAAAATATTCATGGAGCCGAGACACATGCCGACCTAGTGATCAAGGACTATTTCTCCGCTGCCGCCTATCAACGCACTAGTTATGGCGATCGTAAGGCCAAGGCGATTACTTCCATTGCGATGTTTTATGATTTAGATAACTTACATGCTTTTGTGCGAGATGTTAATGTCATTATGGATGATGATGGCTTGTGGATTATCCAGATGAGCTACCTGCCACTAATGCTCAAACAGTCGGCCTTTGATAATATTTGCCATGAACATGTTACCTATTTTAGTTTATCTTCTTTAAAGTATCTACTAGACCAACACCAGTTAAAGATCGTTGACTGCCAACTAAATGACACCAACGGCGGCAGTTTTCGTATCTATATCCGCAAGCAAAATGCTAACCCGATAATGTTTGCCAGCGCTCCCTACCGCGACGTGGCAGATTATCGAGTGGCCACCGTGTTAAATCATGAAAAGGCCTTGCAACTAAATAGCCCCAAGACTTATCAAGCTTTTCATGAAAAAATTCTGGCTCTACGCGCGCAAACGGTTAACTTTATTAAACAAGAAAAAGCCAAGGGCAAACGTATTTGGGGTTACGGCGCCTCCACCAAAGGCAATACCCTATTGCAATGGTTCGGATTAGACAACCACCTGATCGAGGGCATTGCCGAACGTTCGCCGGCTAAATATGGCCTGCGTACCGCTGGCACTAACATCCCGATCTACTCCGAAGAGGAGATGCGCCAGCGTAAACCAGACTACCTATTGATGTTGCCCTGGCATTTCGTCAACGAGTTTCGCCAGCGCGAGACCCAGTACTTGCAGGCCGGTGGTAAGTTTATTGTTCCCTGCCCAGAATTTAATATTATTGAGGCCTAAATATGAATATGAAAAATAGCCTAACTAGTAAAACTATAATCATCACCGGCGCGGGTAGTGGGATCGGCCAAGCCACCGCGCAAGTATTGGCAGAAGCCGGTGCTACTATTATTGCGGTAGGTAAGAGTAAAAAGCATCTGGATGAAACTCAGACAGCGATAATCGCTAGTGGCGGAGTGTGCTTTTCATTTATAGTTAACCTGGAAAATCTGGAGGAGATAATAAAATTTTCAAAAACTATAAAAAAGCGGTTTTCCACTATCGATTGGTTAATTAATTCCGCTGGCTACATCGAGCATGAGGAAAAACTGAAAGACTTTTCTGCTATGTTTAGAGTAAACACCCTGGCGGTAATTTACTTAACCAGATTACTTTCACCACTACTGAAAGAGAGGGGTGGTGTTATTAATATATCCTCTATTGCTGGTATTTGGGGTAGTTCCGACTCGCCGGTCTATGCTGTCTCCAAAGTAGCCTTGAATTTTTATTCTAAGGTGACGGCGCAGAATTTTACGCAGGTTAAATCCAACTTGAGTTGCCTTACTATTTGTCCCGGCCGAACCAATACTCCCATGCGCCAAAAAATCGCTGGTGATGCCAAGCTTTACCAAGATCCAGAGGTAATTGGAAGAGTTATCAAAAAAGTCATCACTGGAAAAAGCCAGTTTAAAAATGGCGATATGGTAATTGTAAAAGATGGCCAAGCTAAACTATACGAAGCAGAAGATTAGTATTTTTCGTAGGACTTCTCCTGAACAATATCGGATTTAAGTAGTAAGTTGATCTCTTTCCAGATCGCCGCCCGATCATCATTGTTTTGGTAGGCGGTACGCGCAGCGGCAATAAAACGTGTGCCAAAATCTTCCTCCCGCTCGCAAGCCCGCTTAATATCCTCTGCCTCCCAACCACGCAGACTGGCCGCCTTAAGTTTGGCCTTCAGACTTTCCAGCGCCGGCGAGTTGACAATTTTTTCCTGCCATATCACCAGCAACTTCTCTAGTTCGTTCTTGATGTTTTTATTCTTTTCCGGATCGGTGATTTTTTCCGCTTTGATTTCCAAAATGCAGATCTTATCAATCAACTCGGCTGGAGAGATTGGAATTAGAATACTATTAGTTTTGCCCATGGTCTAGATATTAACTCTTTAATATAAAAAAAGAAAGCCACCCGCTTTGGATGGCTTTGCTCTCAAAAAACTACTTGCCTACTGCTTACTCACCGAGTATTGGACAAATCTTATCTGGATTTTTCAAATATGCCAGGTAAGCCTCCAGGTAATCGCGGTGCCGAGGGTGTTGCATTTTGTTGAAAGGCAGATCACCGATCTCAAACCAGCGAAGGTCTTCCCTTTCCACTACCTCTCCGACGGGATAGCACAACAACAGCACGCATAGCGGAAAGGAAAAGGGGTGATTCAACCATTTGGAAGTCGCCAGCACTCCTACCACCTTCACTTCTCCTAAACCCGCATCCTCTTGCACTGTCCGATTACAAAATTCCTGCACCGATTCGAGGGGTTTAATATAGCCACCCATCACTTGCCAGCCGTCCCAGGGATCGTCGCTCCGATAGCGCAGAAGGACTCTTCCCTTCTTTTTCGGATCCACCACCAATACCTCACCCGCTCCCCAGGTACAAAGTTGATGAAATGGTTTATAGGCTGGTCCAGGAATCCAGCGGTCTCTTCTTCTTGCCAATTCCTGTAGGAGTCGCCCCAAGAGCTTCCCCCTGGCTTTGGGAGTTAGCTGTGTCTCAACACTCACCAGCGACCCCCAAAATATCAGGAAACAAAAAGTTACAGAAACAAAAATAGTGAACAGGTTAATTGAGACGCCCCACTTTGCAAGGTAGATCAAGGAGGCGTATAACATCGCACCGATCAAAACCCCTCGACAAATCACACCAACAATTTTTGGCATATCGCTCCCTTCTTGAAAAAAGGTTAACTATTCAGTTTTTAAGAGCTTCTTACTTACATATCATAACATACTTTTACAGCATACGTCAATATCACGTAATGATTCATCACCTTGGCAACACCCTCGCTTTAAAATGTATAGAATGGAGGGTATGCCATACACACAGAATCCATATATGCCCAAGCTAAGAGCTGGGGCAGTTAACTTGGTTAGACAAGGTGGTTTGGAGCATGCGAAGGGTCGCTAAACACATTGGAGTGCAAGCCAGTACAGTCAGTCGCTGGATGAAAAGAAGCACTCAGGCTGAGGCAAGAATCATCCCTACTCGTAGCAGTGCTGCGATTGGCAGACCAACCGCTCTAGCCGAGGCTATTGTGGAAAGAATCGTTCAAATCAGAAAGCAAACAAAAAGATGTGCTCAAGTTGTCCATGCTCAACTGCTGAGAGAAAATATTAAGGTTAGTCTTTCTAGTGTAGAGCGGACCTTAAGAAGAAAGGGGCTGGTTAAGACCAGGAGTAAGTGGAAAAAGTATCATCTATCAGGCATGCGCCCCATGCCGGAAAAGCCTGGAATATTAGTGGAAACTGACACCATCAATGTTTACTTAAACGAGAGAAAGCGGATATATATCTTTACCTTGATTGATTGTTGCTCCAGGTGGGCGTACGCTAGAGCAAGCCAGAAACTTAGTGCTAGGCTAGCCCAGGAATTCATCTTAGCAGCTCAGCGCAAGGCCTCTTTCCGATTCCAATGTGTTCAGTCTGATCATGGCAGTGAATTCTCTCACTACTTTACCAAGTTAGTGCAAACACTAGGAACCAGACATCGGCACTGTCGAGTCAGAAAACCCAATGACAATGCCCATGTAGAGAGGTTCAATCGAACTATCCAAGAAGATTTACAAAAAGAGATCTATCAATACAAAACCAATCTGCCTTTACTTAACAGGAAGATTGAACGATATTTAGACTATTACAACAATCAACGCTTACACATGGGGATCAAATTCCAAACCCCAGCCGAAGTGTTGCAAAGGTCATGAGGAGAAAACG
>C687J35174_10010290_pt1 | contig 11625 bp, 13 predicted proteins | sample RifCSPhighO2_01_FD_35174 | JGI IMG/M metagenome (IMG submission 35174) | reverse complement strand
GGCATTTGGAAATGGGGCGCATATATCTGTTCCGAGAGATTGGATAGAACAGGAAGTAATTCTTATAAAAAAGCCTAAAAAAACTGTCAAAGAAAGAATCTTTTCAGTTATAGGGCCTCATTTGGAGAACATTCTCGGCGTTTATATTTACGGAAGCTATTCAAGAGGCGAGGAAAATCAGGATTCAGACATAGACCTTCTTGTTATAACCAACCAAAAAATAAAGATTAAAGCAAAAGGCTTAGAAATCCACTGCATAGAGGAAAGTAAATTTGATAAAATAATAAAGCTTGAGCCGTTAATTATATATTCAATGCTTTCTGAAGCCAAAGTAATAATCAATCCAAAGCTTTTGGAAGAATTGAGGGAAAAATATAAGCCTAAAATAAGCGATTTCAAGGAATTTATTGAATCTTCCAGAAGAATGATAAACATAAGCAAAGAACTTCTTGAAGTTTATAAATCAGAAAGTGATTACTCAAGTAAAGCCGTGCCTTACTCTCTCGTATTAAGACTAAAGGGAATTTTTATCCTAAAATCTTTGTTAAAAAACAAGAATTATTCACATAAAGAATTTAAAGAATGGGTAAAGCGAAACCTGCCCGAAATTGAATTCGGTAAAATATATGAAGCCTATCTTAATTCAAAAAATAAAAAAGAGAATAAAATCAAACTCAAGGCCGATGATCTAGTCAAACTTTTGGAATTCCTAGAAAAAGAGGTTAAAAATCTGGACAATGGCAAAAAGACAAAAAAGGCTTAAGAAAGGGATAAACTCCTTAAAAGAACAAAAGAAAATTCATGAAGAAAAGAGAAAGATTGCCCAAGATTTGGGGGATGAAGAATTGGCAGAGTATTACACTGCAGAAATAGAAAAGTTCGAAAAAGAAATCGGCAAGAAAATAGATATAATTGAGAAGTAAAATGAAAATTATTATTCCCGATCTAAATAAAATCTTGAAACCTCGTTTTTTACACAAACCAGGATTTGGTTTTTCTAGCCGAGGCTGGTTCAAAGTTAATTCATGGGAACAAGAAACAACACCTGTAGACCAAAGACTACTAGATAAAATTGGAATTACAAAGGGTGATAAAATATTGATAATTGCAGGATATTATGGAGATTGGGCCTGTTCTTTAAAGAAAGCAGGATGTAAAGTAGACTATAGTGATGTCTCCCCTGGAATTGTAAAATGGGTAATAAATAATAAAAAAGGTTTTGGAAAATATATTTGTAGTAGTTATGAATTAATTCCAAGAAAAGCTAAAGAATATGACTGGACATTTACTTTTGAGGCTTGCGGAGCAAAACAAGGTCTTCCAATAGCATTTATGAGAGCTTTACTAAATAACAAAGGAGGAAAGTTAACAATTTACTACAAGTTAGGCAAACATATGGGTGGAAAGACAAAAAGTTATTATCTTCTAATTAAAACTCTAGCTAAGGTGTATGATACAGACTTTAGTATAAAAAAAATTAAGTTAAAGGCAAAAATCAGGGGGAGATATCAAATACTTACATTACCACACGTAATATTTACAATTAAGACTAACAACAATGCTAGAGAGAATGTGAGCTTAGATTTAAGGGTTTTAGAATATATAAAAAACAAAAAAACAATTAATTTAGAGAAACAGGCAACTACCCTTAGGATAAAAGAGAGTAATTTACAAACCTCCTTAAACAGACTAAAAAAGATTAGCAAGTTAAACGGTAAAAGATATAAAAGGCAAATTGAAATAAAATGAAACCTAAAATATTATGTGTTTGCTCAATGGGGGAAAACAGAAGCAAATACTTAGCTTCTTATTTGAAAAATAAAGGATATAGAACAAGATATGGCGGTATAGGTCATGGCAGAGTAAATAGGGTGGCTCATAACCCTTTCTCTAAAGAAGATGTTGAATGGGCAGATATAATCATTGTAGTAAGAAAGAGACATAAACCATTATTAAAAGAGAAATTTATAACAAAGGGCAAGAAAATTATTGCCTTGGACGTTACCGATTCAAGAAGACTAATACTTCCTAATCATCCAGAGTTTGAAAAATTAGATTTTGCAACCCTCCAAAGAAAATGGACTTACCCTCAATTGAGAAAAGCAATTAAACCTCATTTGCCTTTAAAATAACATGCCGATAATAAATACAAAGAATTACAAGTACGGAAATGAGTTACTCACTTTAGCTCATAAAATTCAGAAATATACGCCAAAAGCAATTATATGCGTTCCTGCAACAGAAATCGCTGCTATTTCTAAGCATACTAAACTAAAAGTTTACGCTCAGCATGTTGGTTTTTCAGAACAAAGTAAAAGAGGAACAGGTTATGTAACGCCCGAAGCCGTTAAGCATTCGGGCGCTAAAGGAACTTTGTTAAATCATAGCGAACATAAATTATCTTTTTCTAATTTGAAAAGAACCGTTAATGACTGCAAGAAAATTGGGTTACATACAATTGTTTGTGTTCCAAACTTGTCTGAAGCGCGTAAAATTAAAGCTTTGAAGCCTTATGCAATTGCTTATGAAGATCCTAAACTTGTTGCAAGTGGAAAGTCTATTGCAAATTACAAAGCAGAAGAAATCTTGAAATTTGTAAAACTTTTGGAAAATTCAGAAATTATACCTTTATGTGGAGCTGGAATATCTGATGAAAATGATGTCAAGGCCGCATTAATGCTGGGCTGTGAAGGAGTTTTGATAGCATCTGCAATTGCTAACTCTAAAAATCCAGAAGCTTTGTTGAAGAGATTAGGCAGCTAACTATTTTATAAACTCATTATTTCTTCTATTTTAATGGGACATTTGCTTAGCCAAGGCGAAATTAAAGAACTACTCCCCGAAAATGAAGGTGGCGGTTTAAGTGGAGAAGTTCATCTTGTTAGACATAATGGTCAAAAATATGTTTTAAGAAAATGTGATACCTATCTAAGAGCAGCTAGATATGAAACTTATGCTAAAAAATTTGCCAAATATCATTTTCTTCCTAAATTTCTAGGCAGAGAAGGCAAAAACATTTTCCTTGAGTTTATAGAAGGCAGAGATTTAACATCTAATGATTCTGGAAGATATCTAGAACAGGTTGGAGCTATTGCTGCCCATATCAATAATTCCAGATCATTTGGAAGAATGGATTTTAGATTTATGAAGCAAGTTAATGAATTAATTTCTGGAAAGTATTCTTATAGTGGAAATGTTGATGTGAGACGTTATAGAGATGATTCTAAAGCCGACAAAAGAAGAATTAAGGCTTTATTTTCTACAGAAGAAGGAAAAGAGATAAAGAACTTATACAAAACATTAAAAAGGGAAGCAAAGCCTAAAATAATGCTTGATACAAATGATATCTCCCCAAATAATTATAGATTAAGAAATGGTAGAGTTTACTTAGTGGATATAGAAGCTCTCAAAGCCAGAATAAAAGGATTTGGCATTGCCAAATGTTTTACCAGGTGGGCGATAACACAAAAACAGCAAGAAGCTTTCAGAAAAGGTTATGATTCTGTTTCTTCTATGGACTTTTATCAGGGGTCTTATGAGGGGCTTTGCAATCTTATGTTCCTTGTGCAAACTCTTAATTATAAAGCACAAATTGGAAGAGATTATAGAACTGACCTAAAACGTCTGGACGATCTGCTAAGACAAAAGATTTAGGTTAAAACTTATCTTTTTAAATCGCTTATTCTTATCATTTGAATGCCAAGGAAAAATCAAAAAGACAAAAAAAATCCATTATGGAACCTAATCTCAACAGAATGGAATAATCTTGGAGATAGAAAGAAGCTTTTTGTAATTTACATTTCTCTTTTTGTCATAGCAGGAGCAATAAATTTAATGACTCCTTTGGTTGTTGGAAAGATATTCAACTCCATTCAGGAAAGCATATCTTCAACTGCCGAGCTGACCGGACTTATAAAATTAATATTTTTGTTGTTAGTAATAGAGGTTGGATTCCAGGCATTTCATGGCTTTGCCCGAGTTTTAGAAGTAAGGACCGGATTTTTTGTGAATAGGAATTACACGAACAGAAAAATACAAAGCGTTTTAGATCTTCCAGTCAAATGGCATAAAGACCATCACTCGGGAGATACTATAGATAAAATAAACAAAGGCTCGGCGGCCATGGACAGCTTCTCAAGCCACACCACCTTTTCTGTTGTATATGCAATACTAAATATTTTCGGTTCTTTGATAATATTATTCTTTGTTGATAGAACTATAGCGATTTTTGCATTGGTATTCTCTTCACTTACCTTATTAGTTATAATGCAGGCAGATAAAAAACTGATTAAATACTACAGAGAGTTAAACGTATTTGATAACAAAGCCTCTGCAGCCATTTTTGATTATGTCTCCAACATAACAACAGTAATCACTCTTAGATTGAAAAAAACTGTTGCTAATGAAGTAAATCATAAATTAATGGTAAGCTCTGCAACCCATAAAAAGTCAACCATTCTGAACGAGTTTAAATGGGGATTTGCGAGCATTGCAATAGCGTTAATGACTGTAATAGTCTTAAGTTATAAGTCTTACAAAGATTACACAACAACAGGAGTTATACTTATAGGAACTCTTTATATTCTATACGGATATTTAGCAAGAGTAGGAGAAACTTTCTATAATTTTGCTGCTTTATATGGCAGAATTGTAAGATTTGACTCGTATATTAATAGTGCGGCTCCTATAGATCAATCTTACGAAAAAGTAAAGGCTGAAGCAAATGAAAAACTCCCTTTAACCTGGAGAAATATTCAGTTAAAGAACATTGATTTTACTTATGACAGAGAAGACAAACAACAGCATATAGATAACGTTAATATTTCTTTCAGAAGGGGAGAGAAAATTGCTTTGATTGGAGAAAGCGGGTCTGGAAAAAGCACCATTCTTACTTTGATGCGTGGACTATATCCTGTAAACTCTGGGGAGATATATTGTAATGGGATAAAACTTGAACACGGTTTTTCTCAACTGAAGAATAATGTTACTCTTATACCCCAAGATCCTGAAATATTCAATAACACTATAAAGTACAATATAACTATGGATCTTCCAACTAAAAAGGAAGAATTGAGTAAAGTAGTTAGAATGGCTCAGTTTGAAAAAGTCGTTCAAAGGCTAGAAAAAGGTCTTAACACGAATGTTATGGAAAAAGGCGTTTCTCTAAGCGGAGGAGAAAAGCAAAGGCTGGCATTAGCAAGAGGATTATTGGCCGCTAAAGACAGTGATATAGTTCTTTTGGATGAGCCTACAAGCAGTGTTGACAGCGCTAATGAAATTAAAATTCACGAAGCCATTTTCAAAGAGTTCAAAGACAAGACTGTAATTTCTTCCATACATAGACTGCATTTACTAAAGAATTTTGACTATATTTACATGTTTGATGAAGGAAAAATAATTGCAAAAGGAAGCTTTAATGATTTGATGAAGAATACAAAATTCAGAATCATTTGGAAGAAATATCAAGTAAAAGGGGAAAAATGAAACTTGGCCAACTCTCACTAGTTGAGATAAAGGAACTTCTCAAAAAAGAAAAGAAATTCAAAGATTTAGATAGTTGGAAATTTGAACATATTTCTTTGGGGGAAATGAGGCATAAATATAAACTAAGTAAAGAAAAAGAGGTTTATTTTGTTAAGGAAATAAAACCCCACGAAGCCCAAATGGAGTATTTTTTAACAAGGCTTAAGTTACCGCATCTGCCTTATTCTGAATATCCTAATTTGTTGAAAAAGAAACTTCTGGTTAGAAAGTTCATTTCTGGAAGAATGCTAAGAAGCAAGAACATAGACTTAGGGTTATTAAAAGACTTCATTATTATGAGGAACAAACTTAATCATAGGGCCTTTTTTGATAGGAATAATATTTCTAGTCTGAAAAACTTCACACAAAAAGATGATGGATTTTATGAAAGTGGTATAAGAAATGATTTAGTAGTTTGTTTAAATTCATTAGGAAGGTTGAAAAAATATAAATTAAAAGTAGTAGACAGATTTTTGGAAATCTTACAACATCTTAGAGAAAATAGAGAAGAAATAATTAAAGATTATGTAACAATGCCTTTTGCCAAGCAGCATCAAGATTTTAGAGAGGATAATATAATTATTGGAATTGATGGAAAGCAGAGACTTATTGATTGGGGTTCTTCTTATGCTTATAACCCCTTCATGCATGATGTTTCTATATTTTTAGTTGGAAATCCTAAGGCACTAGAATTTTATGTTAAAAATGCCGATACATGTAAAAAGGCAACAAAAGCGCAGATAGACAGATGGTTGTATGCTGCTTTAGCTGTACGCTTCTTAGAACTTTTAAGATGGCGAGTTAAACCCAGTGAAGAGAGAGTTAATACAAGGGAAAAATGTAAAAAGTTCCTCGAATATGAATATAAAACTTACAAATATTTATTAAAAAAATGAAGCAAATTTTGAAGGTGAATAGACAAACTAAAGAGGGTGGGTGGCAATTTTGGGTTGAATATTATGAAGATTATGTAATAAAAATCCCTAAAAATAAAAAAGATATAAGAGAAAGAGTAAAAAAGTATTTGAAAAGTGTTGACAAACTTAATGAACTTGATAAGCGAGTTAAAGACATGATTACAGGTATAAAAGAGGGTGAAAAAATAATAAAAAACTCCTTATTACCATTAAAATACCTTGCCTATCTTGAATTTTTAGACAAAGGAAAAATAAAGCAAAGGCGAGTAATTATCTTGGAAGAATATATACTAAAAAACACTCTCAAAGATAATAAGAAAATCATAGATAGCTATATAGATCTAGTAAAAAAATTATGGCAATACGGGATACACGAAAAAACATTCAAATTTTCACACAATTATGGGGTATTAGAAAATAAAGTAGTTCTAATTGATCCTTTTGAAATAACAGATAAAAAGCAGAAAGTAATAAAACAAATCCATAAAAGATCCTGGCAAGAGGCAAAAAAGTTCAACAAACACCTCCCGAATGAAGTTGTTGATTATTTCATCTCTCAAGCCGACAAAAATTTCACCGTAAAAAACTTAAACAAATTTTGGAAAGCTAAATTAAAATGAAAACCATTAAAGGCAAGAGGACAGATTTAGAAAAGCAAGTAGCTAGTCTTATTGCTGAGAAATTAAATGCGCTTGCAAAGACAAAAAAAGAGATTATTTTTGGGGTTGTTGGAGGTACGTCAGTTCCTGGAATTTACAAGAAACTTTTAGATGAAAAAATCCCTTGGAAAAAAGTTAATGTCTTCCTAGTGGATGAAAGAATAGTTCCTGTAGCTAGCGAGGATAGTAATTTCAAGCTTGCAGAAGACACTTTTCTAAACGAACTTGTTGAAAAAGGCAAGTTGCCCCAGGAAAATTTACATCCTTTCTTTGAGCATAGGGGGACTGAAATTTATAATGAGGAATTTAAGCAGTACGGAAAAGAATTTGACTTAGTTTTATTAAGTGCGGGCGAAGACGGCCATGTTGGAGCTTTATTTCCCAATTATACAATTGAAGAAGACGGAGATTATTTTATTGAATTAGACGAATCTCCCAAACCTCCTAAAGCAAGAATTACAGCCTCAAGAAAACTTCTTGAACGTTCAGGAACAGCAATTCTTCTTTTCTTTGGAGATAAAAAGAAAAAGGCTTATGAAGCTTTTAGTAACCCAAAAACCTCTGTCGAAAGCTGTCCTGCCAAGCTGGTAGAAAAAGTGAAGGACAGTTATGTTTTTACTGAGGTCTAAGTATTTATGAAAGACTATTATTTGAGATAATAATCCATATAAACCTATTTTTTATTCTAATTTTATGAGCAGAATAATACTTCCAAAGACTTATGTTGGTATAAATAAACCATTAATCTTTCTTGCAGGTCCAATAAGAAGTGCACCTAATTGGCAGGATGAAGCAATAGATATTTTATTTGCTATTGAGAAAGACATTTTAGTGGCTTCTCCTAGAAGAGGGACTAAAAATTCTCTCCAAGAGTATGTTGTTAAAGGCGAGGAAGATCATTTCCCTAGACAGAGAGCTTGGGAGAGGCACTACTTACCCATTGCTTCAAAAAATGGTGCAATAATGTTCTGGCTGCCCGGAGAGGAAAAACATGATTGTAAAAAAGTTTATGGGGCCATGACTAGAATAGAATTAGGTCAGTGGATGACAAGATATAGTCTAGATAATCGACACAGAGTATGTGTCGGTGGTGATGGCAACTTCCCAGAATTTGATACTATTTGTTACGATTTGTCTAAAGATATGGAATATATTGAAATTCATGATAAATTAGAGGATACTTGCAGGGAAGCACTTAGATTATCAAAATTACTAGTAATATTCTAGAGTTCTATATTATGCTGTTTTTATAGTAATTAATATAAACCTCAATTTATATTGTTTTTTATGCCAGTCGAAGATCAAACAATTCTTATAATTGGTGCTGGAGGCAGAGAACATGCTATTTCTGTAGCTTATGAAAAAAGTCCAAATGTTAAGAGAATAATAATAGCTGATATTGGTTCGGGAAATGATTTTATTGCATATAAAAGAGAAAAAGAAGTCATTGTGGACACAAATTGTTCTATTAAAGACCCAGATTCTTTTAAAGCAGTAGCGAAGAAGTACAAACCTGATTGGATAGATGTACAACAAGATGATATACTGGCAAGTGGTGTTGTTGATCTTTTAGAAGATGAATGTTCTGCCGTTTTTGGTCCTAGTAAAAGTGCAGCTCGTATTGAATCAGATAAAAAGTCGTCCCGCGAATTTATGCAAGAATATGGAATTCCTCATCCAGAATTCAAATATTTTGATGACGAAACTAATGCACAAAAATATGTAGAAGAATTGTACTCTCAAAATCCCGAAAGATTATTGTATGTAAAAGCAACAGGCTTATGTGCTGGCAAAGGCGCTCTTAAGTCGTTGAGTTTAGAAGATGCAGTTAAAAATATTAGAGAAATGAAGACCTTTCCAAATGGTGCTGGAAGAGTGTTCCTAATTGAGGATGGTCTAGTCGGAGAGGAATATTCTCAACAAGTTATAACTGACAGAAAAACTTACAAGATATTAAAATCAGCGCAGGACAATAAAACAGTTTTTAATTTCGATCAAGGCGATCAAACAGGAGGAATGGGTGCGATATCTCCCGCAATGGTAACTCAAGGATTAGAAAGTGAGATTGAACGAGAACAAGTTTCTAAAGCAATTAAGGGAATGATTTTGGAAGGAAATCCTTTCAGAGGTATTCTTTACGTTGGCGGAATTGTTGTAAATAGTAAAGTTTCAACTATAGAATATAATGCACGATGGGGAGATCCTGAATGCCAGGTCGTGTTACCCTCTATTGAAACTGATTATTTTGAGATCGTAAAGGCTTGTTTGGAAGGCCGATTAAAAGACTTAGAAATATCTCAAGACAATATGACAAGAATTTGTGTCGCAGGAGTTTCCAGAGGTTATCCAAAAGATTACTCTTCAGTAAAGGGAAAGAGAATTTATGGTATTGATGAAGTTCTTAAGATGGATGGTATAAGATTATTTGGAGCAGGAATCGAGATAGTTAATAGTAAGTTCTATGCAAATGGTGGTAGACTATTCTATATTGTTGGAGAGGGAGGAGATATTATAGAAGCAAAACAAAGGGCTTACTCGGCTATGGCCAGAATTAGCATAGAGGGAAATAATTTGCATTATAGGACGGATATAGGTTGGAGAGATATTGATAGATTCAGGAAGTTGTAAAAATAAATTAGTTAGTTCTAACTGATATATTTATAATATATTCTTCATATAATCTATCATGAGAAAAACAAAAAAGAAGGTCTTGCTTTTGGGCTCAAGCGGAAATATAGGTTTAGGTTTTAGGGAAAACTATCTAAAACATTACAAAAAGTCTTATGACTTAGTTTTGGGAACTCATAAAACAAAAGTAAAAGATAAAAGCTTTCACACAGTTAATTACTCGCTGAATAGTATTAATTCTCTTAAAAAAGCAATGAAGGGTGTTGATGTTGTTATTAACTTAGCAGCCAATCCTGATCCTTATGCTGAATTTAAAGATCTAGTTGAGCCTAACTTAATAGGTGCTTATAATGTTCTTGAAGCCGCTAGGTTAGCGAAAGTAAAAAGAGTTATTTATGCAAGCAGCGTTCATACTGTAAAAGGCTATCCTGAAAAACATCAGCTTGAGGAATCAAGCGCTCCAAAGCCAATAAATGTTTACGGAGCAACAAAATCTTTTGGCGAGGCTTTATGCAGTGTTTTTTCTAATAAGTATGGCCTGTCGTGTTTGGCAATTAGGATAGGTGCTTATGTCTCAAACGATCAGAAAAACATTGTTTGTTTTTCGCGCAGCAGGTATGATTATGTAATAACTCAAGATGATATGTCCCAATTAATTCACAGATGCATAATCGCCCCTGCGCGAGTTAAGTACGCTATTCTCGCAGGAATTTCAGATAATAAAGTAAAGAGATTCGACTTAATACATACAAAGAGGCTTATAGGTTATGTTCCTAAAGATGATTATTATGAAACTTGCAGAATAGTTAAAAAGGAGCTTAGGATTAAAGAAAAAAGGAAAAAAGCATGAAGAATATAGCTTCACTTCGTTCACTTATTCCCATCCACTCACAATGATTGATAATAAAATAAATATAAATAAGAAAACAGGTAGAATGGCACAATTATATCTCTATATTAACAATAATCAATTAAATACCGCTTTGCTGACAAAAATGGAAATTAAACTAGGGGTAAACTTCTGTCAAGGGGTAGAGAAGAAGTTGCTTGAGGGATCAAATGAATATGGAGGAGATTAAAAAAGAACCTAGGTTCTTTTTATTTTTAACATGAAAATCGGTTTTATAGGCTTAGGTAGAATGGGCGGAAATATGGTAGAAAATTTGCTTGACAAAAAGCATGATATCGTCGTTTACAATCGTTCCCCTGAAAAAATAGCACATCTTGTAAAAAGAAAAGGCAAAAAACCAATAGCTTCTAGTTCAGTTTCAGAGCTAATTGACAAATTACCTAAACAAAAAATTATTTGGATTATGATAAAGTCCGGCAAGCCTGTAGATGATACCATTAAACAGCTTATTCCTTACTTAAAAAAAGGAGATATAATAATCGACGGAGGAAACTCATTCTTTAAAGATTCTCAAAGGCGTTTTCTAACTCTTAAAAAATTGGGAATACATTTCTTGGATTGTGGTGTTTCTGGAGGCATTTCGGGAGCAAGACATGGTGCCTGCATTATGGTTGGTGGCAATAAAGATGTTTTCAGACAGGTTGAGCCTCTTATAAGAGATATGTGTGTGAAAGATGGTTATGGTTACACGGGTTTAACTGGCGCTGGCCACTTTGTAAAAGGAATACATAATGGAATTGAGTATGGTATGATGGGTGCTTTGGCAGAAGGAATGTCCGCAATTGCTAAGCATGAAAAGGAATTCAAGACTGACTTGAAAGANGTAATAAAAGTTTACAATCATGGAAGTATCATACAGTCTCGCTTAACCGACTGGCTCCAAAAAGGAATGAACAGAAATTATTTTTCTAAGATTTCTGGAGTTGTTCCTAAAGGTGAAACAGAAGAAGAAATGGCCAAATTAGAAAAATTCTCATACATGCCTATT
>C687J35174_10010288_pt1 | contig 11626 bp, 8 predicted proteins | sample RifCSPhighO2_01_FD_35174 | JGI IMG/M metagenome (IMG submission 35174) | reverse complement strand
CTTTCTTATCTCATTTCTCAATTCCCTTAACATTGAAGTTATTTGATTCATATTAACCACAGCTATCAGCTATAATATTTTGTGTAAGAAGATCTTTATAGCAGTTAATTTTCTCCTGCCTTGACTCTGCTCTTGATTCTGCTGACTCCAATTTTTCTTTTGTATTTTCCAGCTCTGATTTTGTAATAGTTAATTCTGACTGGGATCTGGAAAGAGTTGAATTTAATATTTGAACATCGCTTTCCAGTCTTCCTGTCTGCGTTGTATACACTTTTTTTAAATTTTCTTTTTCTGTTGTTGTTTTTGCCAAAACAGCCTCTGAATAGTTATACTGGGCCTTATACTTAATAAGCTCTTTATTCAGGTCTTCTACCTGCTTAACCATTTCATTATAGTTTGCAGTGACATTTGTAAATCTTCCACCGTAGAATACTGTTCCGCCGAGCATTATTATTACAACTAATATAATAAGGAAGAATAAAAACATATTTACGTTTCTGTTTATGAATGACATTTTCCTCTTTTTTTTTTTTTTTTACCTATTCTCCATAATCCTTCTGTAAAATATCTCCAGTAAAAATAATATCAGCGCTGCAACAACACAAAAGGCCATATTATCTTCTTCTCTGATACAACTGTCCTTTTGGAAGCGCTAACTACCTTTTCTATGATGCTCTGGCTATCTTCAGATTTATATATTTTTCCTCCTGTTGAACTGACCATTTCCATTAAGTCAGGATTAATGCCAATATCTGCTAATTCTGAATTATAATTAATTGCGTAAGTTGCTCCTAATATCGAATGGAATCCTGGCTCTGAATCTGTAAATTCTGCTTTGTATTCATTTTCCCCGCTTTTATGAAAAACAAGATTTTCTGAAACAGGCAATTTATCTGATTTTACATAAGCTTTAACAGAAGCGTCAACAGTTGAATCGCTGATAACAACATTATACTCTTTTTTCCTGTCTGGATCGCCAATTGCCCAGTTTACTGTTCTTGATATTAATCTAGAGTTCTGCTCGTTTAATAATTCTCCCCCCCATGATGAGCCGTCATCTGTTGATAATGAAGCAACTCTTCCTAATCCAAATCTCCATACTGTTAAGATGGGATTTCCAAGCCCATTTGTGATTAATAAGTCAGCTGAAGACTTAGGAACAACAAAATTATAGCCATTGACAGAAGCCCCTAATTTCAAATTTTCAGTAATAAAATGATAATTATTCATTATCAATAAGCTATAGATTTCTTCCTTAGTCATCTCTTCCTGGTTTTTCTTTAACTTGAAAAAAGCATTAACCTGCTTAAAGTCCTTTGGCATATATCTTCCATGCGTTCCATATTCAGGCCCTATATATTGGCCATTGGTTCTTGTTGCAATATCAATTAAATTTCTTATATGAATTATATACTGAATGTCTTTAAAGCAGAGGCTGCATCTTGAGCATTCTTCTTCTGTCATTGTCCTGCCAGCAGCAATTGTCACAACTTTAATATTATGGTCATTAATATAAGAAAAAGTTGGATACATTATAGCAGGATAATTAAAATAATTTGGATCATAACCATCTGAGACAAGGATAAGGTATTTTTCTCCTTGTATCCCTTCAAGCATCTTAGCTGCTGTATCTAATGCTATATCAATTTTTGTTCCATAAAGCTGCCATTGCAATTTCTTTATTTTTGATTTTAGCTCTTCTAAATTTTTGCTTCCAATTGTAGACATTGGAGAAATTATCTTAACTGTTTCATCATAAGCGACAAAAGCAACTTTATCATAATCCCTGAATCCGTTTACCAAATTTAATGCCTGCGCTTTTTCTATCTCTAATGCTCCAGAAGCATGCAATCCTCCAATGCCAGTGCATAATGGCTCTTGAGTTCCAGAAGAAACATCCAATAATACAACTGCGTTCAGTACTTTTTTTTCTTCTAATTCGCCAATTCCAGGAATTACAGGCAAGATTGTCTCAAATTTAGAATTTCCATAGCCTCCTTGATCATAAGAATCTTTTCCTCCAATGACAACTAATCCATCTCCATCCTGCAAGTACGTAGCTAGTTTGTCTGTGTATTTATCCATTACAGCTGCATTGATGTTGTTTACAATGATTGCGTAATAATCCTCAAGATTTCTGTCTAAGCTTAATGTATCAACTGTATATATCTTCTCAAGAAGCATTAGCATAGGTGAGCTTCCTTCAGAATAAAACAATATTTTTGGCTTTTCCTTTACATGAATTACCTTATAAAAAACATTATTCTCCTTAAAATAATCATTATATTCAATCTTTGCTGTTATCCTGTGATAGCCTGCTAAAAAGCTTCTCTTTAATGTTATTTCTTCATCATCTGTAAATTCATCTATCTCTGCATTATTATCAATATCAACAATTAACCTTACTTTTATCTTGCTTGGATTATTTATTATTATTTTAAATTCATTAAGGACGTCTTGAGTTGTTTCTCCTGGCCCATCTATCTTTACAGACATCTCAGTTTCCTTTACAGGCAGTTCAAGAAGGCTTATTGAGGAATTGATATTAGAAGCCAGGACAGCTACATCATCTACAGCCAAGCCAGAATTAACATTTCCATCGCTTACAACAAGCAAGCTTTTGCTTTTTGATATTGCTGACAATATGCCATCTCCAATTGGAGAGGTATATTCAAATCCTATTGGAATGAGCTCTGTTGAAATTTTTTTATCTAATTTTTCCTGCAAAGTGTATATAGAAGATTTATCATAAATTTCAAATGACTTTGAGTTGTCAACTAAAATATCCAGTCCTTCTTCTCCTTTTAAGGTTTCTTTTAATTCTGCAACAGGAACAGCAAATGCAATTATCAATAAGACAAATGCCAGGCTTCTTAATAAAAATACAATTGCCTTTAGCTTTTTCCTAAAATATTTCTCCCTTAAGTCTGTTATCTTAACAAATTCCTTTCTTATCAGGAAAAAGAGCACAGCAAGCACAGGAATGATTAAGATTAGCCTGTATGGATAGAGTAATATCATTTATTTAGCCTCTTTTAGAAAATAAAAATCTACTTTATCTTTATTTAAATTTTTTGGAAGTTTGAATTTTGGTTTAATATTAAAGTAGGAAAAGAGAAAAAAAAAAAAAAGAAACGTAAAGTTTAAATAATAGTTCGTATTACACTGTAATACCATGGAAAAAATACCTGTTACTGTAAAATATGACGAAACTTTATTGAAGAAAATAGACCAGTTAGCGTATGAGAATTTTGAAACAAGGTCTGAATTTATCAGAGATATAACAACAGAGGCTGTTAAAAGAAAACTGCAAATGGAAAAATTGCAGGATTTAGCTATAAATAAATGGGTGGAAGGAAAAATAACTGCAGATGAAATGGCTAAGATTTTAGGCGTGGATAAAACCGAAAAAATAGCTCTGCTTAGAAAAACCTTAAGAGAAAGCGTTCTTGATGGCATGAAAATAGGCAAGCAATTAAGAAAATGATAATAATAGTTGCAGATTCGTCTGCTTTAATTTCTTTAGCAATGACTGATATATTCAGATTTGCAGAAGATATAAATTTTAAAATACCTAATGAAGTTTATAATGAAATCAGCTTAATTAAACACTACAAAGACGAAGATGGTTATAATGCAAATAAGATAATAAGAAATCTTAAAGAATGGAATATAGAAGTTCTTCATATCAAAAACAAGATAAAGTTAAATAATCTGATAAAAGATCCTTTGATAGATAAAGGAGAAGCTGAAAGCCTGATTTTGGCTTTAGAAAATAATATAGAGAGATTAATTACAGATGACCTAAAATCTATTTACGCTTTAAACAAATACAGCGAAGGAAAGGTAAAGATTAGATCTTCTATTTTGATTCCTGCAATTCTGAATTTTTCTAATAAGATATCAAGAAAACAAGCAAAACAAGCTATTATTCAAATAGCTAAATATAGAAAATGGAATAAAAGTTTGTTTAAAGAAAGTTTGGAGTTATTAAACAAATATAAAAAATAATCATAAGTCACCTCTAAACTTAATAAATAATAATTCAGCAAACAATAAGAGCATTCCCAAAGCCAATAATTCAATATCAAACTGCCTTGCTTTCTGCTCTCTGAATTCTTTTTGCTTTGAGCTTATCCTTGCCTGCTCTTCACTTGTTTTTTCCTTGCTGACATCAGACTCTTTTTCATCTAATAAATTTACAGCAATCTTTTTTGTTTTTATATCATATATTCCTGCTTTATTGTAAGTATCTTCTCCTATTCTAATTCCTGTTCTGAAATTTANTTGNGANATATCATCCCTNGCTAACAGAAATCTAACCATATTATCCCAGAATATTGGATACCATGGAGTTAATTTAAAGTTAGATTTAGAATCATCAATTCCGTAATAAAGAACCTTGCCTTTTCCGTAGTCAGAATAAACAATTATTGATGAATTATCTTCTCCTGCTGCTATTGTAGCTCCTTTAATTGTGGTTGTTTTTAAGTGCTCTTTTACCGAGCCAAACGATATGTCTTTAGTGTATTTATTTGATAATTCTGTCTTTATTCTTGTTTCTCCTGCTAATTCTCCTTTTTCAACTGGAAGTAAGTCCTTGAAATCAATTTTAAACAAATCATTTTGAGCAGCAACAATTAAAATTCCCCCGTTTTTTACATTATCCATGATTTCATTTATTGTCTCTTCTAATATTACTTCTGTATTGACATCTCTCACTACAACAATATCGTGCTCTATTTTTTCAACAATTGGCGGTTCTGATACTTGAACATCTAAAGCAGAGGAAGATGCTAATGCATGATACATATTATTATTCTCATTATTTGTTATCACTAATGTTCTTAATTTTGAACTTGAATATGAAGAAATATATGCTTTGTCATCAGCAGGAAAATCATCATTTACATTGATTGATATAGATGTTGCTCCGGCAGGAGTTGTAAAATGAAAGGTTTCAACGGATTTAGGCTGGATAGTTAAAGTTTTCTTTAAATTCTCTATGCTGATTTCTATATTTTCTTCTTTATCATTAAAATTCTTTACATAAGCAACTGAATTTTCCTCATTTACAATCAAGTCTGTTATTCCAATATTATTTGCCTTACTGCTAACATCAAAAAAGTCAACTGGAATTCCTTTGCTTTCAATTAGTTTTTTTGCTGAATAAGGATCATTTCCTGTTGCTATAAAGTCTGAAACAACAACAACCCTTCCTTTTTCCAGTTGCTCTGCTCCAAACATGATTGCTTCTGCAATGTTTGATGTGGTGTCTGTTGGAGTTATTTTGCTTAGAGCTGTTTTTATCTTTCCTTCTGACTCTTCTTTTAAGATTAATTCAGGAGTATCTTTGATTAGGATTAAGGTATTTCTCTTGCCAAGATTTTTATTAACTATATCAACAGCCTTATCAAATCTTGTTGTCAAACCAGATTTGGTCTGCATGCTTGCTGATACATCCAGAATAATAACTGTATTATCTGCCTTAATATTTCCCTCGCTGCTTAGATATGGAGTAGCTATGGCCAAAGACAAGAACAATAATACTAATAACTGAATAAATAATAGAAAGTTTTTTGTGAAATACCTTAAAAAAGCATTAAACTTTGATTTTTCCATATTCTTAAAGAAAAACATTAATGAAGGAATAATCTTCTTTGTTGGCTTAGGCTTAATGAGATAAATCAGTATTAAAGGAATCAAGCTTAGCAAAGCGTAAAGATAAGCTGGATTAATGAAGTAATTGCCTAATTCCATAATTCAATTTCTGAAAGAAAGAGTTTATAAAATTTATTATTTAATCAAAACCATTTTTCTGGTTTTTATAAATTCAGGTGTTTCCAACCTATAAAGATAAACACCAGAGCTGACTTTTTTTCCATTTTCATCTATTCCATCCCATTCTACAGAATAAGTTCCTTCAGCTTGCATTCTATCAACTAATGTTTTAACTTTCTGGCCCCTTAAATTATAAATATTTATTCTAACATTGCTTAATTCCGGCAATTCATATTTAATCGTTGTGCTGGGATTAAATGGGTTTGGATAGTTTTGTGATATATCATATGCCTGAGGAAGTTTTGCTCCAGTGATTAGTTCTTCGATTGAAGTTGGAACTGGTATGTCTAGCGTATCTAAGAATGGCGACCAAACAGGGTTATAATCTTCTCTCTGACTATCAGTTAATCTTATTTGATTTGTACCATACTCATTCATAACATAAATTTCTAGATTTCCATCTCGCTCTGAAGAAAAAGCAATCTTCTTTCCATCAGGCGACCAACTTATAAAAGGGGAATTAAAAAAGAAATAACTGTTTTCTGTTAAATTTATTTGATTAATTCCAGTTCCATCTGCATTTATAACATAAATTTCCCAATAATTAACATTCTTCTCCCAAGTAAGGGTAACATAAGCAATTTTTTTTCCATCAGGAGACCAGCTGGGTCCCGCATCATTTTCTGAATTATTTGTTAATCTTATTTGATTTGTTCCATCCGAATTGATAACATAGATTTCTGTATATCCATTTCTAGTAGAATAAAAAACAATTTTATTTCCATCAGGTGACCAAGAATGACTTATCTCATGTGCGAGATTATTTGTTAAATTTACTTGGTTAGTTCCATCCTCACTCATAATATAAATTTCATTATTCCCATCTCTCTCAGAAACAAAAGCTATTTTTGTACCATTAGGCGACCAAGCAGGATTATCATCCCTTGCTGGATTTTTTGTTAAATTTATCTGATTTTTTCCATCAGGATTCATTGTATAAACTTCCAAATTACTGTCTCTTTCAGAAACAAAAGCTATTTTTGTACCATTAGGCGACCAAGAAGGAAATTGGTCTTTAGAAGAGTTATTTGTTAAATTTATTTGATTTGTTCCATCTGCGTTCATTACATAGATTTCCCAATTTCCATCTCTATCAGAATTAAAAGCAATTTTCTTTCCATCAGGTGACCAGTCAGGAAATCCATCATATGCGGGATTTTTTGTTAAATTTATTTGATTTGTTCCATCAGGATTCATTGTATAAATTTCCTTATTACCGTCTCTTTCAGAAACAAAAGCAATCTTGCTTGGTCTTTCAATTGGTTCTATCGGTTCTATAGTTTGTACTGGTTCAATAACCTTATCAATGCTTCCATCATTATTCAAATCAACTCCTAATTTATCATTGCTTTGAGCGCTTACTTCTAAAGTTCCCTTTGAATTATTCTGCACAGAAACATCATTATATTCATTTACTACAACGTTTCCGTTTCTGTTTTGCGTTACAATTAAATCTAATGTTCCTGTGTCTGTGCCTTGCAATTCAACATTATATGTTTTTCCTGTTTCTTGCTTGAAATGAACTACTTTTATATTATCATCTTCTGTATTGATTAAATAACCTGTAGATAATGGCAATTCTTTTTTAGCTGTTCCGTCTGATTTAATAGAGGTTTCTTTTCCTTCACTTTTTATGTATATATCAGCGGGGCTTTTAACTTCAACAGTGCTAATATTATCCTCTCCTAATTTTTTTGCTATTCCATCTACGAATTCCCAGAACTTTAATGAAGCATGACCAACTGCTGCTCCACCGCCAACACCATTAAATTCATTCCAAGCAGCATCAAAAAAAGGAATTAAAGTTTCAAGCATTTCTTCCCCTTCTTCTTCTGATAATAAGGTTTCCACTTTTTCAGCAACTTCTACAGCTGTATATCCTGCATCTTCATATTTCTCTTGTTTTAAAAGTTCAATAACTTCCTCTGCTTGTTCGGCTAAGTCATAAGCTTCTACTCCTTTCTCATATGCTGTTCTAATCATTTCTACAGCTTTATTAACAGCTTCACTTTTTGCGTGACCATATGTAAGAACAGTTAATACCTCTCCAAAAAAATTAATGTATGCCTCATTGTTAAAACCAACTTCAAAGAAGGTATATGTATTGTTATTGCTTTTATTGGAATCAAGACTTTCATTTTTATTTTTTGGAATTAAATCTACATATAATTCTTCACTAAAATCTGGAGCCCTAAATACAAAATCAAGATCTTTTGTTATTGTTTGTTTTGCAGCAATGTTGCCAAGATCAGTTATTTTAATTTGTTTGTATTGCCTTACTGTGCTATGAGCTCGAAGCTGTGTCCAGAATCCATCATATTTTCCATAATGGTAACGGTCAACAACATATACTTCCGCAATAAACTCTTTATTTTGCCATGTTTCATCACCTTCATTTTTAATACTAAGCCTTATCTTAGAATCTTCGCCTGCTATCGGATTAGTGCCTGGAGCCAGAGTATAAGCTTCAACCTTAAACAAATTTAGGTCTGCTGGATTTAGTTCCATTATAGTAAAATACCAAGAATCCTGGCCTTGGTTCTGGTTTGAAGAATTGTCTTTTGCCTTTACAGTTACATCAACCTGCTGGCTATAACTAAAGTCCTGCGGAGGATCATATAATAAATGAAACCCATTTGTTATTGAAGTAACAGCAGGATTGATTTTGCTTCCTTCAACAGTCATTTCCAAGCTGCTTTGCACAACTCCAGAAGCGTCTGTGACATCTAAAGAAATATTTGTATTTTTAAGAACATTTGTTGCGTTTTTACTTGGAAAGTAATTTGAAAAGGTTGGAGCTTGTGTATCAGATGGCGGCGGAGCTACACTTCCTCCTCCGCCCCAGTGCACATCTTTAGGATATATAAAATCTCCAATAGGAATTGTGACTTTATTTGAGCCATCAATATTCATCTTACCAATATCCAAAGAGAACACATAAACAATTTCTTTTCCATCAGGAGAAAAGCTTGGAGACCACTCACTATAAAATCCTGTATCACTTGTTAAATTTGTTATATTAGTTAATGAATCCCCGCTTAAATTTCCTATATAAACATTTCCACCACGGTCAAATGCTATTTTTCCATTGCTATAAGATGGTCTTCTTCCTGCAGTTAAACTAGTTTTAGTTTTAGTATTTATATCAAATAAATAGATATACTCTGCAAGAATACTGCTTGACACATATAATAATTTTTGTGAATCTAAAAAAATAGCTTGGGTTATAGAATCTTCTATTATCTTGCTTTTATTAGAACCGCTTGGGCTAGCAGTATATGCATTATTAGAGGTTTTATCTGTATATATAAGTTTAGTTCCGTCTGGATACCATGAAGGCCATAAACCATTATCTATAATTTTACTTTTATTAGAGCCGTCTGAACCAATAATATAAATATTATCATTTAATTCAAATAAAATGCTTTTCCCATCGGGAGATATTCTTGCATGAATTTCGCTTTCAGTTGATGTGTTAGTTAAATTTTTTACATTTTTTCCATCAGGATCTATAATATATACATCAAGATTCTCAGAACTAGGGGAGGTAGCATTAAAAACAATCTTCCCGCTTGTCTGAGCCAAAGCTTCTTTCCTATCAAACACCATATCAACTGCTTCTAAAGCAAATAAAGCAGATAAAGTATAAAATGTTCTCCTAGCCCACTTATTCCTTCCAATAAACCTGCAGAACTTATTGAAAAATCCTTTGGATTCCTTGCTTTCTATAGCTTCCTCTAAATTCATATTAGTCTAACTATTGGCTATTGCTTTTTAAAGATTATTATTATTTTTATATTGGAAACTTTTTCTATTTTAAGACATCTGCCTTAGTCTCTTTAAGATGTTTGTCTTAATTAAAAACAATAAGATTTATATAGTTGTATTAAAATACAACATATGTAGGTATTAAATACAACATGTTATTCACCAAAACTGAAATATCTGTATTGGAACTCTTTGTCTCGAGAATATTAGACAGATTCACCATAAGAGAGGTTTCTAGGCTTATTAAAAAGGATCTGAAAATAGTGCATACCTCTATTAGAAAACTGATTGAAAAAGAATTTATTATAAAAGACAAGCTCAATGCATTAAAATTGAACTATAAAAATAATATAGCTGATTTAGCTTATATTGAGAATATAAGAAAAGAAAGTTTTTTAAAAAAGAATCCTTCAGTTGGAGTACATCTTAAAAATTTTCTTAAAAAAACTAAAAATAAATTCTTTATTTTATTGGTTTTTGGATCTTACGCAGATGGAAAACAGACTAAAAAATCAGATATTGATTTGTTGGCTATATTGCCTAAAGAGAATGAGAAATTTGAAAGACAGTTAAATGCCGCTTTATCAATTTCAAATAAAAATTTTCATGTTAATGTGATCAGTAAAGAAAGTTTTGAGGAAATGATTCATAAAAGGGATGAATTGAATGTTGTTAACGAAACATTATCCAATCACATTATATTCTATGGAGCTGAGCAGTATTATGCTCTTTTAGGTGAAAGAGATGTTAGATGACAAAAAGCTCAAGGAAATTGAAAAGAACATACCTTTAATGATAAATAATGAAGAAATATCTAAGGATGATAAAAATAAGGATTTAGTGAAATTTTATCTTGACAATTCTTTGATTTCCTTGAATACTGCAAAAATATTGAACGAAATTTCTTCTAATAATTCTTTAAAAAGACAATTCAATTTTATTGATGAAGATTTCGAAACATATTTATGGATAATAAATAGTTCTTATTATTCTATGTTCTATTCATCTGGAGCTTTATTATCCAAAATAGGAATTAAGATTAAATCAAACATAGGAATTCATAAAAAAACATTTGACACTCTTGTTTATTATTTTTATTTAACTAAAAAAATTGCAAAACATTATTTAGAGGAATTTGAAGAAGCGCAAAAAGAAAGCCAGGAATTATTAGGCACTGAAGAACCAATAATTATAATGCAGAAAAAAGCTAAAGAATTATTTTTAAAATATGATTTTGAAATGAATAAAAGGGCAAGATTTACTTATAATATTGGAGAAAAGGCAAAGTCTGTTAAATCCATAACTTCATTGAAAAGAGCAATTGAATTTTATAATGAATGTTTAAGAATTATAGACAAATTATAATAAAAATTAGAAATGTCAGAAACTTTCCACCAGTTTATGACTGGCGGCTTTTGACAATTCTTGAATAATTCATTTAAGGTATATTATTTTATTCACTTAACAATTTAAGCATTTCCAATAGGTCAAATATGTTTGTTGTTCCATCGCCGTTAAGGTCTGCTCTTCTGATATAATCTGTGTTTGTTTCTTTATTTCCTAATATCTTAAGAATAACTAAAAGGTCAAAGATGTCTCTTTTATTGTTGCCGTCAATGTCGCCTTTTATTTTTTCATATGAAGAAACAAAAGTTGGAGCTAAGGTTTGGTCTGTTCTGCCATCGTTATTATTATCAATCTTCATTCCATAATCTGTAATAGTAGTATTAGTAGCAAGATCTATTGTGCTTACTGTAGTAGAGGTTAGTGGAACATTTTCATATTCAATAACATCAATTGTCTCTTGTTTAGGATTAATAATGGTAACATTGGCTGTTCCTGTAGCTGTGCCTTTTAGTTCTGTTGTGTATGTTTTATCTGGTTTAATTTTAGCCATAATTACACTTTTATTTGCAATATTATATGCTCCTGATACAGGCACATTGTTAACAACAGAACCATCTGCTTTGATATAAGTTTCATTTTCATTATCTTTAAAATACAAATCAGAAGTTAT
>C687J35174_10010283_pt1 | contig 11633 bp, 19 predicted proteins | sample RifCSPhighO2_01_FD_35174 | JGI IMG/M metagenome (IMG submission 35174) | reverse complement strand
ATGGTGAATGACCACGTTGCGGCCTGTTTCCGCCACAAGGAAGTAAGGATACAATAGGGCCATGGAACCTTTGGCTTCAAGAATCAGACCCAAGAGTTTAAAGGAATTCATCGGCCAGGAACATCTGGTGGGGGAGGGCAAACCCCTGAATATCGCCATTGCCCAGAAACATCTGTTCTCGTTTATCCTGTGGGGTCCGCCGGGTTCCGGGAAAACAACGCTTGCCAAGATATATGCTAAGAGCCTGAATGCAAAGCTGTACGAGCTTTCCGCGGTTTCGGCCGGCAAGGCGGATATAAAGAAAATCATAGAAGATAAGGCAGGGGAGCATCCAAAGCTTTTGTTCCTTGACGAGGTTCACAGATTCAACAAGGCACAGCAGGATTTTCTTCTTCCGTACGTTGAGACAGGAGAGCTCAGTTTGATTGGAGCTACAACCGAAAACCCGAGTTTTGAGGTCATACCGCCCCTACTTTCCCGCTGCAGGGTTTTTGTGCTCAACGAGCTCTCTCACGAAGAAATGGCTCAAATCATCAAGCGAACGGGATTTAAGCTAGACAAGAAGGCCAGCGACTGGCTCTGTGCAATGGCAAACGGAGACGCGCGCCAGGCCATTATGATGCTCGACAATACCAAAGAACTATACGGCGCCATTACCCAAGAAACACTGAAAGACACGCTTCAGTCAAAGTTTCTCAGGTATGACAAAAAAGGAGATGAGCACTACAACACCATTTCTGCTTTCATCAAGAGTATGAGGGCGTCTCAACCCGATGCCGCCCTGTACTACCTGGCGCGGATGATCGACGCGGGCGAAGATCCCAAGTTCATAGCACGAAGAATGGTTATTTTCGCCTCAGAAGACATCGGCTTGGCTCACCCGACCGCTCTTGTGGTGGCCAACGATGTATTCCGCGCGGTTGAGATCATCGGGCTTCCGGAATGCGCCATAAACCTGGCTCACGGTGTAGCCTATCTGTGCGAATGCAAAAAAGACAGGAGCGCGAACGACGCCTATTTTAAGGCCGCGGAAGACGTGAAAGCATACGGCAACCTGCCGGTTCCCCTAAAAATCAGAAACGCTCCGACCAAGCTCATGGAAGAATTGGAATACGGAAAGGGCTACGAAAAGTATACAAAAGAAGATCTGCTGCCCGAAAAGTTACGGGGGAAGAAGTATCTTTATTGACCGTACCGGCTACAAGGGGAATAATGGAGGAGGAATTCAAACTCTAGAAAAAGAAAGGTCGAGGCCAATTCCTTACATCTTGTATGAAACCAATAGGCAAAATCACCCACTACTACAGCAAGGCAGGGGTAGCCATTGTTGAGCTTCAGGATACCCTGAAAGTCGGCGACAGGATCCGGATTGAAAGGGGAGACAACGCTTTTGAGCAGGAGGTTACTTCCATGCAAAAAGAGTATAAGCAGATACAGAAGGCAGAAAATGGAGACTCGGTAGGCATTAAGGTAGACCAGAAGGTGAAAGAAGGGGCTCTTGTGCTCGTGCAAGAATAAGCCCGTTTCAATCAAGAAGCGGATAACTTCATCTTTTTGATGTTGCGAATTCGATTATGAAAACTTTTTTAATTTTTATCGCTGCGGCAGTTTTTGTTTTTGCAGGCGTTGTTATTTCGCAGAACTTCTTTGCTGAAAAATCGGTCTACTGCACGCAGGAGGCAAAGCTTTGCTCGGACGGTTCCTATGTCGGGCGCACCGGTCCAAATTGCGAATTTTCTCTTTGCCCGAAAGAGGATTTGATTTCAGTTGAAGCACCGATGGCTTACGAAGAAATTTCTTCTCCGCTTGTTCTTAAAGGCAAGGCCAGGGGTCCATGGTTTTTTGAAGCCAGTTTTCCCGTTCGGCTTCTGGATGACAACGGCAAAGAATTGACGGTTGCGATTGCAACGGCAAAAACCGATTGGATGACGACGGATTTTGTGGATTTTGAGGCAGAATTAAATTTTTCAGTCCCGGCCACACAAAAGGGTTTTCTCGTTTTTGAAAAAGACAACCCTTCCGGCTTAGCAGAACACGCCGATGAATTAAGAATGCCGGTGGTTTTTTCGCAGTATGGCCAGAAGACGCGCGAGGTTGATTTGTATTACTACAATCCGGGGCATGACGTGGACCAAGACGGCAACATTCTTTGCAGTAAGAATGGGCTGGCAGCTGTGAGGCGCACGATCCCTTTGAGCAAGACGCCGATCAAAGACACGATTGAGCTTCTCTTGAGAGGAGAATTGAACCAGAGCGAAAGAGGGGCTGGCATTACCACCGAATATCCCTTGGAAGGTCTTTCGCTGGAAAGCGCGTCGCTGAAAGAAGGAGTTTTGACCCTTGAATTTGACGATGCCAAAAACAGAACCGTTGGCGGCGCGTGCCGTGTGGGCATTCTTTGGTTCCAGATTGAGACTACGGCAAAACAATTTTCAGAAGTTCGGCAGGTCCGTTTTCTGCCAGAAGAACTTTTCCAGCCGTAGAAACCGGTATTAACATTCTAAAAAAAAGACCGAGATCGCACCTCGGTCTTTTCAGCTCCCTTCAACTCGCGAGTTCTACCCTGCACCGGCCGTTCTTCTTGGCCCGGTATAGGGCTTTGTCTGCGCGCCGCATCAATGCGGCAGTATCCTCACCGGGAAACTGGGTAGCGCACCCAATACTTACCGTAATGGGTAGGCTCTGATCCCCGGCGCGATAATCGCCGTTCAATGCCTGCAGCAGACGCCGTGCCACTCCCTCAAGGTCCTTCCAGGGGACCTGTGCGAGAACCACGAACTCTTCTCCTCCATACCGGTAGGGGACGTCCTGAGTACGAAGATGTCCGAGGAGTCGACGGGCGAGTCCTTCAAGGACGGCGTCTCCTGCGGCATGGCCGTGGGAATCGTTGACCGTCTTGAAGTGGTCGATGTCCACCATCAAGATGGAGAAGGGCTGAGTTTGGGTACTCAACCGCTCGTCGAATTCGCGACGATTGAAGAGACCTGTGAGGTGGTCTCTTCGGGCGATCTCCTGAAGTTGCCGGTTTTGCTCGGTTAGCTGTTTGACGCGTAGAGCCAAGGCAAGAAACAGCAGGATGAGAAGCGAAGCTCCGATGAGTCCGGCTCCTTCGCCCAAGGGGCACCACCTTTCTTTCGCGTTATGTGCTGCCTTATATATACCACACAAATAGAACATTTGTCAAGATGCTCTGCAAAAGAACATTTTTTTTGCTTGCCCTGAGTTTATCGAAGGGATAGGATAAGCACATGATTTCTTANTCCAGAACAGCCCGTTCCTCCGGGCACCAACATCCGCTAAATGTGTAGGACACTTGACAATGGTGTTCCTATGATTATAATAAAGTTATAACATAGCATAATCGACTATGACTCAAAAAGTATTACAAGTCGGGAGTTCAGCAGGGGTTATTATACCAAAGAAAACGTTGGGCGAGCTTGGTTTGCGTATTGGCGATCAAGTAAATGTTGAAGTTGATACAAAACAAAGGAAAGTATTCATTGAGCCTATTTCAAAAACGGTGGATAAGGAATTGCTTAACTGGACAAGAAAATTTATCGACAAATATCGTCCAGCGCTTGAGGCATTGGCCCGCAAATAACAATGCGGTATCTTAGCGCTCAAGAGCTTCTGGTCATTCATTCTGAAATTATTGATCAAACTGGTGGCTTGCATGGAGTGAGAGATATCGGTCTTTTGCAATCTATCGTTGAAAAGCCAAGAGCGCGTTTCGATAAAAAGGAACTATATAAGGGGATTTTTTTGAAAGTAGCTGCATATCTGCAGTCTCTCGTCCAGTACCATGTTTTTCTCGACGGCAACAAAAGGACCGCTATTGGAGCTACCGCTCGTTTTTTATTCCTCAACGGATACGAATTGAAAGCTACAAATAAAGAAGTAGAGAACTTTGTTTTGAGAGTTGCTGTTCGAAAGCCCGAGTTGTCCATAATCTCAAGCTGGCTGGAAAAGCATACCCGGAAGATAGGATAGGGGAAAGACGGAAAATATGGGTTGTGAGTGTTAGGCACTCAATGTTTAACATCCTACACCGGTAGAGAAGAGGATATAGGATAAAGGAGGGAGAATATATGAGCGGAGACTCAGAGTCGTTGAATCTTCAAAAAGCGACATTTGGAACAGGATGCTTCTGGTGTTCTGAGCCCGCCCTTAAACTTCTAGACGGAGTGGTTTCGGTAAAATCGGGCTACGCTGGCGGAAAAACAGAGAACCCGTCATACGAGCAGGTTTCCGAAGGGAATACCGGGCACGTGGAGGCGGTGCAGATTGAATACGATCCAAAGAAGGTTGGGTATAACGATTTGTTAAAGATATTTTGGGAGATTCACGACCCGACTCAGGCAAACGGGCAGGGAGCGGATATTGGATCTCAGTATCAGGCGGTCATTTTTTACCATACCAAAGAGCAAAAAGAATTGGCCGAGGAATCCATGAAAGAAGAGGCAAAGAAGTTCAAGATTCCATTGATGACTCAGATACGCCCCTTTGAAATTTTTTATCAGGCCGAGGAATACCACCAGAACTTCTATGCAAAGCATCCTGACGCTCCATATTCAATAAGCGTGATAGCGCCGAAGATAGAAAAAGTATGGAAAGAACGCCTTACGCAAGAGCAATACCGCGTCTTGCGGAAGAAAGAAACCGAACAGCCGTTTACCGGGGCGTATCTAAAAAATAAAGAGAAGGGAGTATACAAATGCGCAGCTTGTGGAGCCGAGCTTTTCTCGTCTGACACCAAGTTTGAATCGGGGACCGGCTGGCCCAGCTTTACGGAACCCGCAAACTTAGAACACATTGAACTTCGAGAAGATCTCGGCCAGGGTATGCGTCGTACGGAGGTGTTGTGTAAGAACTGTGGTTCTCATCTGGGGCATGTTTTTGAAGATGGGCCTCAAGATAGGGGAGGGAAGCGATACTGCATTAATTCCGTATGCCTGGGTTTTGAGAAGACTTAGACCATAGTAATGCGAACTCAAGTCGGAGAATATATGTAAAGCGACATTTCAGCATCATGAGAAATCCAGAAAACATAATAAAGGGAAGGATTGCAGAGACCATCGTAAGCGAAATGCTCCGGGATTCGGGGTATTATGTTTACCGCTTTGGATACGAGGGTATTCTTCAGAGTTTAATTCAGAGAGGTCTTCCCAGAATGCTAGAAAGCGATAGAGAAGCTGAGATAATTCGCATAATGCCGGATTTTATTGTTATGACAAAAGAGGGAGATGTTTCTTTTGTAGAGGTAAAATTCCGCGCTTCAAATAACCTAGAAAGGGAAACAGAGCAGATGATACTTAAAACCGCCAAGCATTGGCCCGACGCCCGCATGCTGTTTGTGAAACCCAAGAAACCCCACTTTCTCATTGCTCGAGCCAAGGACTTTGCGAAAAAACACACCCTCTATCCTCTTGAAAGAGAAAGGTTCCTGAAAGTGAGTCAAGAGAGCATCCAAAAATACGAAAAGCTTGTGGAGAAGTATTTAGGCATAAACTCGGCCTAATTAAGGTAGAGATCGCCAAACAGGCGATTTTTTGATAGAGAAATACCCCTGTGGATAACTCACTATTGAGTTTCGATTTTTGTTCGAATATAATAAAGACATGCAAAATCGAGACTCTTTACCCACTCTCACGCCAAAACAGAAGAAGGTTTTGGAATACGTGCAGGCATGTATTCAGAAACACGGAGTGAGTCCTTCGCATAACGAACTCCGGAAGCGTTTTAAACTTTCTTCTTTATCAAGCGTAAACCATTATATGAGAATCCTTGAAGAGAAGGGGTATATTAGCCGTAAGAAAAATACCGCAAGATCTATAAAGGTACAATCAAGGGAAAAACTCGTCACCATTCCTTTTGCTGGGTTTATAGCAGCAGGAGAACCCATTGAGGGTATTGAGCAACACGAAGAAGTTGCCGTTCCAAGCAATATGGTTTCTGCTACTGGAGAACACTTTGCATTAGGAGTTAAAGGGGACAGCATGATTGACGAAGGTATTTTTGATGGAGACACCGTTATTATCAAAAAGCAGAATACGGTAGAAAATGGAGAAACCGCAGTCGCTCTTATTAATGGCAGCGAAGTTACTCTAAAAAAGATATTCAGAGAAAAGAACCGAATTAGACTGCAGCCTGCCAATCCAAACCTTAAGCCGCTCTATGTTAAAAGTGTTGTTATCCAGGGTAAGGTGATCAGTGTTTTGAGAACGGTTGAGAATGAACAGACAGCCAGTAAGCCCTACTTTAGAGCAAACAATCTTTTGATATATAAAGATGATATTCTAAAAATTAACTCAATACCCAATAATTCGGTTGACTTAATTATTACTTCGCCGCCCTATAATGTGGATATTCATTATAATTCTCATGCCGATAATCTGACTTACGATGATTATCTAGAATTTACTCAAAAATGGATAAGGAAATGTTTTGACTTGGCAAAAAGCGAAGGACGATTTTTGCTCAATATTCCACTTGATAAAAATAAAGGCGGACAAAAATCTGTTGGTGCAGATATTACAAAAATTGCGAAAGATATTGGCTGGAAATATCATTCAACAATTATCTGGAATGAGGGTAACATATCTCGTCGTACCGCTTGGGGTTCTTTTATGTCAGCTTCAGCCCCTTATGTTATTGCGCCAGTAGAATTAATATTGGTCTTATATAAAGATAACTGGAAAAAAACGAGTGGTAGCAGAAAAAATGATATAACGAAAAAAGAGTTTATGGATTGGACGAATGGAGTATGGACATTTAATGGTCAAAGCAAAAAAGGTGCGGGCGGACATCCTGCGGCCTTTCCAATTGAATTGCCAAGGCGATGTATAAAATTATTTAGTTTTGTTGGCGACACGGTCCTCGACCCATTCTTGGGCAGCGGATCAACTTTGATTGCTTCCTATTTGCATGGTAGAAAGGGAATTGGAATTGATATTGATGAAAAGTATTGCAATATAGCGATAGATCGCTTGCGTAATGAAGCGAAAATAAATCAATCAACTAAATAAAATTATGAAAAACAACGACAAGAAAAATAATCATGTTCAAAAAGATCTCATCATCGAGTTCTTTAAGAAAAATCCAAACCGCGATATAAAACATCCCGAGGTTGTAGATTGGGTGGTAGCAACATATAAGAAAAGAACCGGGAACGTCTTTCGTGACCCTGACAGAGCTATACGTCATTTAGCTCAGCGAGGCTTCCTAATAAAAATTGCAAAAGGAATCTACAGATATGATCCTAAGAAAGCTTACAAAAGAGAGCTAGAAGATTTTACTCCCGCTCAGAAAGCAATAATTCTTAAAAGGGACGGATATAAATGTGTTGTATGCGGGAAAGGGTTAAAAGAGGGTTTGGAATTGCATGTTGATCATATCAAGTCGAAGGATAAAGGAGGAAAAGCTACAATAGAGAATGGCCAGGTTCTTTGTGGTCCGCATAATTATCAAAAGAAGATGCTCAACCAGACTGAAACCGGAAAGAAAATGTTCATCCGTCTTTATGAATTAGCTAAGAGCGACAAGAATGAGGAATTAATAAGGTTTTGTGCTGATGTCTTAGAAATATATGAAAAACATGGTATAAACGGACATATTATTTGGAAGAAGTAACTTTTATGGATTCGAGTAATGAGAGAAAATGCCCTTTCTGTAATAGCGAGAATGTAAAAGATACTGGTAGTCGCGCAGGTTATGTTCAAGACTATATTCCCGGTCGCCCTGTTTCTCAGCCCTACATACCTATTTATAGGTGCCAAGAAGAAAATTGCGGAAAAAGTTTCGAATATTTAGGAGAATGAATATATGGCAACGATTGAGGATTTTCAAAAGCTGGATATTAGGGTAGGGAAGATAGTTGAGGTGCAGGATTTCCTGGAGGCAAGAAAGCCGTCGTATAAGCTGAAGATTGATTTTGGCGAGGGGATTGGGATAAAGAATTCTTCGGCCCAGCTTGTGAGTTTGTATACTAAAGAGGAATTGACCGGCAAATTGGTTTTGGGCGTAGTGAACTTTCCACCACGGAATATAGGCTCATTTGTTTCTGAAACCTTAACGCTTGGAGTGCCCGATCAAGAGGGGAGATGCGTTTTAGTTGTTCCAGATAAAGCCCTTGTCCAAGCCGGATCAAAGTTATATTGATTGCGGGATTGACCTAGTCGATGACGAACTCTCCATAGGCAAGGCATTGACAATATGTCTTGCATCTTGTAATGTAGTGGATACTGGATAATATACGAACGTTTAAATGAGAGGGAATGAGGTATTATATTATCCAAAAAAATTATTCAATTACATACTAATATGAACGAAAAAACACTGCAAGAGACAAATAAGCTGCTCAAAGTCATGGTTGCTTTACTTGTGCGAGGTAATAACCAGGATAAGGTAGCAAGTTTAAGAGACCAGATCAGCGTTTTGACTGGTTTAGGGTTAGCTCCTATTGACATAGCAGAAATCTTAGGTCGATCGGGTAACTATGTAAATAAAGAGTTGTCCGAACTTAGAAAAATTAATAAGAATAAGAAAGGATAAATCTATGGAGAAAAAAATAAAATCATCGGAAACAGAAACGGAGTTACTTCAAGATATTCTAATAGTACTCCTTGCTCAGAATGGTGCCCCGCAAGGCAAAATCAGGGAAGTATTAGGCGTAGATATGTACCGCGTGAGTCGTATTGTTAAAAACCTCAATCCAAATCGATATGGCAAAAACAGCTAACAATAATCCTCTTGGTAAAAAAATTGACCGAGTCATTTATCTTCTCGAGGCTCTTCTTGCATTAGAATTAAATCGAACTAATCTTAATCGCAACAAAATTCGAGACCGCTTAGGTATTAATAAGGCAAAGGTGAATAAAATGCTTGATGGTATTGAAAGAAATACTTCAGATAACTTAGATGGGACGAGATCAAAAGATCGTCCGAAGAAAGCCAAAATAAAGGGTAAAAAGAAAAAATAATATGGCGAAGAAAAAAATTAGAAAAGTAAAAATAACTACTAAAGGAGCCAAACTTTCCGGAGACGATCGCATAATTGATCTTTTAGAACGTTTTGGGGTCGGGCTTTTATACGCAGATACGAAACTTGGACAAAATAACATTGCCCAGATTATGGGCATGGGCGATGTTCGGGTGAATAAAATTTTGAAGGGTATCAAAAAACCTCATAATTTAAAATCTTATGATGAACGATCAAAAAACAAATCAACTGCTTAAAGACATCAAAAAACTTCTCATTTTGGGTCTTATTCGTCAAGGCGTTCACGGTAAGGATATTGCCAATGTCTTAGGGGTTGACCCTACGATTATTAGTAGAATGATGCCCGCTAGAAAGATTAAGAAATCGACTTGATATGGAGGTAGAAAACATTGAGATTATTAAGAATAATTGTAGGGAATATGCCAAAAGCAATAAAAGTATAGAAGTGCTGAAGGTGGCTGACGGAAAAAGACACTATACAGAAATTGCGAAGCTTGTTGGTGTTCACAAGACTAAAGCAAGTGGGTTGCTCAAAAAAGCGGAAAAGCTTGGTTTGGCAAAAAAATTAAAGCTTGGAGTTTATAAAAAGATTCCCGGAGTTTTGGGTTATATGCCGTCAAAAAGAAAAACTAAAGGTGGGTCATCTAAAACCGTGCAAGATTTAATTCAGAAAATTGAAAAAAATAGGAAGGCGATAAGCAAACCCTTACTTTCTTCTGATCTCACTATTTCTAATAAAATAGAGGTGAGTCTAGGTAAAATGACAAACGCCTATCAGGCTTTATATGCTGTAGAAAATACTTTAAGAGAATTAATCAGAAAAGTATTTAATCAGAAAGTTGATTGGTGGAAAAATTATGTCCCTAACCGTATACAGACACAAGTTGAGGATGTTATCAAAAAATCGCCTTATCATGCAGCAAAAAGGAATGACGAGCTTGAATATACTCATTTAGGACAACTTAAAGAAATTATTATTTACAGGAAGAATTGGAATTATTTTTTGCTGTATCTTAAGGAGAAGGATAAGAATTCTTTTGCCGCAACGATAAACAAAGCGATCCCGTCCCGCAATGCCATCGGACATTGTATTCCGCTTAAAGCAACAGACTTAAGAGTCGTGGACGTAAGATTTGATGACATTCTTAAAATGATAAAATAAACCGGAGTTCTGATATGAATTTTTTAGAACAACTTACAGCAGAGTGGTATCAACACAAGGATTATTTAGTCCGAACTAATATAAAATTTGGCAGGAATGTTCGTGGCAGAGGCGGACATTTGGGAGAAATAGATGTGATCGCTTATGAGCCAAAGAGCAAGGATTTTATCCATATTGAAGCATCAACAGATGGCCTAACTTGGTTAAGGAGAAAAGAAATATTTGAAAGGAAATTTACTGACGCAAGGAAATATTATATGGAAATTTTTCCTTTTAAGGAGATGGATATAAGACCAAGGCAAATTGCTTTAGTGGGTTTTAATTTAAGCCCCGCACCATCAGCGAATTCTTGGAAATCTTCAGCGCCAATTGGGTCTCCCTGGAAAGATATAAAAATAGAGGTTATGCACATACCCAAGTTTTTTAAGCAAATTAGCGCTGAATTAAAAAATAAAAATCCCCAGAATGATGCAATGCCAGAAACCTATCCGCTACTACGAGCCATTCAGTATTCAGCTTTTTACAACAGAAGAAAATGAACTTCAAGTCAGGAAGTTTATTTCAAATTTTTGCCGCTGTGGAATCGCCAGAAGGGTAGTTTTTTGGTAGAGTAAGACTATGAAGAAAAAAATAACCACGGCTAATGCTCCGCAGGCAACGGGCCCCTTTTCTCAGGCAGTTGTCGTGGGAGATTTCATATTCACGTCAGGGCAGGTTTATCTCACTCCGGAAGGGAAGTTGCTTGAGGGGAGCATAGAGGAGCAGATTCATCAGATAATGAAGAATCTTCAAGCGATATTGGAGGAGGCCGGAGTTTCATTTGCTCACGTCATAAAAACAACCGTCTATGTTACCGATATGGGGATATATGAAACATTCAACGATATTTACGGGAGTTATATGCAAGAACCGTTTCCTGCAAGAGAGGTAGTTTGCGTCAAGGAGCTACCATTGGGAGCCAGAGTGGAAATTAGCATGGTTGCCGCAAAATAGAGGATTAACATTGTGCGGTATTATGATAGAAGTAGAAAAGAAATTTATTCTGAAAGAGGGAGACAGGGAAAAACTGCTTGAAGGCGCCGAGTTTCTGAAAAAACAGACAGTAGATGATACGTACTACGATACCGAAGATTATTCGCTTGCCAAGAAGGATTGGTGGCCGCGAGAACGCAATGGAAATTTTGAGTTGAAGATTGGTGTTGCGGCTCTTAGCAAGAATATGAATCTTGTCACGCAACATCGTGAATTGGAAACCGATAAAGAAATTCGAGAAGCCTTTAATATTTCTTCAGAAAAACCAATAAAGGAAGCTCTAAAAGAAGCGGGATATCGCCCTACTTTTTCTCTAATAACGACACGGGAGAGATATAAAAAAGAGGGATTCACTATTGATTTAGACAGCGTAGATTATGGATACGAACTTGCGGAGATTGAGCTTATGGTTGAAGATGAAAATCAGGTTGAGGAAGCAGG
>C687J35174_10010273_pt1 | contig 11637 bp, 14 predicted proteins | sample RifCSPhighO2_01_FD_35174 | JGI IMG/M metagenome (IMG submission 35174) | reverse complement strand
TTGATTGGCGCAGTTTTCGCTTTGGCAAGAAAAATTGCCAGTGGGTTTAGGTCAATGCCATAAGCATTTCTATTCAAAACCTTACTCTCAACGAGAGCCGTACCGGAGCCACAAAAAATATCACAAATTGTGTCGCCTTCTTCGCTGTATGTTTCTAACAATCTACGTGCGACTTGCGGAATGAACATTGCGGGGTAAGTGTGAATCCCATGAGTATATGTTTTGGTGTTTTCCCCTCGATAATCCCATGAGTAATCTATTCGGCGGGTGTATTTTTCATTTGATTGGTCTTTCTCAATTTGCGATTCAAGGTTGCGGATTATTTTTACGACAACGCCGCGAACTTCTACCTCATCGCGATAAATCGGAAAAAGGGTAGGATTTGCCGGCTGAAGCCGGAATTTGCCTTTTTCTCGGTATAGTTTTTTGAGGGTTGCTTGGTTGTCGTCAATGATGGCGACTACCGTTTGTCCATTATCCGCCGCTTCTTGTTTGCGTATAACAACAATGTCGCCATCAAAAATACCCTCGTCAATCATACTATTGCCTTGTACGCGCAAGGCATAATGTTTACCCTGTTTGCTTATTTCGTCTTTAGTAATGGTGATTGTTTCGTCCGGCACTTCAATTGCCTCAATTGGTTGTCCAGCGGCGATTGCACCGAGAATTGGTATCTCTATCGTTTGTTTTTGCTCAATAGCCGAAACGCCGCGGGGCTGATTAAATTCTTTATTGAGTTGCCCAGCTTCTTGTAGTTTTTTTATGTAATAGTGGGCAGTAGAAACAGAAGCAAGTTTGAATTTTTTACTGATCTCCTCAAGAGAAGGGGCATAGCCCTTTGAGGTTTTGTAGCTCTTTATGAAATCAAAGACTTGTTTTTGCTTTTTGGTAATCATAGGTATTGACGAGAATTTTATGCACGCTATAATGCCAGTATAGAAGATAAATAGAAAGCATACAAGATATAGGTTATCCCCAACTATGGCTATACCAGAATTACAATTAGAAACATGGTCAAAACAGGGTTCAGTAAGTCAATCCTCGTCTACTTATGCGTCAGTTAAAAAAGCCCTAGAGGATTCTAAAGCCATCTATAAGGGCAAGAGTTTTGAAATTTTCTTACAGGGTTCTTATGCTAACGACACAAATATTTATGCCGAGAGTGATGTAGACATAGTTATCAGGTTAGATTCAATTTTCCGCGGCGATGTAGACTCGTTGTCTATTGAAGAAAAGAACGCTTATCATAACCTTCCTAATGCCACTTATGATTTTAGAGATTTTAAGAGAGCCGTCATTATAAGATTGCAAAACGCCTTTGGCAAAGAAAACATAATTGAAGGTAATAAAGCTATTAAAATTAAACCAAGCCAATCAAGGCGTAGCACTGATGTTGTGGTTGCACACCAACATCGCAATTATTATAGTTGGCCCAATGGTTATATTTCTGGCATTGTCTTCCCCACGCTTCTAAATGGTGAAATTATAAACTATCCCCATAGACATTCTGAAAACTGCACAGACAAGCACAAAGAAACTGACCAAAACTTTAAACCGTTAGTTCGTATTTTTAAGAACATGCGAAGCAGGCTTGTTGAAGATAAAGTAATCACAAAAGACATAGCCCCGTCATATTTTATTGAGGGCTTACTCCACAACGCACCAAAAGAACTTTTTGTTGGTTCATACGGAGATATGGTTGTTAATATTTTAAATTGGTTTCAAAATATGCCTGACCGCAGTAAGATGTTGTGTGCCAATGAACAGTATTATCTGTTAAGAGATAGTGTTTCAGTTTGTTGGCCGCCAATTAATGCTCAAAAATTTATAAATGAAACCATCAAACTTTGGAATAACTGGAACAATGAATAAATTACCATGAAAAATTACCAATCATTCATTACCTTTATCGTCTTTTTTACTGCGGGTTTTTATTTGTTAGACCAAAAAGTTAGTATCCCATTTTTGTCCGCAAGCGTTATAAGTTTGATAATTTTCGGATCATTTTTATTTTGGGACAAATTTTTATGGAAGCAAAAACAATTTTTCATTCCGCAACTCGCTAAATTGGCCGGATTGCATGACTATCCAAATCTAAACGGTAAATGGAGTGCTGAATATAGTAGCTCGTATAAGTACGATACCGGGAATGATCGTTATATCACAACTGGGAGCGGTGAAATAATCATAAAGCAAAATTACACATCAATTTTTATAACCGGCCAATTTAGCGAATCCGATTCGGAGAGTTTTGTCGCCACTTTGAAACAGAAGGAAAATGGAAGCTGGTTTTTAATTTATGGCTTTAGGAACAAGCCCAAAAGTGAGAAGTTACAAAACTCTCCGAGTGGCGGAATGCATGAAGGTTTTTGCTACCTTGATATTGAAGATACTAAGCTAAACGGGTATTATACAAATGACGAAAACAGAAAAACGCGAGGTAGAATGATTTTGACAAAAGTATAAAGTCGCCAAAAATTCCGTCCGTCCGAGCGAGGGTGCGGCGGAAGGGGGGTGTGGGGGGAATTCCGCCGCACCCGAGCAAAATAAAACGGAGGCCAGCCCCGCCGCCCTGCTCGTTGAGAGCAGAACCCAGCAAAAAAGTTTTCTTTTCCTTTTAGAAGAAAAAATCCGGCGCGCGCAAAATCAGAAACGCAGAGAAAACTTTTTTGTGGGGTGGCGAGCGTTAGCTCGCGGCGGCGGGGTGGCTTCCTTAGTTCCGTTCAAAGAAAGTTCGCGCAAAGTGTATAATTACAGCACATAGAAAATAACCCACATATTACGTGGGTTATTTTTGTCCTGCCTTGTGGGATTTGGAACTTGTTATCTGTATCGATATAGGCTTGACATAAGAAATACATTATGTTAGTGTATCTTTACCCTAGCAACTGGGAGGTTAGAAAATGAGTAGCTGGCGGAAAGTCGGCAAGGGCGTTCTAATAACCGTTATCGGAGCTGGAATTACAGAGGTTCCTTTTATATCTTTGCTTGGATACCTGATTATGTTGCCGGGCCTTTATGTCTTTATGAAAGGTTTTGATGGCATATTGGGTACGACAAATAGCAGTAGAGAATAAAGGTCTGATTGATGGGTGTGCGATAAAGTTCAGCACACCTTTTTTATTTGAGTAAACAGCTTTGACCTACTAAATTAAAGCTAAGAGTAAGGTTCTGTAATTGATGCCACTCCTGCAATTCTAGGATAATATGGTTCCAACTGGTTCTCACGCAGTGCACCATTTCCTTATGGGTGGAGATGCCGTTAGGCCCCTACTTTATCAGTAGGTAGCGACTCTCGAAAATGATTCCTACCGAGGATTCACAACTAAAGAGTTGCCAGAGGTGAAAATCCTCTCTCCACCTGCCCAGCACTGTGCGTCCATAGCTCAGTTGGATAGAGCATCGGCCTTCTAAGCCGAGGGTCGCAGGTTCGAATCCTGCTGGACGCGCCATCTCTTCAGATGGCAACCCCGAACCGTAAAAGCAGTTCGGGGCTTTTGTTTTTTATGGGCAAATGATAATTTTAATTCACGGTGAGGTGGCCGAGTGGTTGAAGGCACGGCTCTCGAAAAGCCGCAGAGGAGCAATCCTCTCGTGAGTTCGAATCTCACCCTCACCGCCATAGGAAAAATAATAGCGGCCTTTCTGGTCGCTTTTATTTTTACTTTGACGGAGACGGAGCAAGTCGCCTGCGCGACTTGCGTGAGGATTAGAAAGGCGGAAGGATGTTTTGCGAGCAACCGGCGAGCAAAACCCTGAGCCGGAGTCGCGACCAAATTTTCGGAAGAAAATTTGAGTTATGACCTAATCCTCACGACACCGCCGAGTCAAACTCGGCTGAATCGAGTTAGACTCGATCGCCAATCTTAATTCATATATTTTGTATTAAATTAAAACAAAGTCTGACTTCGTTTTAATTTTGGTTTTCCATAGTTCGAACAAGTCGCCAGAATATGCCTATGAGTCGGAGGGATTTGAACTTTTTATCTTTGTTTGACGAGATACTAAAACCAAGCTAATATAAGTCAGTTCTCAGCTTGTTTCTTAAGGAGAGAAGGATGGCTCAATATAAGCACAGCTCTTATAAAACACCTTGTCCAAATTGTAATGGAAAAGTAAAGTTCTGGTCTTATGGCTCGGATGATGGTTACAGCCAAGGCTCGAGTGGTATACAATGCACTGGATGCGAAAAAGAATACAACCGCGTAGAATGGGAAAAAATAGCACACGAAGAATTGAAGCCAGAGATAGAAGCACGAAAGAAATCTAGACTTGAATATGAAGCACGCAAAACAAGAAGAGAAAATATCAGAAAGCAGGCACTAGCCAAACTAACTCCTGAAGAAAAAGAAGTCCTTGGGCTTCCCAAAGATTAATCACAGTGCGGTAACCCCGCACTTTTTAATTGTAATATTGTCCGAAAAATGCTAGAATTTTAAAGCTAAATGAATAAGAATAATGCAAAAGAGATTAACAGTAGCGCAGTCAGGCCACCGGTGGTGGTTGTTTTAGGTCACGTTGATCATGGCAAGACTAGCCTTTTAGATGTTATTAGAAAAACAAAGGTAGCAGATAAAGAATCAGGGGGAATAACCCAGCATATCGGAGCATATCAGACTGAAGTTAGCGGTAAATTGATTACTTTTCTGGATACACCCGGACACGAGGCTTTTACTGCTATCAGATCTAGGGGCGCAAGAGTGGCCGATATAGCTATTCTGGTAGTGGCTATTGATGAAGGAGTTAAACCGCAGACCAAAGAAGCTATAAAGATAATAAAGGAAAGCGGAATACCATTCATTGTTGCAGCCAATAAAATTGATAAGGAAGGAACAAATATAGAGAAGCTTAAACAAGAGCTGGCATCAGAGGAAGTATTCGTAGAGGATTGGGGTGGAAAGGTTCCCCTAGTTTCCATATCGGCAAAAAATAATAAGAATATTGATGAGCTTTTGGAGATGGTATTGTTAGTCGCTGAGATGGAGGAGCTTAAAGAAGATATTTCCGCTCCGATTAAAGGAGTTATTATTGAATCTAATCTAGATAAAAGAACCGGTCACGTTGCAACCGTATTGATCCAAAAAGGAATTCTTAAAGTTGGCGATTGGATTGTTGCAGGGGCTGTTATGGGAAAAGTGAAGATGATGGANGACTTTACCGGTAAAGCAATAAGGCAAGGAGAACCATCGCAACCAGTAAGNATTCTCGGCTGGTCATCGGCACCGGCTATTGGAGTTGATGTTGTGTCTGTAGATTCTAAGGATNAGGCGGAAAAACTTGCCGAGGAAAGTGCCAANGCTACTCCCCTTTTTCAAGCATTNAAGGGACTTAATGAGAGCGGAGCTTCTAAGAAGACATTAAATATTGTTCTCAAAACAGATGTTTCAAGCTCGCTTGAAGCTGTCGAGATGGCCTTGAGTGCTATAAAATCTGAAGAAGTCGGATGCAGAGTAACCTTTTATGATATCGGCAATATATCCGACGCAGATGTAAAAATGGCTATCGGCAGTTCTGCGGAGATAATCGGATTTAAGGTTAGTATTGACGATTCAGTAAGAAGGATGGCCGAGAACGAGAATGTTAAAATAATGATTTTTGATATTATTTATGAATTGATTGAGCATATCCGAAAAGAAACTGAGGCCCTTCTGGAACCCGAAGTCAGCAGAAAGGATTTAGGAAAGATGAAAATACTTGCAATATTTAAAATCGATTCTAAATCACAGGTAGTAGGAGGAAAAGTGACTACGGGGTCGGTAAAGAGAGGAGCTTTCGTAGATGTACTAAGGAACAACGCAAAGATTTTAAGCGGAAGAATGACGCAACTTCAGCATAATAAAGAGGATGTTTCGGAGGTTCAGGAAGGTTTACAGTGCGGACTTAAATTTGAGGCATTACCCGGTCAGCCCTCTTGGGATATTAAGGAAGGAGATGTACTGGAAGTTTATGAAGAAGAAAAGATTCAACGAAGTCTTTAAATTCTTATCTTTTATTTTAAAATTTAAATAAACCTTGGTGCCGTGGCGGAGTGGTTACGCAGAGGTCTGCAAAACCTCGTACACCGGTTCAATTCCGGTCGGCACCTCAAAATTTAGAATCGAGGCCCGGGTGGTGGAATGGTATACACGAAGGACTTAAAATCCTTTGCCTGCAAAGGCTTGCGAGTTCGAGTCTCGCCCCGGGCACTAGAATTAATTAAAATATATAAAATATGGGAAATATTGAGCAAGAAAAAGAATTAGGAGTTTTGGATGTTAAGATTGAGAACGATTACTATATCGTTTCAATAAGATGGGCGGATGGGAAAGAAAATGAGCATCACTTTCCGGAGAAGGGATTTCCGGTAGTTGATCCGGAAACCAAAAAGAAGGTAGGAGCCGGTTGGATAGATGGAAAAAAAGCCGTAAAGATTCTTCGGGAAAATTCAGCAAATATGACCGAAGAAGAGTTCTCTTGGACGGATTTTGTTAAAATCGAGTAAATGGGAGCAGTATCTTAATTAATGGAATTATTTGCGAACACCATGGGTTGGATAGGAGTGGCCCTGATTGCCTGGGCCTATTTTTTAATTTCTCATCATAAAGTAAAGCAGGGCAGTGTCTATTATCAGATTCTTAATATTGCAGGTGCCTTATCTATGGGAGTAAATGTATTATATTTCAGATCCTGGCCTGCATTGTTTCTTCAAATTGTCTGGTTATNAATTGCCGTAACAGCACTCTTTAGAAAAAATAAAATCCTGTAATTACGCATAATAAAAGAAAGGACTCAGCGTGAGCTGAGTCGATTCGGAACTTGCATTCCGAGAGAGTTGAAGACTCTCGAAGGAACTACCTACATAATACTCCGTGTCATTTTGGATACAAGAGGATAATGTGGATAACTATTCAAGATAAGATATATTGAAAATATGAGTCCCGTTAGAGACATAAGTTANGGCCATAATGAATAAACGGTTGCCGGAACAGCTAAGCGGGAATTAGGTATTAGCTAACTAGGCACGGTTGCGACCAGGTCGCAACCTGTCTCTAATGGGATGAGTAATTTTTATACCGGTAAAGGAGATAAGGGAAGAAGCTATGTCGGCAAAAAGTCTGTCTTAAAGACTTGTGTTGAAATTGAGGCGCTTGGCCAATTGGATGAGTTAAATAGCATGATAGGGGTAGTTAAGACAGAAAAGATAACAGGGACATTAAAAGTGGCTCTTCATCAAATTCAGGAAAATCTTTTTACTGTTCAATCAAATGTTGCGGGCATAATGTTAGATAGTAGTTTTAAAGTGCCTGAATTCAGCAGTAAGAAACTCAAAGAGATGGGGGGTCTCATTAATGATATTGAAAAAAGATTGCCTCCACTGAANAACTTTGTCATTTCTGGTACAAACAGAATATCCGCAGAAATTGATTTGCTAAGGGCTAAATCTAGAAATGTTGAAAGAAGTGTTTTAAAAATAAAAAAGATTAATAAGTTGAACCCGGATATTAGGGCTTACCTTAATCGTCTATCAAGCCTATTCTTCGCACTTGCAAGATGGGAAGCTGGAAAACACAAAGAAGAAAAACCAACGTATAGGTAAAACAACGGCAAATTCCCAATGACGAATGTCAAATCAATGCTCAATGATTAAATGACAAATAATAACATCATATTTTTGACATTAGGATTTTGGGCTTGATTCGTCATTGGTCATTAGGATTTAGTATTTTTATTTTGATGTATATTTTTTATTTATTATTGTTTCTTTTTCTAGGAACTTTTGCTTATGCCGGTATTCTGGCGGCACCATGGTTTCCAACTTGGTCCAGGGATATGCAGAGATTTTTAAAATTAGCCGATATCAGACCCGGTCAGAAGTTTTATGACCTGGGATGCGGGGACGGTAAATTAGTTTTTGCTGCGGCCGGTGCCGGAGCCGAGGCGGTCGGATTTGAGATAGCGCTACTCCCCTATTTGCTTGCCGTAACACGCTCTTTTTATATTAAGAATGCAAGAATTAAATTTAAAAATTTTTGGAATGAAAATTTAGCGGATGCAGATATTGTTTATGTGTTTTTGACCCCGAAAGCCAATCCGAGAGCGAAAGCGAAACTTAAGCACGAGCTCAGGAAGGGAACTAAAGTTATTGCATATACATTCTTAATCGATGGCTGGACACCGACCAGAGTGGATAGGGAAAATGGACGTCCGCCGATATATCTCTATACGATGTAAGAGCTATTCTTGCTAATGATTCTCAATTTATAGACTGTGGCATATCCTAAGTTTTTAGGAGGAGTACTTTGAAAAGAATAATCTTCGCTTTAGCAGCTTTGCTGGTAGCGCTTGATGCCGGAGCACAGAGTCTTAAGATACTTAGCAAGGAAGTTAAACAAGGAGAGTTGCTTGTTGTCAGGGTTAATCCCGGGTGGCAGTTACCTACGGCATGTATTTTGGTGGAATGGAAAAAAGTTGGAAATCAGGAATACAGACTGAATAATTATGGGTATGCTTTTATAGGCGTCCCATTAGACGTTAGGCAAGGAAAATATCGGATCCGTCTTGTTGAGTGTGGCCGTCGTGTTATGCAAAGCAGAGATGTTGATGAGTTCGAGGTATCATCGGATAAGTTTCCGATAACTAGAACGGGTGGGATGAGCGGAAAATCATCTCGTCCCAGAAAGATCATAGAGTTGAGGGCTATTAAGAATGCATTCAGTGGAATTAATCAATTGCAACCCGATTTAACGGGTGGCCTGAGGTATCTTGATCCGCTTAGCAGTAGAGATGTAATCGACCCATATGGCAGGATTTATCTGGGCAGTAGAAAGGGCCATTATGGTGTTGATTTTAGAACGTCGATTGGAACATCTGTTGCATCTGTTAATCGAGGTGTCGTGGTACTAGTTGCCAATGACTATAGTAAAGAAGGTAATATGGTTATTATTAGTCATGGATTAGGAATTTTTGCCGTGTATATGCACTTATCAAGAATCGATGTTGAACAAGGAGAACTTATTGAACGGGGTCGAATTATCGGACTTTCAGGTGATACCGGTGCCGGAGTAAGAGAACCGCACCTTCATTTCAATATTAAGATTTATAAGGATTATATTGACCCGCTTAAATTTATTGATACAATAAACCGGTATCTGGACTAGGGGGCAGCTATGCGTATAGTTAAGAAGATAACCTATCATTGCGGTGTATGTGGGACCAAATACAAGAATGTGAAAGATGCAAGAAAATGCGAAAAACGTAAAGAGGAACCTAGGGAATATAAAAAAGGAGATAAGGTTAAGGTCATCTCTTATATTATGGCATGTGACCATAGGGAGCCTTGTTTTCCTAGGACAGCTTTTGAGGGCATTGGAAAGATTGTAAAAGTCACTAGATTGCAGATTCAGGACGAAGAATATGGATTAAAATGGCTCTGGCCATTCGTACAAGACGTAGTTTACAGAATTAACAAGATGCATGTTCGGATGTATGAAGTCGAGTTTAATTGCAGATGTGGTAAGAAGAGGTCTGCAATGGTTTATGCTCCAGAATTGGAGCGGATGAGCCGGTAAGCACCGGCTTTTTTATTTGCCTTGCTTATTGTGGAATTTTTGATGTACTTCACGGAGCTGTTTGTCGGTGACGTGTGTATAGATTTGGGTGGTGGTGACTGAAGCATGGCCGAGCATTGTCTGAACGGAACGTATGTCGGCACCGTTACGAAGCAGGTCAGTGGCGAAGCTATGCCTTAAAGTGTGGGGGCTAACGTGCTTTCCGACGATACCCGCCTTAATTGAATATTTTCTGATTATTCTCTGGATGCTTCTTGGGGTGAGCCGCAGATCGGAATTCTTTGTAAAAGTTTTACTTTTAGGTATACGGATGAATAACGCTTCATCGACGTCAGAGCGTTTAGTAATATAATCTTTTATAATTTTCTTTGCTTCATCCGATAAGTAAACCATGCGTATTTTCCCGCCCTTTCCTCGTATTGCTAGCTCTCCCCTATTTGTATCTACCTTATCTCTATCAAGAGAGCACAATTCGGATACACGCATTCCGGTACTAAATAGCGTGGTTAATATAGCCTTGTCGCGAAGAGAATCAAGGTTGCTTCCTTTCGGCGAGTCTATTAATCTCGCCACTTCATCCAGCTCGAGAAATGTTACTTCCCTATCTTCTTGCTTGCCCAGCTCAATCCTTTCTGCAGCCACGGTTTTCACACCTATCTTGGCCATATATTTTAAAAAATTTCTGATAGCGATTACATGGTAGTTTTGGGTAACGCGTTTTAGGGGCTGGCCATCGGCAGTTCTTACACGGTTTAGGTGGAGTCTGTATTGGCGGATTATCTCTTCGGTTAACTGATTAATGTCTTTAATTTTTGCATAACCTAAAAACCGGTCGAGATATCGTCCGTAATTTTCTAAGGTTTTAAGGGACTTTCCCTTTTCTATCTCCAAGTATTCCAGGTATTGGATTTTGAGTTGTTTGATTAACATCATAATGCAAATCTACGAATGCATGCGAATGCCGCAAATACCAATTAAGATATGACGCATAATAAGTATAACAAGAGGGCGGGGAATCTTCTTATTGACAACTAAGTATAGGTGCGATATAGTACTGTCAGCTATTTTGCAGAAAAAAGCTGATTAGAAAGGAGTCTGACATGACGATTCTGGGTGGTGATTATAAACCAGTCGAAGTGGAGATACTTGATTTAGTCGGTTACAACGGTAATGGGGTTTTTGTTATTTTGAATCCAGTCAAGAGCCGTGGTAGACGACTACCAGACGTGGGCGAGTTATTCGCTAATTTCCCTGTCTGCATACTTGCTAGAATAGAGAATAATCAGGTAGTTAATTTTTATGGAGAAACTGCCACCTTGCATGATATTGATGGCGAGTGGCACTATAGGTTGCGACAGCATAGTAGCATAGTGAAACTGGAACCCCACACTTTCTTTGAAGTCGGCAACGCTAAGTAGCGACCGGATATCTCAAAATGAACTTATTAACAGAGAATGGTCTCTCGCCTATCATTACTAGGTGGGTGTTTTTTTAAGTTCGTATGGTAAATCCAGTTATGTCGGAGGAGATGGATATAAGCGAAAAAAATTTGTAAAAAAATCAATTTTATAGTACAATATTTAAGTATAAATTAACGACTTGCGGCCGGTCCTAAGACTAGCCGTATAGTGACAAAAGTATGCTTACACCAAAGCAAAAAGCAAAAATATTAGGCGAGTTCAGAGTTCATGATAAGGATACGGGTTCTCCCGAGGCGCAGATTGCGTTATTTAGTGAAGAGATAGAGAGATTGACTAAACATTTGAAAAAACATCAGAAGGACAACAGTTCAAGAGTCGGTCTTTTGAAGATGGTCGCGAAAAGGAAGAGACTTATGGATTATCTCAAGCGAGAAGATCCAAAAAGACATGCNTCGCTTGTAAAGAAGCTGGGTTTAGGTAAGTAAGCATTTGTCTAAGAAGACGAGTGTTCTGCCGATTNGCNGACACGAAATCTGATTAGCTACAAATGCTTACCCCGCACCATCTGGAATTAAAGTAGTAAATTTCAGAAGGTCCTAAGGCGAAGCCGCCTTACGCCTGCCTGCCTGCCGGCAGGCAGGGCTCTGGTAATGTGATGGCACATGCTT
>C687J35174_10010270_pt1 | contig 11640 bp, 7 predicted proteins | sample RifCSPhighO2_01_FD_35174 | JGI IMG/M metagenome (IMG submission 35174) | reverse complement strand
TTGAGCAGCCCGTCCATCATCAGGATTATCGCAAGCTCGTCGCCGTCGCAATTGCGCCGCGTGGCGCAGTGCAAGTACGGGTGGGCGATTATGCCTTGCACTTGCGTGGCCCCGATGACGCGGCAGACTATTCCTGCGGAAGTGTGCGGGGCGATGGCGATGCACTGGACTCCTACCAATTCTTTCTCTCCCGCGGCGTTGTGGAACGCGGGCATGTTGTATTCGTAAACCAGCAAATCGTCGATGAACCTCGTTGCGTTAAGCAAATATTGCATGCAGTGCTGAGAAACGATGATGTCCTGCGGCTTTAATTCTACGAGCTGGCTTTCGTTTTCCAGTTCGTTGCCCAAAGCGTCTTTCCCGTAGCCCAACTCGCGCAGTTTGGCGACGCTAGTGCCTATTTCGGAAGGGTAGAAGTGCGTGCACGGTATTTCAGTCGCGTCAAAACGGCTCGTTCCATCTCGGAAAACGGTGATGCCGTGCTTGGCGCGAAGAAACCCTTTCTCGAGCGCTTCGGGAGTCTTGCGCGCGGAAATCAAGCCTTGCACTGCCTTGACTTCGTCTGGCATAGACCCTGTTTTTTCGATTGCTTTTTCGACCGCGCGCATAAGGTTGAACTGCTGCATTTCAAATCCCGCGCCTTGCCCGCCGCATGCGCACTCGTGGATGTCGTTGAGTTTGCCGCACTTGGGGCACTTGAATACCGGAATAGTCTTTCCGCCGCAATCGCACTTTCTCGCCCAGTTTTTCTTTCCGCAGTCTTCGCACTTGCGAACTTCCAACTCGAATTCGGCGTTGGGGCTTCCGCCGGCTTGCTTGATGGTATTGTAGGCTTTTTTCACGCTGCGCACTTTGCCTCCGAGAAAGCCGATTGGAAAGAGCGAGTGCACGGGCGGCTTCATCTTGCGTTCGCGGCTTTTCTCGGGCCTGCCCATTGCGCTTCCCACGTACACGCCGACCTTGGCGCGGATTTCGAACGGAGAGATGGAGTTGATTACCTGCAAAACGTTTTTTTCCGCTTTTGCCGCGTGTTCGGCGAGGGCTTTCTTCAGGGCGCTTGCGTCGAGCGTTTTTCCCTTGAGCATTCCCAGCGGAAGCAATAGCGACAGGGCCGCGTCTTTCTCGAAGGCGATTTCGCCGTTTTCCACCCTGTGTTCCAGCCCCATGTTTTCCAAAATGGTTTTTTCCTGCGCGAGAGGAAGGGTGAATTTCTTGAATTCGAACCACTGCATTTCAACCTTGCCTTTTTCGAGGTATTCCGCGAGTTTTTCCAGCTCTTCGAACGCCAAGTCGTTCCAGAACAAAGTGTGCGCTGGCGCTAGGGGCACGCCGTGCTTTTCGCACAGGGCCTTGGATTCGTCGAAAGAAATGGTCTTGAGTTCTTCGGCGGTTTTCTCCACTCCCTTTTGCTTGAGCTCGAGCGAAAACCATTCTTCGACCCACGGCGAGGGAATGAGCGGGTGGGCGCTTTTGTTGAAGTCGCCGTAACAGCAGAGCATGTCGCCCAAGAACAGTATTTCCTTCACGCGGTTGCGCAGGGCGTAAGCTTGGTTGATGTCCTGGATTTTCTTGACGCTGTCGTCGTCCAAAAGCACTATCGGCCCGTCTATCGTCTCGCAGGGCGTCACGATGCATCCTTTGCCCGGGCGTTCGGTTTTGACTTGCGTTCCGAACGCAGGAAATTCGTCGAGGATGACCATGGTAGCGGGGTGTATTGCTTTCGCAAGAATTCCCATGAACCGAGTTCTTCCGTAGCGCAGCCTAAAGCCTCCTTTGCGCATTGGGAAAGAAAAGATGGGCCTTCCGGCGACGATTTCTTCCATGAACCTTTCGTTGGGCTTGATTTCAACTTGCTTGGCCTCGCGCTTGGCGACTTTAATCAAGTTTTCCAGCCACTGCCAGTCGAGCGCGTTTTTCTTGGCGATTTTCAGGACTTTCGCTGCCTTGAGGCAAATGCCTTCTCCCATGACAAGGCATACTCCGCTTCGCACGCGGTTGGTTTCTACCGAAGCTATATCCCTGTTGACGCTCACTTCATATTCTTCAGTAGGCTCGCCGTCTATCCGCACCGGGCAGTTTTTAGCCACCCAAATGGTTTCTTCCTTGGTGGGCACGTACTGCCCTGCGCGGGTTTTGCGCGCGTACAAATTGATTTCTTCAACATACCGAGCCAGCTCGCTTTCAAGCGGGCGGAACTCGCGGATTCCCGAGATTTTCCTGCAATAGTCCGCGAGCAACAGCGAGAAAGCTTGGCCCGTGCCTCCTGCCCCGCGGATGGGGCCTGCGAAATAAACGCTCAAATAGTCGCTTCCGTCTGGGTTTTGCTTGATCTTGATTTTTGAAATCCCTTCGATGGGCGCTGAAACCACTCCTTCGGTGAACAGCGCCAATCCCGTTCTCACGGCCTGTTCGACGAGCTTTTCCTTTTCCATCCTCAACCCTGTTTGGTCAGTTGCAGTGGAAGTGTCTTGCGAAAACCGTTTTTCGAGGATTTGCCTTGCGATTTCAAAACACGTTTTTTCTCGGTTGTTATGCTCGGCGAGAGCGCGTATTGCTTCTGCCACGCCTTTCGGGCCGACTAGTCCTTCCACCCGCGCGGCAACGTCTTGCGCAGGCGCTATTTCCACTATTTCCTGCGGGTCGAAGCCCTTCGCCCTCGCTGCGGACGCGACGAGCAACTGCTTTTCGAAATCCTGCTGGAGCATTGAAAAGTAGTTTTTCATTTGCGGGGATGCGTTTTGGGTGTTGTTCACGTTTTCGCCCTCTTCTGCCCTTCGCTTTCTTCGTTGAAGTCGAGTATTTTCAATACGCCAGTCCGCAGATTGTAGACGGGCATGAGGCACGGGCTGGGTTTTCGGCCCATGCTTTTCTGGTAGTCGGTTTCGCCTTGCCACGCGCCTGAGTTGATTATGACCGTGCCGTTGTAGTCGAAGGAAGCGTTCTTGTGTACGTGCCCAAAGTGGAAGATGTCGGGAATGTCTTCGATTACCATCCCGTCTTCGGGAGACGGGACTATCGGCTTTTCGCCGTAAGTCGGGCACAAGTGGCGGCGGCGCAGCATTTCCACCGCGACTTTTTCGGGGTGGTCGAACGCGTCTCCGAGCTTTTGGGAGTTGGAGACGAGCGCGTCGAACGAAGTGCCGTGGTACACCATGATTTTCAGCCCGTGGATTTCAAGCATGCACGGGTTGGGGATGAAGTGGATGTTGTCTTGGCTGAATTCTTGCACGAATTCGGAAGGCAGGGGCGGCTGGGGTTCGGCGTCGCGCACCGCATCGTGGTTGCCGGGGCAAATCACGACTTGCATGTGCCTCGGGATTTTCTTCAAGTACTGGCCTAGCAGGGAGTATTGCTCGAAAACGTTTTTCGTGACGAGCTGTTTTTCCTGCGAGGGGTAAACGCCTATTCCGTCCACGACGTCGCCGGCGATTATGACGTAGCGGATGGTTTTTGCTATCCCGTTTTCCTCTTCGCTTCCGGCGCCGTTCAAAAAACCAAGGGCTTTCTCGAAACGGTCTTCAAGAAAGTACTTGCTTCCAACGTGCAGGTCGCTGAGAAACGCTATGCTGACGTCTTCTGCGATCTGCGCTAGCCTCTTTTGGCGCATCGGTATTTCAGGCCAGACGATGTTCTCGACCAGGAAAAGCCCTTGCGAGTACGCTCCGTCCACGCCTACGACGTCGTCGAGCCATAATTCCTGGGCTTTTTCCATCGCTGGCTTGTTCTGCTGGGCGACGCACGTCATTACTCCCGTATCGTCCTCGATTTCGAAGCGCAAATTGCCTTTTTTCGTGATGCTCTTGTTTCCCACCATTCCGATTATGCGCGACTTGCGGCGTTCGATCGAGCTTTTCGCCTGTTCTATGGAAGTAACTCCGTTGGATGCGGAAACCCTGTTTTTCAGCATTGTCGACAGCTTGGCGAAACGGTTGCGGAAGTGGGAAACGAAGTCTTCAACGGTCCCGTCGCAATCGAATTTCTTGAAGGGCGGGATTTTCAGGGAATGCACGAAGCCGCTTGCGGCGTCGCTGGCCGCTTGCATTTCTTGCGGCGTTACCGCCGCTTTTTCGACTTCGACAGGAGCTTGCGAAGCTTTCTTCCCCTGGTTTTTTTCGGAAAGCACGAAGTCGATAGTGTCGAGGGTGATGACGACCTGCTTGCTTTCTTCCGCTTTTTTTTCAGCTTCTAAAAGGATTTCGAGCGCTTGGGCTGGCTGGAGCGAAGACAGTTTTTCCAAAACCCCGCTTTGGAGCAGCAGCTTCCTTTGCCTGACTACCTCCCGCAAATTCACTAAGCCCACCCACACTGCGAAAGCTCGTGCTTGAGCACTCGCTAGCTGACAACAAAAAAACGCGTTTGCCTTTAATCTCAATCACGAAATGCAATTTATTCCTTTGCCACCTCGCGAAAGCTCGTGCTTTGAGCACTCGCCAGCTGGTTTTTGCCTGGTTGAGTTGGCGGGCGGCTGACGCTTTCGCTACGTAGCAACAGCGGTTGGCTGTTGCCTTCGCTACTTTGTGCCGCAGCACAACTTTTTTAAGAGCGGTTTGAATGATGAAAGCGGTGAAAGTGTGGCATCGGGAAAAACTAGGTTTATCCTATTGTTTGCAATAGCGTTTTTGTTCGTTCCGTTTTCTTTCGCGGCAGAAGGGTGCTCGGACTTGTTCAGGTTCGACTACGCTTCAAGTGCAGTAATCCCGATTTTCGGGCGTGACATTTCTCCAGGAGGTTCGGTNCTCGCAGTCCGCTCGCTNAAGCCGACCGCTTTTCACATGGGCGGAAACGGTTTTTCTGAATACTTTTACGTGGCGCTGCAAGACCAGTACAACGGCGGAAAGAAAATCATGGCCGCCGGAGACGTTTTCTACAGGCACGAGAACGAAACTGGCTTCAACAACACTTACTTCCAGCAGGCGACGCGAATGCCGATATATGCCGAGACCGGTGACGTTATAGACCTGGAACTCCAGTACGACTACGCGTTTTTGTACCAAGAGCGTTCGTATACGGCGAGCATACTGCGCGTTTCAGTTTCCAAGGCTAACGCGTTCGGCGCAGGGTTCGGCGTAGGCAGCAGCGTGATAGCTTTGGCCGACACTCTCGACGCGGGAGCGAAGGGATTCACCAAAGGCAGCGTTTTCCTCGAGACTAGCTCCGGGCTGATTTTGGTTCCAGACGGGCGAATCCGCTTCATAAGCAATTGCGTTCCGTCGTGCTCAGACAAAGATTCTGTGGACTATTACTATAATTCCACGTGCAAGTCCACTCTCACCGACGGGTCGGATTACTGCCTTGGGGAGAGCGAGCTGGTGGAATTCGTTTGCTCTCCGCAAAACTCTTGCGCCCCCAAGCAATTCTCGTGCCCGTTCGGCTGCGCTGAAGGCAAATGCGTTTCAGGAGCGAAAGCAACGTGCGACGATTCAGACGGCTTGAACATCGCGCAGCGCGGGAGGACTTCCGGCAATTACGTGAACGGCTCTAAATTCTCTTTCCTCGACTCTTGCACCGGAAGCACGAAAGTGCTTGAATACTCATGCACCGGTGACAAGGCATTGAGAAGCGAGACTATAGAATGCAAAGGCGGTTCGTGTGCCGACGGCGCGTGCGTGGCGATTCCGACCGTAGCAGAATGTTCTGATACGGATGGCGGGAGGAACTACGAGACTGCAGGCGTTTGCTCCGACTCCTCGGGAAGCTACGCAGACTCTTGCTCGCAAAATTCCGTGGTGGAGTATTACTGCGATGCCGGATATTGCAAGACAATAGTTTCGCCGTGCTCGTCTTGCGTGAAAAATGCTTGCACGAAAGAATCGCTTTTGCCGGCTTCGAACACGGCGCTGTTCGTAGGCGTAATAGTTCTGCTTGGCGTATTGGCGCTGGCGTGGTGGAAACTGCGCGGAAAGCCCAAGCACAAAGGATTGTAAATCCACGATAGGTTTGGAAAACGTCGGGCGCTTTTTTTTTATCTTTCCTTGAGGGCTTCGAGTTCGCTCAGCAAATTCCACACCATGGTGCGGCCGTGCATTGGCATGTTGATGTCGTTGCTTATCTCGTCCAACGCGTAAACCGCGCCGCTGACTGCCGTGGCGAAATCAGCTTCGTTCTCCAGCCGTTCTTTGGCGAGGGAAATGTTCGTGCGCACGTTGCGAGGAATGCTCGTGTCCTGCAACAGGGAATCCAACATGGGAATGAGTTTCTTCAATTCGGAATTGGCATTCTCCATGGTTTCCACCGTTTTCAGCACCGGAAATATAGCGTTCTCAATGGATAGTATTTCTAATACTCTGCGCAACCCTTGCTTTTAATCCCTTGCGCGAGATGGCGAAAAGCGGGCCCGCCGCGATTTCCGCAACCTTCTTTGGTGAAGCTTTCTTTCGCAAAGAAAGGTTCTTCGAACGCGGGACCTTCCCCTTAGGGGGGGGACGCTCTATCCAGGCTGAGCTACGGGCCCACTCTGCGAATGCTCGTGCATGAGCACTCGCCTTTTTGCAAAAGCTTGTGCTTGAGCATTCGCAAGCAAGCTAAACCGCTTTTCGCCGTAAGTCTTTTGATTCGGTTGGTTTTTATTTGTTTTTTGGATTCTCTTTTCATGGTTGCTGAAACCGCCGCTATTCCGATCGTCGAAATCGGCGTGATAGTGCTCGCCGCGCTGTTCTTCGGGATATTAGCTTCGCGCTTGCGCCTTCCAACTTCGGTCGGGTACATACTCGCCGGCTTTCTGCTAGGGCCTCAGGTTTTCCGTTTCCTCACTCCCAGCGAAGGCATTGCGCAGTTGTTCGGAGAAATCGGTTTGCTTCTCCTGCTTTTCTACCTTGGCTTGGAGCTGAGCGTAAAGAAATTCAAGGAAAGCGGCGGCTTCGCGGTAATAATGTCAATGATAGAAATGGCTTTGCCTTTCATTTTCGCTTTCTTGGTTGCGCTGGCGTTCGGCTTCGGGTTCGTCGAATCGCTGATCATAGGCGCGATGCTTACGGCCACGAGCACCGTAATGGTTTCAAAGTTCATGCTCGAACGGCGCATAGAAAAAGAGCCGGAATCCCGCTTGGCGATTTCCATTCTCGTGGTGGAAGATTTCTTCGCGATTCTGGTTTTGGCGTTTTTGTTCAGCATTTCAAACGCCGTTTCATTCAAACTGACCCTGCTGAACGGAGTGCTTTTCGTGGTCGCAATGCTTTTCGCAGTAAGCCGCGTCACGCGCTTCGTCTCCCGATTTTTCGAACGACACGGCAAGACGAGCGTGATGACGCTCTTCGCGCTCGGCGTGGGAATACTGGTGGCGTACTTCAGCTCGTACCTGGGGTTGACCATCGCGTTGGGCGCTTACTTCGCAGGCTTCGCGCTTACCGAAACGCCTTTCGGAGAGACGGGTGAAGAAAGGAAATCGGGTTCATGCGCGAGTTTTTCATACTGTTTTTCTTCGTGGGATTCGGCACTACCGTAACCACTCCCGCCGCAGGCTCGCTGTTGTTCGTCGCAGCGCTCGTCGGCGCGTTCATATTATCCAAGATAATCGGCTACTGCTTTTTCGGCGTCGCCCTCGGCCTCCCGCTGGGTTCGGCGACGAGGCTCGGCATGCTGATGATTCCCATTGGCGAGTTCAGCCTCATAATCGCCGCTGCAGCCGCGCCGTTCGTGCGCAACGCTGGAGAGCTCGTTTCAATCGCGTTTTTGGTTACGATAGTCTCTGCCGTGGTTTCACCCTTGCTTTTCGACCGTTCGAAGCAAATCGCCTCGTTCCTCGACGGGATTTTTCCCAAGCGGTTTAGGACAGCTGCTGGAGTGCTGGGAAAAGAACTGCATTCTTTAGAGAAAATATCGCAAAACCCCGCGCTGCAGGGTGAATTCTCTCGCTCGGTCGAAAGCTTTGCGCTGAATTCTGTAGTCGCATTGGCAATAGTCTACATGAGCTTTCTCGCGTCTTTCAACGTGGACTTGAGCTTCATCCCGTTCCTTCCAAAGCAGCTTTCCATAAACATTCTCATTCTTCCGCTCGTCTTCTGGCCTGTTTACAAGGCGATCAACGACTTGAAGTTCATCGCCTACTCGGCTGTTTCGCATTGGTCGAACTCGCATTTCCCTTACTGGCGAAGGCACCACGATGCTGGCGTGGCTGCGTCGGAAATATTCACGTCGTTCCTGCTTACGTTCATCGGCGCTTTCGCTTCCGTCCTTTTTTACCTTACTTTGCCCGAAATGCTTTTGGTGCCCCTGCTGTTCACCCTGCTAGCGCTGATGTACTTGAGCAAGAGCATTTACTCCTTGTTCGAGCAAGCCGAGGATTTGGAGTCGCTCTCTGGCTCTGGAGGGGCTGCAGATAAGGAAGTTTTGGCGCTCAGCAGGGAATTGCGCATGCGCGCGCAGAAACTCGCGCAGTTGAACGAAGAACGGGACAAATCAATGCGGGAAATCCGCGCTGCAGTAGGCGCGGGGAAAATGGCTAAAGCGCGTTCGGAACTGCAGCGCTTCAAGAAGCGCGAGGGCGCCATCATCCAAAAGCTCGGCGGCATCGAAAAGCGGCTTGAACGACGTGAGGTAGCCGAACTGTCGAAAGAAGAACTCCAGACTAAAAAAGCGCTGGAGCAATACTTCCTCAAGCAAGCGCCGCGCATCCTCGAGGAAAAGCGCAAGGCCTCCAAAAAGGCAGAAGGCAAGCGCGGGAATAAACGCTAATAAACTTGCCCGAGCATCATCCTATTCTGTGATGATAACGAACAACCGCTGACTTGTGATGAGGTTGATAGCGTCTGATGACATACCTTTTTCTTTCTCAAAGAAAAAGGTCTGTCAACCCCAAAAAGAAAGCAAAGTGCTTTCAACCCAAAAAGAAACTATTGATTCATGCACTGCCGGATTTTGGTTGAAGGACGGGTACAAGGCGTGGGCTACCGGGCTTTCGTCCAACACTCTGCGAGAGAATCGGGAATAAACGGTTTCGTGCGCAATTTGCGCGACGGGCGAGTGGAAATATTGTGCGAATGCGAAGAAGGCGTTTTGAACGATTTTTTGAGGAAGCTCGAGCTCAAGAGCGAGGGCTTCGCCGGCATCCATGTTGAAAAAATAACTGTGGAAAAAACGCCGGCGAAAGAGCGTTTTTCTTCCTTTGAAATCCGCTTTTGAATCGTTGTTCTCCAGCTTTTTCCGAATGGAATGCTTTTTATATCTCTAAACGACTTTTTTGTTATCCGTTTTCGTTCTGGGAGGGATAAAATGCATAAACGCGTATTTTTCGCCTTGTTTTCCATTCTCGTTTTCAGCGTGGCTTTCGCCGCCGCTTCAACCCCGACCCCGAAACCTTTTGAATACAACAGCATGATCGACTTTACGTTCAGCAAAGGTTCGGCCTACACGCTGCTGGACGATAACCTTGACAACAAGCTTTACTTTTCCACCCCTGCGAAAGACGTTTCAATCCGCTATTTCCAAGGCGGAAGCGAAGTGCGGGCGGTTTTGCATAACGTGGGCCGAATCGACGTCTGGCCGAAATTCATTTCCCTGGATTTCGATTCGACTACCGAAACGAGCAGTTTCGTGGTGAAAGCCAAGCGCACGACCGCGCAAACTCCAGTCCAGTTCAGGGCGGTTTTCTATGAAGGCAAGCAGACCCCGCCCTCACGGCCGTACGTGGCTCCGCCGATTACTACTCCAATAGAACCGCCGGTTCCCGGCGTTTCAGCAAGCCCGTCTTGCGATTTTGTTTACGGCGCGAAAACCAACGCCGGCGAAGTCGAAGGATTCAAGCTCAGCGAAAGAGGAAAGGCAAGCGAATTCAAGAGCGTAGTTTTCGGGCAGGACGAGAAAGTAGATTACTCTTACTTGTGGCCTTCGACGGAAAGCGTTGTAAAAAAAGTGAATGCAAAGAAAATCGAGCTTTTGACTTCAACGAAAGACGCGGCTTTAAAGAAGAACGAGGGAATTTCCACCGAATACTCGTTTTCCTCTCCGGTGCTGATGCTCGTTACTCCTGAAAACGGAAAGCAGTTCGTTGCAGCAGTCACGAAACTCACGTTCTCTTCCAAAGCAGGGTTGGAAACATCGGCTCAGTTCGGCTCGCCTGATTTCGGCAATTTCAAGCTGAATGTAGGCGCGGATTCCCTTGCGATAAAGTCGAGAGACAAGCCGTTTTCGCTTGATTTGACTCCGCAGCAGAAAGTTTCCTCGCTGTCCTGGGACCCGTCAGGAGCATCTTGCTACCAGGCTTACGTGCAAGGCAATCCTGTTTGGGTTAAAAACTTCGGTTTCGAAACCTCTCCAACTTACGTCGGCTCTCGCTCTGGAAACGCAGCCGGCTGTGAAAGCCAAGCCGGGCGTTGTGATGCCGATACAAGCGCGAAGTTCTACACCTTCAAGTTTCCCTCTAAAACTAACGTGACGCTCGAGTCTTGCAGCGTCCTTTCCGACAACCTGGAAGTCTCGAAAGGAAAACTGGGGGAAGTTACGCTTGAAACGGTTGCGATATTCCTCGAGCAGCCGAAAGTTGTTTTCAACGACAAGAAAGTCGAATTCCAATATTCCTTGAAGCAAGGCGATGAAAAGAGCTTTGCGCTGAACAACGCGCTCTGGAACGTAGTTTACGACCCGTCGTCCTTCGATTATTATCACGAACTCAACGCAAAAGGCGGAGTTCCTTCCTCGGTTCCGAGGCATGACGACGCAAAGTACACTCCTAAGAACTACTTCTGCCCGGCGCGGGACAAGAATTCCTTCTCCCTGTCGAACAGCGGCGATTACCTCGCGCGCTTGTGGATTGCGGGAACAGGGAAGAACGTGGTTTTGGAGGAAAAGCTGGTGCGCTTGGTCACTTCTGGAGAGAATTTCGGGCAGTTTTTGCTGACGTCTTCCGACGTCGCGCAAAAGAACTTCCAATTCAACACGAACAACCTTGAAGCGAAAGACGCTCCGAAATACCTTTTGTTCAACAACGTGTTGTACTCGATTTTCTCGATTTCTCCAGGCAGCCCTGGTTTGGCAGCGAGTTTTCTTGCGAGAGCGAAAGAAACGTCAACCGGAAAATCCGTCTTGGAACTCGTGAACCCGCCGGCTTTCGGCGCTGTCGGAAAAATCCCGCTGAAAAACTTTTACTTCACGGGATCAAAGATTTCTTTCGGCGAGAAGGCTAACAAGTTTGAAGGAATTGCTTTCACCGTACTGCAGCCGAAGAGCGTGGGAGAACCCGCTGAATTGTGCGATTCTTCACTGTACGCTCCCGGAACGTCTGACAAAAAGTGTTTGGAAGCCGCGCCGTTCTGCTGGGGCGCGTACTTGGGCAAATACCGTTGTTATCCTACAGCGACCGGGAACGGCTTTGCAGCTGTAGATGCGTACGCGTGCAAGGGAGTTGCAATCAAGAGTTCCGACGGCAAGGTTTCTGAATACGGGACTGTTTACTTGCGTTATGCACCTGGAAAGGGCTATTGCTCGACCGGAGTGAAGGCGAAAGAGCTTCAAGCGCAGGGCGCTTGCGAGCCGACTTCTGAAAAAATTTCTTACGCGATAACGAAAGACGGCAAGACTGAAGACCATGCTGTAGAACGTTTGGGACTGCACTGCGGAAGACATTGCCGCATCGCGGGCTGAAGATGCTAAGACGAGCGGCGTGAGTGCAAGCGGAGGAAGAACCACGCCCGCAGGAGGCGTGACTGG
>C687J35174_10010259_pt1 | contig 11645 bp, 9 predicted proteins | sample RifCSPhighO2_01_FD_35174 | JGI IMG/M metagenome (IMG submission 35174) | reverse complement strand
GTCGTTAATACAATATTTTTCCAATTCTTCCAGGCGGCCTTCTTTATAAAAAGTAATCGCCTCTAAGCCGTGGCTGGTTTTCCCGACGCCCAAATTGGTTTGTGCTAGCAGATCCAAGCCAACCCGATGCCCCAATTTTTCCTCAATCTCGTCCAGCATATCCAAACTTTCCACGGATTTTAGGTTTAAATTAAAATGGCGGCTCAAGACCGGAATATCAAACCGGTTGCTACTGAAGCCGATAATCAACCCGGCGCGCTGCAGAATTAATTTAAGCTGGTCAAATCGATCTTCGTGAAAAGAAAGATATTTGTCTTGGTTATATGAATACACGCCGACAAAAGACATAGAAAGCTTGGGAATATTCTGCGGTCCGCCTACATCAGCAATCGTATTTTTGGTTTCAATATCAATAACGAGCTTATCCATAGCGATTAAAGCGTAACGCCGGTGTGCCGGTCGGCGACTTTAGAAGCGGCGTAACTTTCCGGCTTGGTTTTGGCTTCAAAATTGTTGGCGCGCACCATGCCGACTAGTTCCTGAATCATCGCTTTGGTTTCCCCGTTTTCGCCGACATCCACGTGAATTTCAAAATCAAAATGAGGCATCTTAGCGTCTTTAAGTAGCGCAATAAATTCCCGCGCCGCATCTAAGGAGAGCAATACTTCTTGATACATTCGGTTGCGCAAATTATGGATTTTATTCAAATGCACGTGCCGCCAAAAATACCGGCCGCCATTGCCGACACGATGCACTACGATAGCCACGACAAAGTCCGCGCTGTTGTCCGGTCGGCGTTCGGAATCGGTGCCAATGATGATTTTGTAGTTCCGCTTGGTGTCCGCCAGCATAAAATCGTGGATGGTAGAAACGATTTGATGCGTGGTCAATTTCAATCCAAACGAACTGTTAAAAAGATTCGTATCCATATAGACGATAGTTCCTACGTTACCGTTTTTTCAGGTGCTTTGTCAAAGTAAAAGTGATAGGGTATATATAATCGATAATTATGAAACGCATCTATTTAGATTATGCCGCTGCCACGCCGGTTGATCCGCGGGTAGTGAAGGTAATGCAGCCGTATTGGGATAAGGTGTATAGCAACCCGGGTTCGCTTCATTGGTTTGGGCAGGAAGCGTCCGCGGCGGTTTTTCAGGCACGGCAAACCATTGCCAAAGTTTTACAATGCCATTACTCGGAAATTGTATTTACTGGTTCGGCGACGGAGGCGAATAATCTGGCGCTTCGCGGCGCGGTGAAAGCGTGGCGGAGAAATCACCACGGTACGCCGGAAATTATTATTTCCGCCATTGAACACGAATCGATTGCGGCAACCGCAGAAGATTTAGAACAAGAAGGAGTAAAAATAGTACGCATTCCGGTTACGAAAGACGGGGTGGTGGGAACTGATGTTTTGTCTGCGGCTTTGAATGAAAAAACAGTTTGTGTATCCATTATTTATGCCCACAACGAAATTGGAACAATCCAACCGTTGAAAAAAATAGCCGAATTGATTAAAAACCATAAAAAGTCCGGCGCATATCCGCTTTTCCATACCGACGCAGTTCAGGCATTTAATTATTTGGAGTGCCGCCCAGTTGATTTGGGGGTGGATTTACTGACTTTATCTAGTCAAAAAATATATGGCCCGAAAGGAGTTGGTATATTATATGTACGCAAGAATACGCCTTTGCAGCCAATTATTACCGGCGGTGGACAAGAATCGGGGCTGCGTTCCGGCACGGAAAATGTGCCGGCCATTGTAGGTTACGCGAAAGCGGTGGAATTAGCGGAAAATATCCGGGTACAAGAAACGAAGCGAATCAAAACGATGCAAAATTCTCTTGAAAATAAACTCCATAGCACTTCTTCAAAAATTCAATTAAACAGCAATGCGCGGGAGAAATTACCGAATATCCTGAATATATATGTACCGGATATACTTGCTCAGGAATTATTGATTCATCTGGATATGCGGGGAATCGCGGTCTCTTCCGGATCGGCCTGTTCTTCCCGTTCGACGGAGGCATCCGCAGTCATTCGAGCTTTGAGGTATTCGGAAGATCGAGCAAAAAGCAGCATTCGTATCAGTATGGGCAGATATACTGTTCCAGAAGATATTGACAATTTTGCGGAAGCTTTAAAAAATATAATAAAAGAGTCGCCTATTAAACAAAAATAATATATATGAAAAATAAATTTATTTGGCAATTGCTTTTTATGGCCATGGTCGCCGGTTTGGTAAGTTTTTTTGTTTCCGCGCGCGTATCGGAAGCGAGTTTCTGGAAAGATTTTTTGGATAAGTATCTTCCGAAAATAGAATTAAAAAAAGAAACGCCAATTACAGAAGAAATAAAAGGAGATGACGTTGCAAAAAACATTCCACCCTACGAGTCGGAAAATTCTCATGAAGCCGCCGTTATTCGGGTAGTAGAAGAGGCGGCGCCGGCAGTAGTGTCGGTAATTGTTTCTAAATATGTGCCAATTATTGAACAATGTTCGTATGATCCCTTAATGGATTTACCATCGGAAATTCGTCAATTTTTTAGCGATGGTTTGAATTTTTCCCGGCCCTGCAAAAAAGGCATGCGTAACCAAGACATCGGCGGCGGGACTGGCTTTATTGTTTCGGAAGATGGCTTGGTGATTACAAATAAACACGTGGTCAGCGACGAAGAAGCGGATTATACGGTGTTGACGAATGACGGTAAAAAATATAAAGCGAAAGTCTTGGCGCGCGATCCGATCCAAGATTTGGCGGTGTTAAAGATTGAAGTTACGGGAATTCAGCCGCTGAAACTCGGAAATTCCGATGGCATTCGTATCGGTCAAACTGCAATTATTATTGGTAATGCGTTGGGCGAATTTCGCAATACGGTTTCGGTTGGAGTTATTTCTGGCTTGTCCAGAAAGATTGCTGCATCCGATCAGCGTGGCGGTTTAGAAATATTGGATGAATTAATCCAAACGGATGCTGCCATTAATCTCGGGAATTCCGGTGGACCGCTATTGAATTTAAAAGGCGAAGTGATTGGCATTAGCACCGCAATCGCTTCCGGCGCCCAAAGCATCGGTTTTGCGATTCCGATTAATAAAGCCAAACGGGATATTAGCTCGGTGGAAACCAACGGTAAGATTACGATTCCGTATCTAGGAGTTCGTTATCTTTCTCTGGATGAGGAATTGGCAGCAAAAGAAAAATTATCGGTTACTCAAGGCGCGTTAGTGCGGGGCGGGGAAGATGGGGCGGGCGTGGNAAAAGATTCTCCAGCCTATAAAGCCGGAATTCAAGCAGAAGATATTATCTTGTCAATTAATGGTCAAAAAGTTGATGAGGACCACCTACTTGGTTCTCTGATTCAAAAATATCAGGTTGGCGATACGGTGAAGTTAAAGTTATTGAGAGATGAAAAGGAACTGGAAATACCAGTTGTCTTAGAAGAACGCAAGTTCTGATTTAGATGCCAAGATATGATATAATAAACCTTAGAGTCGATAATTAACTCAAAGACTATTTTCAGTATGAAAAGAATCATTATTAATACTATCTTAATAGCGGGTTTAATTGTTCAAAGCGGTATGGTTTTTGCGCAGGGCGTGCCGGCGGCAGTGCAAAATGCGCGAGAACGAGTGGCAGAAAAAAAGGACGCAATGATTGAAAGAACTATGGAGAAAAAGAGCGCAGTGACCGATCGTATGGCAGAGAAGAAAGAGAATTTGATGGAGCGCAAGCAAGCCATTACGGAAAGAAAAGCGGAATTTAAAAATGAAATGACAGCCAAGCGGGAAGAGCTGAAAACAAAAATTGAAACCCGGAAAACGGAATTAAAAGCTAAATTAACGAAAATTAAAGACGAACGAAAGAAACAAGTTGTTGAAAGATTAGATAATCGGTTTACGGAAATCAATCAGAAAATGGCGGCCCATTGGGAAAAATATATGGATAGATTATCGGATTTACTGGCTAAAGTAATTTCTCGGGCGGATAAAGCAGCTGCAGCCGGAAAGGATGTGACAAGAACTCGTACCGCCATTACCGCAGCCGAAACTGCTATAGAAACTGCTCGCCAAGCCATTGCGGCGCAACTCGCGAAAGCTTATCCAATTAACGTGACGACTGATGACGCTTTGAAATCAGCGGTAGCTTCCGCTCGAACTACGATGAATACCGATTTACAATCGGTTCGAGAGAAAATTCGCGCCGCTCATAAAGCAGTCGTTGACGCGTTGACATCGTTGAAAGGCATTGCCGGAGTTGATCAGGTAACAGCAACGTCTACCGCCGCAACGACTCAATAATTAAAATTAAATTTAACATCATTATGGATCCGCAAATGCAAAATCAAATGTCCTCGAGTAACCCAAAAAAATGGATTTGGATTGGCCTAGGAATTATCATCGTAGGATTGTTGGTATGGTGGTTTGGTTCGGGATCAATAACACAATCTCCGGAAATCAATCAATTGGTATCGCCGGCAGAAGATTCTACCGCTACGATTGAACAGCAACTGAATGACGCAACGGATTTTGGCGCCATTGAAGACGAATTAAAAACTACAGAAGCAGACCTGAATAGTTTATAAGATTTCAAGCAGGAATATAAAACTAGTCCGATGGCCATCGGACTAGTTTTATTATTTGGCACTCTCATTGACAGAGTGCTAAAATCTACGCTACATTAAAAATGTTACAATATATATTATGAAGAACTTCAATCGTTTTACGATTAAAGCGCAGGAAGCGTTGCAGAATGCCCAGGAATTGGCCGCGCAAAAAAATCACGGAGAATTTAAAGCATTGCATTTGCTTTCCGCCCTACTTGCGGACGATCAATCGCTGGTTCGGCCAGTGCTTTTGAAAATGGGCTTGAATCTTCCAACCCTGCAGCAACAGATAGAAGATGAACTGAAGAAACTTCCGAAAATTTTTGCCAATACTACCGTTGGTCAACTGTATCTTTCCCAAGAATTGATGCATGTACTGGATAAAGCGGCAAAAATTGCGCAGGCTCAGCATGATGAATTTATTTCTTGCGAACACTTATTGCTTGGCGTAGTAGATACTACTTCTACCGCTCAAACGTTGTTAGAAAAATTTGGCGTCAAACGGGAAGCGGCGCTGCGGATCTTAGCGCAATTGCGTGGTTCTACGCGGATTACCGATGAAACCCCGGAAACCAAATTTCAAGTATTAGATAAATACGCGATTAATTTGACGGATAAAGCGCGGGAAGGAAAGTTAGACCCGGTCATTGGCCGGAGCGAAGAATTGCGACGCGTGATTCAGGTGCTTTCTCGCCGCACGAAAAATAACCCGGTACTGATTGGCGAATCTGGCGTGGGGAAAACCGCCATTGTGGAGGGTTTGGCCCAACGGATTGTCACCGGCGATGTGCCAGAACCGCTGAAAGATAAAGAAATTATTATGCTAGATCTGGGTTCTTTAATTGCCGGCACTAAATTCCGCGGAGAATTTGAAGATCGTTTAAAAGCGTTTATTAAAGAAATTCAAAATTCGGCCGGCCGATTAATTCTTTTTATTGATGAAATTCATATGATTGTCGGAGCAGGAGCGGCGGAAGGCGCGGTGGACGCTTCCAATTTATTGAAACCGGCGTTGGCTCGAGGCGAATTGCATGCCATCGGCGCCACTACCTTGCGGGAATATCAAAAACATATTGAAAAAGATCCAGCCTTAGAGCGGCGTTTCCAGCCAATTTTAGTGGAGGAACCGACGATTGAAGACAGTATTACGATTTTGCGGGGCATTAAGGAGAAATATGAAATTCACCACGGTCTGCGGATTAGCGATGAAGCGTTGGTAATGGCGGTGAATCTTTCCGCGCGGTATATTACGGACCGATTTTTACCCGATAAAGCGGTAGATTTGATTGATGAAGCGGCGGCAGCGCGCCGATTAGAAACCGAAAGCTTGCCTCGGGAAATTGACCGCGTCCGCCGAGAAATCACCCGTTTGGAAATTGAAAAATCCGCTTTAAGCAAAGAAACCAGCGCGGCCAGTAAAAAAAGATTGAAAGCGATTGGAAAAGAGCTGGAAACTTTGAAAAAGGAAAATGATGAATTGTCCGGAAAGTGGCACGCGGAAAAGATTACTTTTGAAAATTTGCATAATTTACGCCGGAAAATTGATGAATTGCGGCGCCAAGCGGAAGTGGCGGAACGGGAAGGAGATTTAGAAAAAGTAGCGAAAATTATCTACGGCGAATTGCCAGCGGCGGAAAAAGAGTTTCAAGCTTTTGAAAAGAAACATTTTGGTCCGGAAAAAAGGAAAAAAACCGACAAAGATCAGTTTATTAAAGATGCCGTGGACGAAGAAGATATTGGCGCGGTGGTATCCCGTTGGACCGGTATTCCAGTAATGCGGATGCTGGAATCGGAAATAGAAAAGCTATCCCGAATGGAAGAAGTTTTGTCCCAGCGGGTAGTTGGTCAGGAAGAAGCGCTTTCGGCAGTCTCGCACGCACTTCGCCGAGCTCGAGCCGGATTATCCGATGAACATAAACCCTTGGGTTCTTTTATGTTTCTTGGTCCGACTGGCGTGGGAAAAACTGAACTCGCTAAAGCTTTGGCGGAATTTATGTTTAATGACGAAAAGGCACTGGTACGGGTGGATATGTCCGAATACATGGAAAAACACGCCGTTTCCAAATTAATCGGTTCGCCGCCGGGATATGTTGGCTATGATGAGGGGGGCCAATTAACGGAAATCGTTCGTCATCGGCCTTATAGTTTGATTTTATTTGATGAAATTGAAAAAGCGCATCCGGAAGTATTCAACATTCTTCTCCAGGTCTTGGATAATGGCCGATTAACCGACAGCAAAGGAAAAACCGTTAATTTCAAAAACAGCATTATCATTATGACCTCCAACGTAGGCGGCCATCATGTGCGGCAAATGTCTAATTTGGGTTTTGCGCCAGAACAAGTCAATGAGCGGCTGCACCAAGAAGAAAATTTCAAGGGGAAAATTCAGGAAGCGCTGCGGGAACGTTTCAAGCCGGAGTTTTTGAATCGGATTGATGATGTGATTGTGTTTAAGCCGCTGGTGAAAAAAGATATTGAAAAAATCGTGGCTTTACACCTGGACCAAATCAAAGCCAGAATTACGGAACGAGGGTATCAGGTGGAATTTGACCCATCTCTTAAGGAATATTTGTCGGTAAAAGGCTTTGATGCGGAGTACGGAGCGCGGCCGCTGAAACGATTGATTCAAAAATTGGTGCTGGACACCATGGCGGACCGGATTATTAAAGGCAAACTTAAAGATGTGGGAAAAATTAAAATCGGTTTTAGCAATTCCGCAGTTACAATTAACGCTTAGGAGCATCGCGTTCGGCGCAGCGCTTTATTGGTTGCGCATGAGTGAATTCAGTTGGGTATCTTTGGTTGTCTTTCTGGGGATTATCGGATTTACGTTTTTTCGAGTGCACCCGCTATCTATGTTTGTGGTTTTGGGAGTTTTGCTAGGGATGATCCGAACTTTAGACAGTTTTTGGTTTATCAGCGGCGCGGCAATATCCGGCGCGGTATTTTTTTATCTTTCTTTTGGGATTCGGCAATTAGTGTTTGTACATCGGATTGGTTGGTATGCGGTTCGGAATGTGCTGCTTTTGTATTTTACCTACCTTTTGTTTTTTATTACGGATAAATCAACCGGATTTTGGTGGCAGTTTTTGTTGGTGTTGGCGGCGGTGTTCATACTAATTTATGAATGGTTAATTCTTTTTGAACGAAGCTTCCCTAAGCGATATTTGATTGCCGCATTAGCGATGACTTTTTTGATTGGAGAATTATTGTGGTCAACGGCATTATTGCCGCTCGGACTAATTAACAATAGTAGTCTGCTGATTTTGTGCACGTACATTTTGGTTTATCTGACCCACCATCATTTTCATGGCACGCTTCAGAAAGCCTTGTCTTGGAAAAACGCGGCAATTTTTTTAATGACTTTACTGGTAATTTTCTGGAGCGCTTCTTGGAAGTTATAGGACATTAAGAACAAAAATACTTTTCCCCTCAACCAGCTACGCTCACCTATGGAGGAAACGGACAGCCGGTTCCGAAGGGTATATGCGGAGAGTGATTCGGTTGTTTGACAGGTAATCCGGCAATGCGGTAAACATGAAGAATGATTTTGCCGGATACATTGCGGGACAAATCCAGAGAAATTGCTTATGCGCTAATTCGGGTATCGTATTATATTAAGCGGTCTGATTTAAAGGCGAGGCTAGAAAATCATGCTTTTTCTCTTCTGGAAATAACCGCTCAAGCAGTACTGGATAAGGACGATAAGCAAACTATTTTAAAGACTGTAAAACATATATCGGTACTAGATACTCTGATCCGTATAGGCCATTCTATTTATGAAATAGAGCCGGTTAATGCCACTATCTTAGTAAGGGAACTAGATCTATTTAATTCGGCAATCCGGCAATTCGGCAATTTGGACGAGTCATTGCCGGATTTAGATTCAATGTTTAGTAAAGTATCTTTACCGGTTAGATTTGATAAGCAAAGTATTGATTCTGATGGAATTGAAGAAAAGGAATCCAGAACAGATCAGGAATATAAACAGGAGTCTGACGATATCCAGTCCGTAATGCGGCAATCGGCAATTATAAGCTTAGCTAAATTCGGCAAAGAAGGAGTTTGCCGGATGAAGGATCTCATTGCCGCATTCCCGGATGTTAGCGAAAGAACGCTTCGATATGATTTGAAGAAGCTTTGTGATCAAGGGGCGTTAGAAAGGGTTGGAATTAGTGGTCCGGGGAGCTATTATCGGCTTTTGAATATAGATGAGCGTAACACTCAAAAATAGGATACGTTATAATGTTATATCAGTATATTGGTTAGGAGGTTTTGCACTTTGTTTGGGTTTCGTGTATACTGGTTATTAATCCGTAAGGATTCAGAGTGAGGCTGAGTCAATTACGTAAAAAGCATAAAGCGACAGGGAAAAGGAAAATCCATTGGACATGTCGCGGTTTGTTTTTTACTATTTATTGAAAGTCTCGCTCAACAGCGAGTTTTTTTATTTCATTTTGATATTAGGATTATTCTTTTGCTGAGGTCGGTCCCAGCTCCACTATGGAAGGAGGGGAACAGTGAGAAGGAATAATTTTTGGAAATTAGCAATTAATTAGTCAGAAAATTAAATTAATTTCTTTTTCGGTCAGTTCGTCGATTGAACTGGTTTAAAAAGAAAAAGGTCAAAAAACAATATATATGGGAAGAAAAACATTAGTAAGCAAAATTTCAACAGCTGTGCTTTCAATAGCCACAGTTGTATCGCTCTCTGGCGTTGGCGCATTAGTGCCGATTGCCCATGGAGCAACTGTAGCGGAGCTACAGGCGCAGATTGCGCAATTGCTTAGCCAAATTACTGCATTGCAGTCTCAATTAAATAGCTCGACGACAACGACTTCTTCGTCCGCGGTCCCTGCGTCCTTATTAACTTCCGGCAACCTCACAGTTGGAAGCAAAGGAGCGGCGGTCATGGATTTGCAGAAGTTCTTGAATTCGAACGGCTATCAAATTGCTGCAAGCGGAGCCGGTTCTCCTGGCAATGAAACCGAATACTTCGGTTCCTTAACCAAGGCAGCTCTGGCAAAATGGCAAGCAGCGATGAGTATCTCTCCGGCATCAGGTTTCTTTGGTCCGATCACTCGGGCAAAGTTATCTACGGTGACTACTTCTACAAGTTCGACCACAACCACAACGACTACCACAACGACAGCTCCGGCCGGCACTGGTTTAACGGTAACGTTAGATTCAGTCCAGCCAACAGCGACGATCGCGCCTCAAAACGCGACTCGGATTCCGTTTACCAAACTTCGCTTGACTGCTTCGGCAGATGGCGCGGTAACGGTGAATTCCATTGTCGTAGAACGAACTGGTTTAGCAGAAGACGCAGCACTGGATGCAGTATTGCTTTTGGATGAAAATGGCGTTCAACTTGGTCTTACCAAGACTTTGAATTCCAATCACCAGGCAACCATCGGTGAAGCGTTTACAGTTGCGGCCGGTCAAACCAAAGTCTTAACGATTGCTGGTAACCGAGTTGGTTCCGGTTCTCGAGGGGGTCAAACAATCTCTATTGACGCAGTAGGCGTGAATACATCTGCGAACGTCAATGCGAGTTTCCCACTCCGAGGATCTACGCATACCATTAACGAAACTTTGACGATCGGTAGCGTGACTATGGATCTTGGCGCGACTGACCCAGGAGGCAGCCAAACAAAAGAAGTTGGTACCGCAGGGTACACATTCTCTTCTGTGAAGGTAACTGCTGGTTCTACAGAAAAAGTTGTCTTGAAATCCATCCGTTGGAATCAAACTGGTTCGGCGGGTTCGGGTGATGTCAAGAGTGCCAAAACTTACATTGATGGCACAGCCTACGATACGATTGTCAGCGCGGATGGTAAATTCTATTCCTCCACGTTCGGCAACGGCATTGTAATTGACAAAGGTTTCTCCAAAGAAATCTCCATCAAAGGTGATATTGGCAGCGGTTCATCCAGAAAAATTGACTTCGATTTAGATAAGCGAAGCGATTTGTATCTCTTGGGTGAGCTCTACAACTATGGCATTTTGCCGCCAAACGGTACGGATACATCCGGATCGGATGATGGTGCGTTCCATTCCAGCACCAATCCATGGTTTGATGCGTACGAAGTACACATCAATACCGGCACGATTACGGTCAGTAAGGATAATGCGGTTGCCGCTCAGAACATTGCCATTAACTTAGCGAATCAGCCATTAGGTGGTTGGATCGTGGATGTTAAAGGTGAAGCAATTTCTGTGGGCAATATGGCATTCCATATTGATACGACAGAAAACACCACAAGCACGGTTGGTCTAGACGACATTGATAACCTGACCCTTTACGATGGGACAGGTAAGGTGTTGGCTGGTCCAATTGACCCGACAGCAACGACTGCGGATGGTAATGTTACCTTTACGGATACCGTTACATTCCCAGTTGGCGTAACTAACATTGTGATGAAGGCGAAATTGGCGGCGACAACGGCATTCGATAACAACGATAGCATTGCCGCTTCTACAACTCCTTCCACCGGTTGGACAACTGTCACTGGTCAGGTTACCGGTAATACGGTTACTCCGAGCCCGACTTCCGCAGTTGCTGGTAACACTATGACTGTAAAGTCCGGTTCGTTAACAATCAGCGTATCTTCCGTGCCGATTGCTCAGACCGTCATCGCTGGCGTAACTCAATTTGAGTTCGCGCGATACGTCTTAGATTCAGCGGCATCCGGTGAAGATATTCGTTTAACCGCGCTCCAAATTGAAAACAATGTTGGCGGCGGCGGCGCAGCGACTGATATCACGAACTGCAAGTTGTACGATGGCGCGACGGTGGTCAATGCAAACAATGTATTGAATCCGTCCTCAGCGGCGTCTAACACTTCTATTACATTTGACGGCACTGGTTTGGTGATCAACAAAGGCACATCCAAACAGCTTTCTCTCAAGTGTGATTTGAAAGCGGGCGCAACTGGTCAGTATTCATTAGGTTTTGATACGAGCGCAGATCTCTCGCCAACTGGCCTGACATCTGGTCAGAGTATCACCGAAACGGATAATGACAGCGCGGGTCAGCAA
>C687J35174_10010257_pt1 | contig 11646 bp, 17 predicted proteins | sample RifCSPhighO2_01_FD_35174 | JGI IMG/M metagenome (IMG submission 35174) | reverse complement strand
CCTCGCCGACGGATGCCAGCGCCCGGCGCGCGAGCTGCTCCTCGCCGCGCACCTCGATCACTTCCGGTTCCGCGTGCTTCTTGATCAGCGCCGCCGGCGTGCCCTGTTCGAGAATCCGCCCCTGGTCCATGATGATCAGCTCGTCGCACAGGCGCTCGGCCTCTTCCATGTAATGCGTGGTGAGCAGCAGCGTCTTGCCGGCCTGGCGCAGATCGCGCAGCCGCCCCCAGATCATGTGCCGCACCTGCGGGTCAAGCCCGGTGGTCGGTTCATCCAGCACCACCAGTTCGGGATCGTTGACCAGCGCGCGGGCGATGGTCAGACGCCGCTTCATGCCGCCGGAAAGTGTCGCGATACGCGCGTCCGCGCGGTCGGTGAGATCGACGAACGCCAGCAGCTCGCGGATGCGCGCATCCAGCGTCGCCGCTGGAATGCCGAAGTAGCCGCCATAGATACGCAGATTTTCCGCGACGGTGAAATCGGGGTCGAGATTATCCGCCTGCGGCACAACGCCGGTGCGCGCCCGCACCGCGCGCCCCGCCTGCGGAATCGGCAGCCCGAAGACGCGAATCTCGCCGCCGTTCACCGGCGACTGCCCGAGTAGCAGCCGCAGCGTCGTGGTTTTGCCCGCCCCGTTCGGCCCGAGCAGGCCGAAGCAGCGCCCGGCCGGGACGCTGAGATCGATCCCGCGCACGACCTCACGGCCATTGTATTGCTTGCGCAGCCCAGCGATTTCGACCACCGATGACATGCGCTTACTCTACCGGGTTACGGGTACAAACGGAATTTGATGTGTTGTTAACGGCGTGCGCCGCTTGGCGCGGCGGGGTATTTTATATTGGGCAAGGCAATTTCGATTGCTCGATGCAATCGAAAGAACGTGGTCGTCCCCTATTGTTACGAAGCGGTTGTTAGACCATTCAAGCCTTCCGAATTTCGAACGAACCGTCATCCCTCATATGAAGAGTCTCGAACTCGACATCTCCGTCTCGGATGGTTTTGTCAATAGACTTAACAATCGTCTCTTGCGTCTTGCTATCAGGCGATCTGCTAACGAACTCCACAAGACCAACCCCGTCTTCAGAATTGAGGCCGTGAAAAATTAAGTACTCGACCGGATTAAAGATAACTTTGACGTCTTGTGGATCTATATCCTTAGCCGAAAATGTTGGGTCAATCTTCTTCAATTTTTTCTTGGCTTGTCTTCTGCCTTGTTCGGTTAATTGCTGTCTCTGCTCTCGTAGCCTTTCCACGAATTTCTCCTCGGCAGATACTAAGCGTTCCTCCTTATCAGAAAGCTTTCCCTCAAAGGCAATCAGCTCTAGATACTCGCATGTTTTGGGGTGTTTTTGAGGGAAGATAAACTTCCCCTCCACCAATCTAAAAATTTCCCCGCAGCAAGGGCAGATGGCCAGGACTTCCTGAATGCTGTCAATTGTCTGAACTAGGATGTTCATCAACCGATCACCTTATGCTTTATTTTCCCCTCGATGACACGATCACGAATTTGTCTTTGTCCCTTGGTGAGGCGACCGTCACCAGTCTTTACGTCAACAAACTTGATGGCCTCAACGCGGCCTTTCCCCGAAAGGCTCGTGAAAACGATGTAGTCAATTGGCTTGAATAGTATCCGGCACTCGTTCTGCTTATATGGAAAGGTGAGAAAGGCCGGCAAAATTTGCTCGCTTATTTGTCCAAAGTTACTCGCTTGAGCCGAAACAGTGATCTTTTTGGGTTTTTTCTTTTTATTTTCGGCCAACTGTTTCTTTCGTTCTTTCAATTCCCCATTCAATCCGTTTGCGGATTCAAAACGTTCACGAATGATTTTCTGTACTGCGGGTGGATATGTGTCATACATGCTAAAGAGCTTGGCTCTTTTGATCGGGAACTCCTCAGTACAATGAGGACATTCAATCTTGAGCCCTGGGATGGACACCAACTGTTGGATGATTTTGTGAGCCATAGCTTGATGAGCCTCGAATGGTCTAACGTTTGAAATAACCGGACGGCAAAAAGCGCAGCTTTTTGACGGTCCAGTTGATTGATGGGTTGGGCGTCATGTCCCCGAATACCGCTCAATGCGCCGCACCCAGTCCCCGGACCAACCCTCCGATTGAGCGCGACGTGCGACTTCAACCGCTTCTCCAGTAGCTCCGCGATTATCGAGGATGATCGTAAGCTGCTTATAGCCTTTGTGTTCCGGTAAAGCGCCGGGAAACTCCCGGGCGAACTCCCCTGCTGCGGGGCCGGCGACAGCGATTTGTTCGCGACAAGCATGCTCGGCCTCGGCAAGGTGGCGCGGATTGTCGCGGTCGCAGTAGTGCATCTCGATCTTGGCTTGGAAGAAGAAGTGCTTGTCGAGAGCACTCGCACTGGCCGGAACTAGCTGTTCAGCCTTCGCCAGAATCTTGTAGCCGATTTGTCGGTCGCCGTCTTTCTTGAACCAGCCGGACAAATTCGTTAGAAACGATAGCGCCGACTCCGACGACGCGGAGATTGTGCCTTCAAGCAGCGGATTCTCTCCGCCACCAAGGGGACGGAACACCTCGAGAATCCGCTTCCGTTCATCGTCGGTAAATGCTGCGTACCACCACTCCGCAAGTTTGTGATATCCGATTTCGCCCCGGATGACCTTTCGGCGCTGGAACAGATCGAAGATGCTCACCTATCGCTCCGCGAATGCCGCCCAACGACCAAGCTCGGCTGCGTCGCCGCGTTAGCGGAGACATCGGCTGGAGCGCCTTGTCGGGCAGCACTTGTACTATGACCACAAGTGACCAAGTGCATAGATGAGTCCGGGATCACGAAGCAGCTTCGTCCGCCGAGGGTTCCCTAACTGCTTCGCGCTGGAACCTAAACTGCGGACAACTGAATCAATGTGCCGCCGCCGATACTTCTTAGGCACCTCGAGATAAACGATGGCGCGCTTCTTACCCTTTACAGAGTATCTGCGGATACTGACAACATGGGATGGCGGCGAAACAAGAACCTTGCCGCTACTTGTTTTTGTGCACTGGATGACGCGCTGCCCGACCTTGTAACGGGATATTATTGTGCCTCCCGACCATTGAAAGTCTTCCAGTTCAAATGTTCGTGGATTTTTGATAGCTTCTTCAGCCGTGGGCCGACCTTTTTCTTCCTGATCGTAGTCGATGTCCTGCCAACCTCGCTCCACGAGAGACACCAGCCAAAGATCAGAATGAGTTGGTATTCGCTTCTTCCCCTTCGTACGAGCCCGCCTATTTGTGAGCCGCATCGGCGGACGGTAGAAAGGGATCATCTGTTCTGCGTAATCAAGCCCCACCTTGTCGCCAAGCAACCCGCGAATAAAGCGCGTGGCGCTTGTGACTATCTTTTTGTCTGTAGTTTCAACGCACGCCTCTAGTAGATGACGATCGGAATTCTGTGAAACATTCGAGGAGCCCACGACGGCAGTCTTTCCAAAGACGTAAACCTTGGCGTGCAGGTTGGAACAAGAGTGAACCTCAACACCTTTCTTTATTGCTTTTACGACTTCTCTTGGATCGACCTGACCCGAACCAACTGTCTCCCGGTCAAATTTAACCACCAAGAGGCTCCCCTCACGGAGCCTGAGGAGATCTGTTGCCCCACTGCCAAAGTATGGGACTGCTGCAATAGCAGGGGGTGAGGACTGAGATAGCTTCCTAATGCGCCCCCAGACAGAGCCCGATAGCAACGTCGACGACATCTCATCCTCCCCAGTGCTGCCCAACTAAAAGTAGACACCCCAATAGGTGTCTTTTTTGTGACAGCATGGTGTCTAGTATCCTGCGGCCTGTCAATTCTGCAATCGTTTCTTGAAAATATTGAAGTAGCACAGCCTAATCAGGCCTTGCCATGCCCCATGCCGGGCCTACGCGAGTCGATAGGGTCAGACTCGATTGAAGCCAAGCGGTAGAGCATGCAGTAGGTCATGCAGCGTGCCGCTGCACGCGTTTTTCCACCTCGGCGCCGATGGCGCGTTGCGCAACGCGCAGGTCGTAGTCGGCTTGAAGCCCCATCCAGACTTCGGGCGACACGCCAAAATATTTGCCGAGACGGAGAGCGGTGTCGGCAGTGATGGCGCGCTTGCCATTGACGATGGCGCTGATACGGCCCGGAGGCACGACGATGTCGCGCGCGAGCCGGTTGATGCTGATATCCATCGGCCTCATGAATTCTTCGAGCAGAATCTCGCCCGGGTGAATCGGCTTAAGGAGTTTTTGTTTCGTGGCCATGGCGTGCTCAGATGAGCAATGGAGAACTTTTTGCTCTTTATTGGTTCGCGGCCTTTTTTACCTCGGCTTCGATCTTTCGGCCTAATTCACGCTCGGCGAGGGCGAGGTCGTAGCGGCTCTGGAGATTCATCCAGAAAGCCGGGCTCGTGCCGAAGAAGCGCGCGAGACGAAGCGCGGTCTCGGGCGTGATGCTGCGCTTGCCGTTCACAATATATGTGATGCGCCCCGAAGGCACGTGAAGCGCGAGCGCCAGCCGGTTGATCGAAAGGCTGCGGGCCTCAAGCTCTCGCTTCAGGATTCGGCCGGGATGGATAGGCACCATATTACTGCCCTCTCAGTTGTTCGGCTGTACACTAAAAATCTGTGCCGCTGTACGACGTCGGAATTAGCCGCGATGATAATCGACGATCTCCACGTCGTAGGCGTCACCGTCCTTGAACCGGAAACAAATCCGCCAGCGATCATTGACCGTCATCGCCCACTGCCCGGCGCGGTTGCCCTTGAGCTTATGTAGGCCGACGCTTTTCAAGGGACTCAGGTCCTGCAAGCGGGTCGCGGCATCAAGGGTGGCCAGGATATCCTGGGCGGCTTCGACGTCGAGGCCACGAAAAGGCGACTGCTTGCCCTCCGTGTAGAACCGCTCCGACGCCCGGTTCGCCCAGGTCTTGATCATTAAGTAAACATACTACGCGCCGCGTAGTATCTCAAGACTAGACAGGTCTAAGGGGCGCGGACAGGGCAGAAACGCGGGCGTTATGTGGCAAGGGCAGGGCGGGCAAACGGGTTGCGCTATTTACCGTTTTACCGGAAGGCCTACCACCGCCGTAAGCATCCCGATGGAGCCGAATTCAATCCCGTCGATGGGCAGCGAAATGGTTTCGTTCTCACCCTGCTGCGCGATGACGTACAGCAGCGGAAGGTAGTGATCGGGCGTGGGTACGCTCAGGCGCGCGTCCTCGCCTAGCGTCGCATAATCGATCAGCAGCCCGTGCTCGCGCGCGGCGAGATAGCTGCGCACCTCGTCATTGAAACGGACCGCCCAATCGTAAGGTTTGGCGTCTTTGGTCCATTGGATCCGGCCGAGGTTGTGCACCACGTTGCCGCTGCCGACGATCAGCACGCCTTTGTTGCGCAGCGGCGCGAGCTTTTGCGCCAGTTCGTAATGAAAGCTCGGGGGCTTGGTTCCGTCGATGCTCAACTGCACCGCCGGGACATCGGCATGGGGAAACGCATGCACGAGCACCGACCAGGTGCCGTGGTCTAGCCCCCATGACTTATCCAGTTGCACGTCGATGGGCGCCAGCAACTCGCGCACGCGCGCGGCAAGCGCCGGGTCGCCGGGCGCGGGATACTGCACCTCGAAGAGTTCCTGCGGGAAGCCGCCGAAATCGTGAATGCTGCGCGGCCAGTCCATGGCGGTCACGGCCGTGCTGCGCGTATACCAGTGCGCGGATATCGCCAGGATCGCCTTCGGCTTGGGCATTGATTGTCCTAAGCGACGCCAGGCCTCGGTGTAGCGATTGTGTTCCAGCGTGTTCATAGGACTGCCGTGACCGAAGAACAACGCCGGCATGCGCGGTACGCTGGTTGTCATCTCAGTTTCAGTTTAATGGTTACTTGATCAACCCCTCCGCCTTCATTGCTTCTTTCACCGCCGGGCGCGCGGCGATGCGGCCTGCGTAGTTTTGAAGCGCCGGCCACTTGCCCATGTCGAGCTTGAATAGATTCGCCCAGCCGAGAATCGTGAATAGGTAGGCGTCGGCGATGGTGAATTTATCGCCCATCAGATAAGGTTTGCTGCCCAGTGCTTTCACCAGAAAATCGCAGCGCCGGCCGAACAGCGCGACCTGGTTGTCCTTCCACTCCGGCGTGATCTTGGGGTTGAATAGGGCGCCGAGCGTCTTGTGGAGCTCGGACGAAATGAAATTCAGCCACTCCATGACGCGGTATCGCTCCATCGTTCCGGCCTTGGGTGCGAGACCGGAAGCGGATTTTTGGTCGGCCACGTATTGCAGCAGCACGGCATCTTCGGTCAGGACCTGGCCATCGTCGAGCCGGAGTGCCGGGACATAGCCCTTGGGGTTGATCTTGTAGAAGTCCTCGCCGTCCGCGGTCTGATGCTTGGCGAGATCCACTTTGTCCAGATCGAACGCAATGCCCGCTTCGCGCAGAGCGATATGCACCGCCATGGAGCAGGCGCCCGGGTAATAATAGAGTTTCATACATTTCTCTTGTAATTAAGGCTAAGACGTTACGCCGGTTTCCCGGGAAAATCGAGGAAGAGAAAATACCCGCCAGCGCCCTGACCCGATATCCCGGATTGGCGCGCCGTGGCGGGGACATCTACACTGAGGTAATCCATCCCCCGCATCGTGACCAGAGCCATCCTCCCATGACAGACAACCGCCACAGCCGCCATTGTTTTTCGCGCGCGCGCAACGTCGTCGCAGGCCTGTCGCTGGTCGCCACCACCATGTTGCTGGTTGCTTGCGCGACACCCGTGCCACCGGCATCCACCAGGGAGCCGGTGACGGCGGAAAACAGCCAGAGAAGTTCAAAGTCTTCCGGCATTGCTTACCGGGACGGCTCCGTCCCCATTGTCAGAGCTGCTCCACCGATGGTTGGTCTCGCCGGTGCGCACCGGTTGGGAAGTTCGCAGGCCATGATCGGCATCGTGGAATTTTCCGATTACCAGTGCCCCTACTGTCGTGGTTTTCACGATCGGGTTTTTCCCAGGCTCAAAAAGGAATACGTGGACACCGGCATCGCGCAATTCATCCACAAGGACCTGCCCCTGAAGTCGATTCATCCGCAGGCGCTGCCCGCCGCGCTGGCAGCCAGCTGCGCCGGCGCGCAGCAACGCTTCTGGCCGATGCATGAGGCCTTGTATGCGAACCATGGACGGCTGGCTCCCACGCTTTACCCGCAGCTTGGGCGCGAACTCGGTCTGGACGAAGCAAAATTCACGGCTTGTCTCGGCGATGCCTCGCGCGAACAGGCCATCATGCACGATGTCGTCGAAGCGCGCGGGCTGGGCATTACCGGCACTCCGTCATTCGCGATCGGAAAAATCCAGGGGGATGTGCTGACCGTGGTGCGCATGGCCAAGGGTGCTGCGAGCTTCGAGGACTTCGCGCAGGAAATCGAGAAATTGCGCAAGACGATGGATTCCGGCGCTACACCACAAACAAAATAACCGCATAGCGCGCCGCCTTGCCGGCGCCGATGAAAAGCGCCGCCAGCCAGCCGTTCATCCGCAGCCATCCGGCCGCGAAGCACAAGGGATCGCCGACAATCGGGAGCCACGACAGCAGCAACAGCGGGCTGCCCCATTTTTTCAGTTGCGCGATAGCGCGTTGCTGTTTGGCCTGGCGCGGCTGATCCAGCGGGTAGCGCTTCGCCAGCAGCCATCCGAGCAGCCAAGTGCTCATGCCGCCGAGCGTATTGCCCAGCGTCGCCACCCCCAGCAGCGTTCCGGGGCGGTAATGGTGGCCATGCCCCAGCGCCGCCAGCACCACTTCGGACCCGCCCGGGAACAGCGTGGCGGACACGAAGGCGCTGACGAAAAGACCCCAGAGGCTCAGGTCATCCACGGCGATTCGGCGGGCGAAAGCTCATTCCCCCATCATGCCATGCTTTAGGACGTTCTGAATAATTCACTTTCATCGTGGTGCAAGATTTAGATTCCCGCGGTATCCACGCTATTTCACGAACCCATCGTGTATTAATCAGAACGTCCTTTATATAATGAACGAACGAATCCAGGCGATATTCCGATGGCAGGCAATAATTCCGGTCCGCGCAAACCGTCCGGACAACCCGACGGCAAAAAGCTCGACGACGTCGTCGCGAAAGCGCACAAGCAGCGCGATACGCGCATGGCGGGCTACCGCGAGCGGTCGCTCAAGATCCATCCCTGGGTCTGCGGACGCTGTGGGCGCACCTTCACGCGCGAGAACCTGCACGAGCTTACCGTGCACCACAAGGACCACAACCACGACAACAACCCGTCCAATGGTAGCAACTGGGAAAATCTCTGCCTTTACTGTCACGACAACGAGCACCAGCGCTTCGCGTATCTGGTGCGCGGCGAGGGATTTATGCCCGAAGCAGANAAGAAAAAGCCGGCGACCCACAATCCCTTCTCCGGCCTCAAGGATAAATTGAAAAACAGGTAGGCCGGACGCGCATGAACACCTTCCAGATCATTGACCGCGATTTTCTCGANCGGGTTTCNNCCCAGGCGAAAACATCGCCGCGCCGGCGCCGGAATCACAATTTTCACGCCTCGGAAAGCGACACCTGCAACCGGCTCCTGAACGCGATCGAGCCCGATTCCTATATACAACCGCATTGCCACAACGACGCCACCAAGGACGAAACCCTGGTAGCGGTGCGTGGCCGTCTCGGCGTGATTTTTTTCGATGAGCGCGGCGCGGTGACCGCCACGGCGGTGCTGGCGCCGGCGGGCGAGTCAGTCGGTGTGAACATTCCGCACGGCATGTATCACACGCTCGTGGCGCTCGATCCGGGCAGCGTGTTTTTCGAGGCCAAGGCNGGCCCCTATGNGCCGCTCACGTCGCNGGAAAAAGCGCCGTGGGCGCCGGCGGAAGGCGAGCCGCGTGCATCCTCTTACCTTGCGGATTTAAAACGTCTGTTTGCCTGAGGCTGTCGGTCGTTGATGCGAGAAACATGGCGTTTTCAACCAGTCAGGAAGAGACAGCGATGATGACGGGTATCGTTCCCAAAACATCCATCAATTATGCGGGGTCCGGAAAAAGAAGGATGGACAGCGGAGCAATGCGACGCTGGCCCGCAGACGCATAAGCGTCAAGGGCTAACACTGACAGGAGAAACAGGAAACAGTATGACAACGAAAAAAAGCGTTACGATTTATTGGGCGATCATCGGCCTTCTGCTGCTCACCATCGCCGGACTGGTCCTGAAGTTCGTGGTGTTGGGCCGCACCGGGACGGTGGCCGATGGCAGGGTGACGATCCTTCTCGAACCGTCCGAGCGGGCCGTGGTGCTGAACGAGATGCGCCAGTTTCTCGCCGGCATCCAGGGCATGCTCGAGGCGGCCGATCGCGGTGACGCGGCCGCGATCGCGAAAATCGCGCGGCCGCTGGGGATAGCGGCGGCGCACAACGTGCCCGCCGGGCTGGCCGCGAAACTCCCGCTGGAATTCAAGACGCTGGGCCACGGTGTGCACGACGATTTCGACCGCATCGCCATGGACGCCGAGGCCATGAACGATTCCCGGCTTTCGCTGCACCAGTTGGGCGTGGCCATGAAAAAATGCGTCGCCTGTCACGCCACGTACCAGATCGCGGCCACGCCCGCTGCCGTCCGATAGCCGCCATTATTGGGAATTTCCCGTGCCGCCCGCGGCATGACGCCGTGCCGGCCGATTTTTGATCTGTGTCAAGCGCGCCGCCGGCGTCTGTGTCTATGATTCGGCTTTTTCCGGAGAGACATGTGACGTGTCCGACCCGCGCACATCAGCCATCAAGACACTGTCGGCGCAAACCATCGGTTATACGCTGCGCGACAGCCGTTACCTAAACATCACCAACCGCTGCACGTTGCGTTGTGAGTTTTGTCCGAAATTCAGCGGCATGTGGACGGTGCAGGATTACCAGCTGCGTCTGGATCGCGAACCGACGCTCGAGGAGATCGTCGCGGCGGCGGGAAATCCGGAGGATTACCGCGAGATCGTGTTCTGCGGTCTGGGCGAACCGACGCTGCGGCTGTACACGCTGCTCGATGCCGCCACGCATTTGCGGCATCGCGCCAAACGCATCCGGCTGAATACCGACGGCCTGGCCAATCTGGTGTACGGACGCGACGTGACGCCGGACATGGAAGGCCTGATCNACGCGCTGTCGGTGTCGCTCAATGCCCAGGACGCCGAGACCTACAACCTTCATTGCCGCCCCAAGCTCCCCGGGGCTTACGAGGCGATGCTGGATTTCGTGAAGTGCGCACGCGAGTTCGTGCCGGAAATTACTCTTACGGCCATCGACGGGTTGCCGGGAGTCGATATGGCCGCGTGTGAAAAAATCGCTCAAAGACTCGGGGTGGGCTTTCGCCGTCGCGTGCTCGACGTGGTGGGCTAGGCATTTTTCGCCGATGGCGACAAACAGGAAATTGGAACTTGTCTGCCCCGCGGGGAGCATGACGGCCCTCAAGGCCGCCGTGGATAACGGCGCCGACGCCGTTTACATGGGCTTCCGTGACGGCACCAACGCGCGCAATTTTCCCGGCCTCAATTTCGATCTCAACGAAGCGCGCCAGGGCATTGCCTATGCGCGCAACCGTCATGCGCGCGTGTTTCTGGCGATCAATACCTACCCGCGCCCGCACCAGTGGGAAAAGTGGTGTGTTGCCGTGGATCAGGCGGCGAGTCTCGGCGTCGACGCGCTGATCCTCGCCGATCCCGGGCTCATGGATTACTGCGTACAAAGGCATCCCGACCTGAGGCTGCATCTGTCGGTGCAGGGTTCGGCCACCAACCACGAGGCCATCGATTTTTACGTGCGGCATTTCGGCGTGCGACGCGTAGTGCTGCCGCGTGTGCTGTCGCTGACGCAGGTGCAGAATGTCATGAAGCGCGTGAACGCGGAGGTGGAAGTATTCGGTTATGGGAGCCTGTGCGTCATGGTCGAGGGGCGCTGCACGCTGTCGTCCTATGTCACCGGCGATTCGCCGAACTCGAGCGGTGTCTGTTCGCCGGCGAAAGCCGTCAAGTGGGAAGAGTCGGGAGCCTCCCGCCGCTCGCGGCTGAACGGCGTGCTGATCGACGTGTACGCGCCCGAGGAACCCGCCGGCTATCCCACGCTGTGCAAAGGACGGTTCGAGGTCGGCGGCAAGGTGTACTACGCCATGGAAGAGCCGACCAGTCTCAACGTGCTCGATATTCTCCCGGACCTCTTCCGCGCCGGCGTGGCCGCGATCAAGGTCGAAGGCCGTCAGCGCAGCCCGGCCTACGTGGCGCAGGTCACGCGCACGTTGCGCGAGGCTATNGATGCCTGCGCCGCCGGGCCGGAGAAATTTTCTCCCAAAGGCGCCTGGGTCGAGCANCTCGACAAGGTCGCCGAAGGGCGCTGCCACACGCTCGGCGCGTATACCCGGCCATGGCAATGAAACTCTCGNTCGGNCCGATCCCGTATTTCTGGAACCGCGAACAGGTGTTCGATTTTTATGCGCGCGTTCTCGANGCGCCGGTNGACATCGTTTATCTCGGCGAGACGGTCTGTTCCAAGCGCCGTGCGCTGCGGCTGCCGGACTGGCTGGACATNGCCGAACGCCTTAGCGCCGCCGGCAAGGAGGCGGTGCTGTCGACGCTCACGCTCATCGAGGCCGAATCGGAAGCCGCCTACATGCGCACCGTCGCGGAGAACGGGCG
>C687J35174_10010246_pt1 | contig 11657 bp, 12 predicted proteins | sample RifCSPhighO2_01_FD_35174 | JGI IMG/M metagenome (IMG submission 35174) | reverse complement strand
TTAAAGGTGGATGAGTCATTGGTTACAAAAGAATCTACCATCGCTGACCTCGGAGGCGATTCTTTAGCTGCCCTTAGAATATTATCGGCCCTTGAACAGGAATTTGATATCTCCTTATCAGATGAAGATGCCAGGAAAATAGATTCGGTACCAATAGCTGTAGAAGTTATACAATCAATATTGGTGACACAAAAATAGAAAAGCCTAATCTCATGAGCAGAAGAGTTGCAATAACCGGTATTGGTGTTATCACCCCCATAGGAACCGGTCGCAGGGCCTTCTGGGAGGCTGTGCTTCATGGTAAATCCGGCGTAAAACATATTGAGAGATTCGATGTTTCCCAATTCCCTGTAAGAATAGCCGGGGAAGTGGGTGATTTTGAGCCCAGGTCTTTTTTCGATGACAGCAAGATACATAGAATGGACAGATTTAGTCAATTTGCCCTGGCTGCTGCCTGCCAGGCTATAGAAGATAGTGCGCTCAATTTATCTGATATCGATAAAGGCAGGATTGGTATAATCCTTGGAACATCTGTAGGAGGCATATTTTCTCATGAAAAGGCCAGTCAGGATTTATTCACCAGAGGGTATCGTTATGTTGATCCGTTGAGCATACCTATGGTTATGTATAATTCTGCAGCCAGCAATATAGCAATGCACTTTGGTTTTACAGGTCCTAACTTTACTGTTACTACTGCCTGTGCATCGTCCTCAAATGCTATTGGTGAGGCATATAGACTGGTAAAGCATGGTTATGCAGACGTCGTTATTACAGGCGGAGCAGATGCCACTCTATCGCCGGTCTTCTTCTCTGCATGGTGCAAGTTGCGGGCATTATCCACCCAGAATGATTCTCCACAAACAGCCTGTAAACCCTTCAGTCTGAATAGAGACGGACTGGTATTGGGCGAAGGCGCAGGTATCCTGATCCTTGAAGATATGGAAAAGGCAGAAAAGAGGGGCGCCGATATTTATGGCGAGCTTTGCGGTTATGGTAATAACAACGATGCATATCATCTGACCTTTCCATCAATGGACGGGGAGGTAAAGGCAATTAATATGGCATTGGAAGATGCCAAAATGGCAGCGGAAGATATTGACTATATCAATGCGCACGGAACAGCCACAAAGATCAATGATAAGGTAGAGACTGCAACTATTAAGAAGGTATTCGGAGAACGGGCATATAAAATCCCGGTCAGTTCCACAAAGTCCATGATCGGCCATACCCTGGGGGCATCCGGGGCCATTGAATTAATCACATGCCTGCTCGCCATTAAACATCAGATTGTACCGCCAACCATAAATTACGAGATTCCTGACCCTGAGTGCGACCTTGATTATGTCCCGAACAAGGCAAGAAAGGCTGCGGTCAATACAGCCATGTCAAACTCCTTTGCCTTTGGAGGGACTAATGCAGCATTGATTGTGAAAAGATATGGTGTGTAATCAGGCCGTGGAATAGGTATGCAACGTTCATTCTTAAATCGTGTGCACCGCAAGGTAAGAAGACTTTTGGGACATAAAGCGCCTCCACAGTTGTGGATTGCTGTTACATACAACTGTCAGTGCCGCTGCGGGCACTGTGCCGTAGGTCCTGAGCTTAATAAAAAAACGAATGAGCTCAACAGGACCGAGATTACTTCCATTCTTGAGGAGGCCAGCTTTTTAGGTTTTCGACGGGTAGCCTTTTTCGGTGGGGAGCCGCTTCTGCGTCCGGACCTGCCGGATATTATCAAAGATACAAGCAAATCAGGGTTACTCAGCACAATATATACAAATGGGATATTGCTTAATAGAGAATATGTGCACAAGCTCAAGGAGGCAGGGCTTGATAAATGCAATATATCTTTAGATTCCCCGGACAGCAATGCCCATGACCAATTCCGCCATTATCAGGGATGTTTTGAGAGGGCAATAGAAGGGATACGCAACCTTAAAGAAGTCAATATCTCTACCAGTATATGGACGCATGTATCCAAACAGGATGTCAGTAGAAATGAGTTGAAGGACTTAAAGCGGCTTATTCAGATGTGCCGTGAGCTTAATGTATCCAGTATCATGATTCTTTTTCCCATGGCGACAGGTAACTGGTTATGCGGCTGGAATGAGATACTTACCAGGGAGGAAAGGGAACAGGTGAGGAAACTTCTGGAGCCTCCGTTTGTGGGGATGGAATTCCCGGACGAGATGGCCACCTGCAGAGGAGGACGGATGTTCGTTTATATAAAACCTGACGGCAGTGTCACACCATGTCCGAGCATCGCTTCTATCTTCGGGAATATCCGGCAGGAATCCCTGCGCTCCATTTTGCGAAGGATTGAGAAAGATTTTTGTTGTATTGCAGCTGAGCATCAGGGTGACTGCGTATTCAACAATCCATATCTTCGCGAAAAGATAAATCTGAGCAGCGTCCGTAAGTGAAAACCAGATACGAAGCGGCCCTCAACCTTTTTTTGCATTCTTTCCCAGCAATACGCTGTCTATAACAATCCGAGCGTTTATTGCTTTAAGGAGAATGCTTACCCGTTCAACGCCTTTAAGCTCCTTCTCAAATATTGCATAGAATCCCTGAAGCGGTCCTCCCTTTATAAAAATCTCTTCGCCGGGTTCAAACTTAAGAGGCTTTATGCTTATAATTCCTTCTTCCATTCTGTTTTTCAGTGACGATATAATCTCCTCAGGCACAACATCCGGCACGTTACCTGTACCCACGATTCTTTTTAGCCCTCTCGTGTATTTAACCAGATGATAATGTTTAAACGGATCAAATTTAATAAAAATATAGCACGAGAAAAGCGGGGCAATTACCTCCTGCAGTTTTCTTCTTATATACCGGCGTTCCTTAAATTTTGGATTTAAAACCTCAAGTCCATTGTCGCTCAATCTCTGCGCGACACTGTTTTCGCACCTTGGCTTCGTATAAAGCAAATACCAGTTAAGCACAACCTCTATCCTTTTCAGCAAAAGTTCTAACGATTTGATCTTGCAGCATCAAATAAAGTATTCCCCTTCCGGGCATCACAGTTTACAGAACAAGAAGGGGAGATATATGAAAAACTGTGAAAATTTAGCATACTTAAGATACGATTGCAAATATCGCATCATTGTGATGGAATAAAAGAAATTACACTTAATTGATATTACAGAAGGGAGGTGACATCTTAAGGTGAAGTAAGTCTGAGTTTGGCACGTTGAAACTTAATAACTAATTTCAGAAAGGGAGGACAAAAATATGGAAAGGCGTATGTCAGTAACATTTCTACTTATTTTGATATTAACATTGCTTTCTTTACCAGCCTTTGCAAGTGACGGCACCAACTCATGTGGCTATGAGATGATAGTCGTACCGGCTACAGGGTCTGCAACAACGGGGTTAGACGCTATCAATAATCAGCCCGCGATACTGGATACCTGGACTACAAACGATCCCTTTATAAACCCCTATTCAGAGGTATATAACTTTACAGCCGGGCAGGATACCCTGGCCTTTGTTGTCAGATATTATCATACCGGCGGGGCATTGCCCGAGCAGTGGGCAAGGGGCTGGAGATGCGGAGATGAGACCAGGATTATTAAAACATGTAATTTCAAATGGACTATCGGTTACATGCCTCCCGGCGAATATCTCTTGATAAATTATTTTTCTCCGGTTGACTTTAAACCCGGCGAATACGACTGGGCATCAAAGGTTGGGAATGTTGTCTTCGGCTGGCCGAATATTGATGCTGTGCGGCCATGGTGTTTTATGATTCACTAATGAGTGATTGACCTAACAGTTGCTGAAAAACTCAAATAATTGTCTCTGCGAGCAAAGAAAAGCACACCAACAGAGTCATTGCGAGGGCAAAGCCCGTGGCAATCTCCTGCTTTCCCTCGCTTTGCTCGGGACAAGACTTCGCTGACGCTCAATATTATATTCCTGGCTACGGCATGAAAATCTTTAAAATGAAAGTAGGAAAGGAATGAGGCAATGTAGTCTGGCAGAAGACCATATAACAACCATAACTCAGGAGGGTCCTATGAAAAGGAGCAGTATCATAAAATTAATAACAGGCTTGATGGCTTTCTTTTTTCTCTCAGTGATGTTGCCTGGGCAATCTGAAGGTGGCATCTGCGGGACGACGCCGTGTGTGGACAGCGCGGATATTATCAATGGAACGATTACGGGACCGGATTTCTCGAGCACGGTGATGGTCCCCGGGACCAAGATTGTGGATGAGTCCGTGACCGGGGCGGACATCCAGAACGGGTCGCTGAGCGGGACGGATATCCAGGACGGGACGGTAACCGGGACCGACATACAGGACGGCTCGGTAGTGGGTGCAGACATTGCAGCCGGGGCAGTTGGGTCTACACAGATCAACAATACCCAGGTGCAGGTGCGGGTGTCAGGCACATGCGCCGCAGGATACAACATCAGCACCATCAATGCAGACGGGACAGTTGTATGCGAGCTTGACGATGTTGGGCCTTCGTATACCGCAGGAGCGGGCTTAAGCCTTACAGGGACTGTCTTCAGCATCGCTACAGGCGGCGTGGGCTCAGCCCAGATAAATAATACACAGGTTCAGAGCAGAGTCGCAGGCACCTGCGCTGCCGGTAGCAGCATAAGCTCAATAAATGCCGACGGGACGGTTGCGTGCGAGATAGATGACACTGGGGCTTCCTCCGCGCCTGCGCACCGCGTAGTGGTGGCAACAAGTAGCGGGGACTATACGAGCGTGAGCGCGGCGCTGGCCGCCATCAGCCCTACGGCAGCAGACCCCTATGTAATAGATGTCATGCCCGGGACATATATAGAGAACATCACCATGAAGAGCTATGTCCACTTAAGGGGCGCGGGCAGGGAGGTAACGGCCATACAGTCCCCGTCCCCAGCCTATCCCTCCATTGTCATCTCCCTTGTCAGTCTTACAAATACAGCCATTTCAGGGTTTACGATTAAAGGGGGCTACTACGGGATTTCCAACTCATCTTCCTCACCCACTATCACCGGGAACACGATTACTGAAAACGGCGCCTATGGGTTTTACAACTACTCTTCCTCACCCACAATTACCGGGAACACGATTACTGGAAACGGCCACGGGATTTTCAACTACTCTTCCTCACCCACAATTACCGGGAACACGGTTACAGGAAACAGCTGGAACGGGATTTACAACTTCAGCTATTCCTCGCCCACGATCACCGGGAACACGATTACAGGAAACACCTACACCGGGATTTACAACTACGGCGCTTCCTCACCCACGATCATCCATAACAGGATCACGGGCAATGGCGGGGCAACCTACACGGATATATATGTGGACGCTTCCAGCGTCCCGAACATCAGCTTCAATGTTTACGACGATATTACCGGAACAACCGGGGGCGGGCAGTACAATGTCAACTCCGCAGGCAGCTTCGCGCCCACACCGTAAGCATAATCAGGGACACTTGTCCCTAATAAAACAGGAGGTTTAAGATGCTAAAAGTATTGAGTGTAAAGTTCTGGTTATTATGCTTGATTTTGAATTGGCTGTTAATATCAGGCGCTATAACATCTGTAAAGGCCCAATCTGCCAACAGGCCTGAATATCTGCCTGACGAGGTTCTTGTGAAGTTTAAGGACGGCGTTCCGCAAGATACAGTGGACACTATTATTGCGGGGGCAGGAGGAGCGGTTGTCAAAAAATTCCGCCTCATCCCTGCACTGCGTCTTAAAATCCCTGCAGGTACCGTAGAATCTGCCATAAGTCTTTTAAAGAGATTTCCTGAAATTGAATACGTTGAACCGAATTACTTGCGATATTTAAATGCCATACCCAATGACCCGGACTATCCGGAGATGTGGGGGTTGAATAATACAGGCCAGACAGGCGGAACTTTAGATGCNGATATAGANGCNCCGGAGGCGTGGGATATCGCAACCGGTAATTCCAGTATGGTGGTTGCAGATATAGATACAGGGCTGGATTTGGGCCATGTAGATTTTGCAGGAAATATCTATATAAATCCCGGAGAGATACCAGGCAACGGTATAGATGACGATGCTAACGGTTATATAGATGATGTGAATGGGTGGGATTTTGCAAGGGATGACAACAACCCCAATGAGGAAGCTATATGCGGAGGCCACGGTACACATACAGCAGGCACTATTGGCGCGCGCGGAAATAACGGGATTGGAGTAACCGGCGTTAACTGGGATGTGAAGATTATGCCACTTAAAATATTCAAGGTGTATTTTGTTATCTTATGTTCTGCATCAAGTGCAGATATTATCAGTGCAATAGATTATGCAGCCATGATGGGGGTCAGGGTATCAAATAATAGTTATGGCGGCGGTCCTTACAGCCAGACTGAATATGATGCGATAAGGGCATCAAGGAGCATATTTGTTGCCGCTGCCGGCAATGATGGAAGTAACAATGATACAACTCCAAGTTACCCTGCCAGTTACAATCTGAACAATATAGTATCTGTTGCGGCGACTGATCATAATGACGCGAGAGCATCCTTTTCCAACTACGGAACAACGTCCGTAGACTTGGCTGCCCCCGGCGTGAGTATTCTCAGCACAACTCCTAACAACACCTACAGCCTATTCAGCGGAACTTCCATGGCAACCCCCCATGTTACAGGTGCTGTGGCCTTGCTTATGGGTAATGACCCAAGTTTTACCAACAATGAAGTAAAATGGAGGATATTCAAAGGAACTGATTATAAGGGATTGCCTGTACTCACAGGCGGGAGGCTTAACATCTATAAATCCCTGACACTGCCTGCGCCTGTTGTCACTATAGATGTGATTCCAACCAGTTCCACTACTGTCTCACGCGGCGGTAATATATCTTATACTGTAACAGTTTATAATACTGGAACTACCTCTCAAACAGTCAACGCATCTGTTGTGGCTGTTTATCCAAACGGCGGCGAGGCGGCTATTGCAACCCGCACAGTTACTGTGCCGGCAGGCGCTACATTAAGCCAAGGCTTTTCTTTAACAGTGCCTTTTGGTGTCCCGCTTGGAGAATATCAGCTTGCCGGAAGGGCAGAAATTCCGTCAACAAGCTATGATGAGGATATAGAGTTATATACTGTGGCGCCGTAGGCGGATATTCTATCCGGAGATACGAAGGCTGCATCCTCTTTCCGGGAAGTCGTGTTAAATGAAAAGCCATTCACCCTATGCTAATGCGTCTTGGGGTGGATGGTTGCGTGTGAGAGCGTAGTAGCTTTTGGAGAGTTTTTTATGTAAGAAGATTAGCATTTCGCTGATATTGGCAGGATATGTAACCTATACGTCTATCTAACAGACTGCTAAGATACAAGATACGGGGGATTATTACTATGAAGATGCAACCTTGCGGCACCAGCATTAAAGTTCTGGTTGTTACAGATTATATACTTCTTGGCATCGGCATAGAGAATATCCTGAAAAAGGCTCAAGATATTAAGATTATAGACATGGTTTCAAGCACTGTAAAGGCTAAAGAGGCTATCAGCAATAAAAGGCCGGATGTTGTCATATTGGATGATGGCCTGGTGGAAAGCGAGGGTTTCAGCATTACAGAATATATAAAAACCCATTGCGCTTCCGTAAAGACGCTTCTTTTAGGCAATCACTATAACGAAGATAGAGTATTGCAGATGCTTTCAACCGGCATATACGGCTATCTATCAAAAAACAGCACGCCGGTAGATATAATAAAGGCAATCAGGGTTGTCAATAGCGGGGAGGTATGGGCTGAAAGGAGATTATTGTCCAGGCTAATCACCTGCCATTTTGATGATGAGGCTTCATTAAAGAAACTGAGCAAGAGAGAGCAGGAACTGGCCTTACTGATAGCCCAGGGATGTAGTAATAAAGAGATTGCAGCTAAACTCTCTATATGCGAAAAGACCGTCAAGACCCATGTCACAAATATCTTCAAGAGTATGGGCGTGGACAGCCGCCTTAAAGTCGCCCTCCGTTTATTACAAGCCTGCCCAGACCTAAGTCCTACGACTATGGTTCCATTCAAAATCATACCTAAGGTCAATTGACTGTATAGCATTTTAAGCTATAAATCAAAACAATATCACCATATCAGCTAAAACCCAGATATGTGGAAGCCCTGCCTTTGGTTATGGGCAGAATTTTTCAATATAAAGGAGGTGAACCTTAGAGGGTTAAAATAAGAAGGTGGTGTTTTTTATCGATAGGTTTATACGGTGCTGCGCAGTAAAACTCTTAGTAAGGGAGGTAAAACTTATGAAAATCTATCAAAGATTATGCGTGGGATTGGTTCTGTTTGTATTTGCTCTTGTAATAGCAGTGCCTACTTTTGCTGCGACCTACTGTTTAACAGACACTTATGGGTATAAGTGGAAACTTACCGACGGAGGCAGCAATGCTAACGGTAGGTTTTTTGATGGCACCATGATTTTTGGTGCGGAAACAAGAACTGCAGCAGCAAGTTATCTAAATTCAACCAATACTGTCAGTATGCTTGGAGATAAGGGTACCACCAGCGGCGTCACTTTTGTGTACAATATAAAGTGGACGGGTACAGGTGGAACTGGTATTTGGAAAAATACCAGTTCCGGTTCTAGTTCTTTTGGAAATGTAACAGTAACCCTTGTTACATGCACCTGGTCATTTGATCAACCTGAGCCATCAGCCCCGATTCTCGGTCCTGCCCCTGGCGTGGAGTAAATTGAACGGAATGCTCGCCGCAATCCCCGCTCCTTGGAGCGGGGTCAAGGCGAGCTATGCCAACAATAAAATTCCTTACCGAGGAGAACTCCGCAGCTTGCTGCGGGGTTCTTCAACAGATTTAACTTGGTAGAACTGGATATAGTATGTAGAAGTTGGGATAGCCTTTAAGAGGCTGTCTCAACTTCTTTTTTAACAAAATTATTGATTAGGTATAATGCGCCTCCTCTTCCCCCGCTGCATTAATCGCCCTTATGCGTCTCCAATGCCAGTAATGATAACTGCAATATGTCAGATACGCATCTATGTTTTACATTGTTATTAACGGTCTCAAAATAGAATTGACCCCTGCTGGAAACATTCAGGGGCAGGCTATAAAACAAAAATCCCCCCACGCTGTCCATTCCCGCAGGTATTAAGCGGGAATTCATTTTGAGCGCTCTGGATGCCCGATAGAAGCCTTCCCCGATAAAGACATTCGGGGACGCATGACAGAATTGGTTGGTTAGATTTTATAAAAGCTAAAAGCGCGTTGTTACTATTACGAGACTGTTAATATATTCGACATTACATTACAGACATTCCATTTCTATTACATTCTATTACAACATTTCATTACACCCCCTCTTTAGAGGGATTGACACTATTTGCGTAATGGTGTATGTATTTGATGCTATGAAAGAAAAAGCTGAAAAAATAAATAAATGCCGCCTATTCTCCTCAGCACCTCTTGGTACATATACATACTATGGGCAGGTAGGGCCATATCCTGTGGTGTGGGATTCGGACAGCTTTACCTTCACTGCGACTTCAACCCTTGCACCTCAAGGGGAAACCCGTAAGGGATGGGAACTTTTGGAGAACGGTCTTACGAAGTAGCTGTATCGCTTGAAATATGAAGGGAGGACGGACTACCTAATGGGTAGTCCGCCCTCTGTGGTCTGAGGCAGTAAGAGCTTTAATGACTACCCTGCGACAGAGGCCGCCCAGCACTTGATGCGGGGAATCCAGTGTTTTACTGAATTTTGACTCTTTATCAGAATATATGAATGATTCAAATAAGATAGTAGTATGGATAGCAACAATTTCTATAGTAATTTTTATTCCTATAATTTTGTTATGGGATACCAGCTCTATCAATACAGCAGGTGTACAGCAAACTTCAGAAAAACAGAAGAGGCGGGGAAGCGGCATTTTTTTAACAAACAATATAGAAGAAATGGAGGAGATGGAACACTTTTATTGTAAAGACCGAATGTATGCTGTGGTTTCCGAGGTGAAGGAAAAAGGCAAACATATGATGTGGGCGGAATGGATTAGTCCAAAGGGAGAAAGATACTGGTCTCAAAGCAACTTTTCAGTGGCCGATTCCTCGTTGGATGCTTGGGCTTGGTTGGAGTTAAATCCAGGTTTTGGCGGGTCGCTATTTTCTAAAATTGACCCGTCTGCTGGAATGGAAAAGCTTTTAGGCAGATGGAGGGTTAAAATATTTTTAGATGAACGGCTGGTGCAGGAAAAAAGATTTATAGTTTGGTGTTAAAATTTCTAAAGTAAAAAAGAGGTGCACAATGATTGAACATCAAAGAAAAGAGGTAAATAAAATTCTGTCGTCACTGTTTCTAATTATTATGACCGCAATAACAGGATGTGATAATGGCGGAGGTTCTTCTGGAGGCGGGGTCACTATTATCGATAACCGCGCACCATCAAATGATATTACAGGTGTTTGGAGTGGCCCGGTCACTTACAGCACTTACAGTACAGTTCATACAGCAACTGTCAGTTATAATCTTACACAGTCTGGCAGTGATGTTGTAACTGGAACATGCAGTTGCAGTAATGGCAAAGGAAATAACTCTGGTACTATAACTGGAACTATAGGCGACAACAGTATTAGCTTTTCTCAAACTGACGAAGGTTGTTCAGATATTAAAGTTGCCGGCACAGTAAATGGGTATGCAAGCGGAAGTACTATGTCGTTGGCAGCTACTCGCTCTTCTGGGGGGGCTGGTTGTCCCGCAATAAATCTATCATATGACCTAAAAAAGCAGTAATCCCCCTTATTATAGATGAGTTGCAGGGAGTGAATTACCCCGCCTACAAGGCGGGGCATCTTGCAACCGTTAAAAGATTTACCTCCGCTTCGCTACGGGCTGCCATTCATCCCCGTTCACAGAACTGGGTATCCTGGCGGATTTCATAAAATTTATGACGCATAGGAAAAAGTTTCTTATTTTATTGGCCTCCATTACAACATTTACATACAGCAACTCTGGTTACGCCGAATATTCTGTAAAGAATGAATCCGCTGGCTATGAGGCTGAGAAACAAAGAAATGAAGAGTATGACGAATGTAAATACAATACTTCTGGCAATTTTATGCAAACCAAAAGTGTAGATAATTCAGAAGAAACTCAGCTCTGCCGGAATTCCATAGAAATAATGGCCATGGCCGGTTACCAATCAGACGATTCGCACCAGATTCACGGCAGGCTGGGATATTCATACCGTGGAGAGAGCTTTCATCTGGGAATGAAAGGAAGTTATCAGGAATCAAGTAATGCGGATATATACAGTCAATCATCTAACGGAACCGGTAAGATAAGCTTCCCTGTTACCGACATTTATGCCTATATTGCTGCCGGCTGGAATTGGTGGAATAACAGGACGGATTTTTATTACTATGCCGTCGGGCCGGGGTTTAAACTTATAGAAGGGTTTGTTCTGGAGGCAGGGCTTGGCCACATTATTGCCGTACCGGGAGACAAGAAGCTCGTATCAAGAGGTGCGTTGGATTTCAGGTATATATTCACAGAGCATTGGATATTTGAAGAAAAACTTGAGATTGTAGTTCCACTCGCCGGAGATGTACATTATATTAGGTGATTATAAACGATCTGGCACTAAATTGCAGAGGTTTTGAGCCAGTAAATTAAAAAGGCTCTTGTCTCTATTATTATAACGAAACT
>C687J35174_10010220_pt1 | contig 11678 bp, 9 predicted proteins | sample RifCSPhighO2_01_FD_35174 | JGI IMG/M metagenome (IMG submission 35174) | reverse complement strand
ACACTGTCAGTGCCGCCCAGAATGCGTCTGAAGCCGGTTAACGTCCAATAGAGCGCACGTGCAACGCGCAGCTTGGTCCGGGTGTTCATCCTGGCCGGCGACGGGTGAGTCATCATCGGTATGACTAGGCGGACTTGAGCTTGCGGTAGGCGTAGATCACCATGCGTAGCAGCAAGAGGCCGTGCCGGAAACGGCGGATTTTCGTTTCACCGTATTCGCGGTTTCTATAACGCACGGGAATCTCGATGATCTTGAGGTTCATTTTGCTGGCACCGAACAGCAAATCGAAGTCCCCGAAAGGATCGAAGTCGCCAAAGTACGTGCGGTTCCTGACCAGCGTCAGATAATCTTCCCGGAACATCGCCTTGGTGCCGCACAGCGTGTCCTTCAGGCGTTCGCCGAGCAGCCAGGTAAAGGTCATGGCGAAGACTTTGTTGGCGATCAGATTGAGCGTGCGCATCGCCTCTCCCTCCATCGGGTAGACCAGCCGGCACCCGTTCAGGAATTCGGCCTTTCCGCTGACGATGGCGCGGTAGAACTTCGGCAGATCCTCGGGTGGCACGGTGAGATCGGCGTCCAGAATCATCAGCACGTCGCCCCGGGCCTCCAGGAAGCCTTTGCGCACGGCATCGCCCTTGCCGGTATGGTCTTGTACCAGCAGCTTGATGTCGCGGTCGGCATAGTGGGCCTGCACACGTCTTATTTCTTCCGGCGTGCCGTCGGTCGAATGTCCGTCGACGAATATGATTTCCTGGTGCGTGCCGAAATCCGGAAGGCGCTGGATGGCCGGCTCGACGTTGCCTTTTTCGTTGCGGCAGGGGATAACGATGGAAACCGATAAATCGTTCTTCGCGTATTTTGGCGTGGGTCGGGCCACGGTGTAATGGCAAAGGCATGCCTTGTTGATCACGGGCAGCGTCCCGAGGTGATTGAGCAGCCACGAAACGACGGGAATATAGACGGGAAAAAGCAGACGCCGCTCGGTTTTCACCACCTGATAATCGGCGAGGGACATCAGGTTGCGCATGTCATCCGGCGTCAACCAGCTGTGTTCCGGTGTCGGTGTTTTCAGGCGTAGGATTTCGGCGAATTTCAGGACCGGTTCCCAAAGAAAGTTGTAATAAGAGATGATGAGACGGGTATGGGGGCCGCAGAAGGGATGCAGCCCTTCCAGGCACGCCTGTATGTCGTCCAGGTAGCCGACGAAATCAGAAAGAATAATATAGTCGTAGGTCTCCCGCGGTATCTGGTCGAGCCGGTTGCCATCCCCGACATGGAATGTGAGATGAGGGTATTTATCTCTCGCCAGTTTTACCATGCCCGGGCTGATATCGATACCGACGCCGCGCGACGGTTTGAGGGCGTTCAGCAGCTCACCGCTGCCGCAACCGAGCTCCAGCACACGCTTGTTTTCAGTGATCAGGTAGCGGAAATAATGCGTCTGCTCACGGTGGTAATGGCGATTCCGCCGTCTTGACTGGCCGGCGTCGGAAGACAGCGCATCGAAGTGACGCCGTATCTGTTCGGCACGTTCGCTCATGAGGGAGCAANCTTACTTGTACGGCTGAGCAATGGCACGAGGGCGCCCGGCAGGGTGGATATCCACAATACAACAAGGTAGACGAGGGACAGGTTGACGGCGAGCTGCAGGTCCGCACCGGCGGCGACCAGCATGCCCACGAGGGTTCCCTCCCTGATGCCGAGCCCCCCGATTGAAACCGGAAGGCTGGCGGCGAGAAAAACCGCCGGTATCGCGACGAGATAGGTGGTGATAGAGAGACCCAGACCGAGTCGACGCCCGATTATATAGTAGGTCAGGATGATCAGGCCTTGTCCGATGACCGAGATCGCCATGGCGATCAGGATGCGGTATTTCGCCGCGCGATAGGAGTAGCAGGTGAGGATGACGTCCAGAATCCAAGCGCGTACCCGCGCGTGACGGTATTTCCGGGCCAGCGATTCGATAAACCGGCCGCTGTGGCTCGATAACGTAATGCCTGCCGCCAACAGGCCGATTATGAAGAGCGTAATCAAGACCGTCTTTGTATGGTTGGAAATTCGCAGTTCATCGGCAACGAGCACGCCGACCATGCCGACGATGAAAATGGTCGCAAACCCGATGGCCCGGTCCACCACGCTGGCGCTCACGAGAGATTTCGTGCTCACGCCGCGCACCCGCAGGTGCAGAATGCGTACGGTGTCCCCTCCGAATCCTGTGGGTAGAAAGTTATTAAAGAACACGCCGAGGTAATAGCTGGGAAACGCCTTGGAGAAGGGAGTGGCGGTATGCGTATGCGTCAAGAGCAGCCACCAGCGCGACGCGCTGAGAAAAACGACCACCACGTGAAGCAGCACCCCGATGACGATGGGCAGCACCCCGAGCCGCGCCAGGCTTTCACGCAAGGTCTGGAGATCGACACGCGTGTATAACCAAAAGCACAACGAAGCCGTGATGACCAGCTTGAGCAGCAGAAACGCGAGTTTCATCGTTGCGGANCCTGGAGATGAAGTGACGTCACGGCGAGAGTTTCCTGTTGGTTCTTTATTTCGAAACCGACTCCCAGGTNGAGGGCGCACGGTCGCCGTCAGGCGGGACAACGGCAATACTAACTTTCGAGAGGGCAGTGCCGGTAGAATGATAGTTGATACCGGAAAACAGCCAAAAGATTAAGGTTACGGTAGCGCCAAGTTTCAAGGCGACCGCGACATATTTTATGTAGCTTATCTTTTGCACAGTTGAGTTCAGTTGATAATGAGACGCTATGTAGGACGAGTTTGCCCGGGAGCTAAATAAGACAAGCCTAGGATTATTCCTGATGAAATTATAGATGTGAAACGCATGACGAGGGCGATTTGCACTCCGTCAATCGGGTTAATTCCTGACGCGAAGGCGGAGAGGCCCATGGTGATTTCCTGTATGCCTGCTATGGATTGAAGCAAGCTTGCGAGACCGAGGAGAATCCCGGAGGCGGAAACGAACAACACATGGAAAGACGAGTGCTCTGGGAAAAGAAATAGACCAACAACGGTAGAGTTGAGGATGAACAGCGACGCGATAGTGAAACTGAGTACCGCCACGGTTATGGCATCCGGTTTTTTCAGGAAAGGTGTGATGAGGTTGGAAAAGACTTTATTGCGTTGCGCCCAGCGCCCGAGCGGGAAAAGAGCCACGATGCTGACGATGAAGAGCGCTGTGGGGATGGCTTTGATCACCGGTTGGAAATCCAGAGCGTGGATGCTCAGGGCTGCGTATCCGAGCAACATCAGAGATATGCCCGCGATATAAGCTGTTAAGCCGAATGTAATCTGGCTGACGTTCAGCCCGACTCGTTTGTATAGAATGGTATATTTCAGCGTGGTACCCAGTGGTAGTCCGCCTGCGGCATTGCCCAGTGAACCCAAGGCACTGATATATAGTGCGTACCTTAGATCTAGCCTGCGGTGATAGGAGCGGGCAATGGATGTGAGGGTTGACGCCTGCAAGATGGAAGTAAGCAGTGAAATCAGTGTTGACCCNAGTAATACTTGGGGATTCAGACGATTAAACAATTCTCCCTTATTAATTACCCATGTCACGATAGCCGCGAGGATGCACACCCCTAGAATGGTTCGAAGCCAAAGGAAATGACTACGTCCTTTCGTTGGATTTTTGATTTTATTGACCTCTTTTGTCGTGAGATGAAATACGTTGAGTACAGTTTGAATATTCTTGATTCAAGAGAAGTGATTATGAAGAGAGTTTATTGTCACTCAGTTAGAGGCCTATCTTAGGAAATCATTCAAACTTGGGTAGCTGGTTTGACAAAGGTATTACAGTACACCGTGAGATTTTTCCTCAAGCTTGTGGGTATCCGTTTTGCACGCCACGCCGCTTTGATCAACGAGAGCCGCGGAAACCGCCAAGGTGCCATCCTGCTATCGAGCTGGATCACGTAGCGCGAAGTCAGATTGCCCGCCGTGCCAGCTTCAACATCCATTCTGTCATGCACACATGCAAACCTCCGCTTTACCTCGCCGAGCAACACGCGTGCGGATTCAGGCGCAATATCGGATANCCCGTCTAGACCGATGTCGAAGGTGAGCACCAGACATCCACCCGGCCGCAGGATACGACGGAACTCATCCAGGATGCGTGAGTAGCTGCGGGTGTGCTCAAGAACCGAGATACAGTAGACCACATCCATACTGTCGTTCTTACACGGGAGCGTATGCAAATCTGCCTTGACGAACTTCATTTCGCGTCCGGCGCCTGCCGGCTGATTGACTCGATCGAAAAGAGGGGCCAATGTACCGTCTGAATCGCAGCACGTGATGTCGAGACTCTCAATATTATTTTCCAGGTAATACGGGAAAAAAGTAACTCCCGAGCCTGCGTCCAGCACCTTAATGGGCGGATGGGGGCGGGGTAGGTTGTCCGCATAGTCCTTTACCGACCCGTAAACATAAGGATACTCCCATTGCCGGCTCCACTGATGTAGAGGGTCCTTTACCCATTTGTAATAGTGTTGCAAAAAGGCATTCTTCTGAAGAAATGCGTCGGAAAACGTTTCCATGGTTCGAAAGAACGATGTTTCCAGCAGGTGTTTATAGTCTCCTGTGCGGGGGATACCGGCTTCCAATAACGGAGCGACGTCAGACATGCGCTCTCCCTCTATAAAAAATAGATCGCGTCGGATTTGACTGGAATGGCATAGTGTTTCGGATAGCAATGCTTATTGCGATTCTCGATGGGACCTGAAGTCGTCAAGTGCTTCGAGGATGACGTGAGATGCATGCATCGCTGATGCTTCACCAGATTGTTCTACAATTTCGCTCATTTTCTTCTTGAGAAAGGCCGCATCTGTTTCCACATCCCATGTGCCAAGAATAGCATTCTTGCCAAGTCCTTCGATGCGTTCTGTTCTGTTTCTCAGAATTAGGCATGGTTTCTTTAAATAGGATGCCTCTTCCTGGATAGACCCGCCATCTGTCAAGATGAATCTAGCCGCCATCAATGATTGTATGAAGTGGGGATAAGGCTCAAGTCCGTGGAGTTCGAGATGGGCCGAGGATTTAACCTCATCCATAAGCCCGCTTCTTTTTAAAGCGTTTTCTGTCGGCGGATGTATATAGAACCTTATTGGGCCAAGCTTTCTTGCCAAGGCGAGAATATGCCTGATTGCTCGGGACAGTCGACGCTTGTTTGTTAATGTTTCCAGCCTATGCAGGGTAACAACCCCAAACGCCGCGTCTGTTTCTGATCGCCCAGCGCTAGATGGATGTTTCTCAACAATCAAAGATAGTGAATCTCGTCCCGTATTGTATCCAGTGTTGATGATATGGCATCGGAAGTTACGCTTTCTTAACCACGACTCGGAGGTCTCATCAGGTGGAAACAGAAAATCCACTTTTTTCCCTGTATGACGCCGTATCCATTCCTCGGGAAACGGGTCCAGCAGCTTTCCACTGCTAAGACCTGCCTCGACAAGAGCTATTTTCAAGCCAGCCGCCTTTGCCAAGTAAAGGCCCAGCAGAGTAGACAGGGTGTCGCCATGAAGCAAGACAACACCATCCTGTCCGAGGAAAAGCCGCTCTCGTAAATGGCGGCGATGTACAACTGATTGCCATAAACCATGGATAAACCAGCCCACAGCCTGTGTATAGGTGGTAACGGATTGATTCGTTTTCCTCAAGGAAGTAACAACCGGTTTAAGATCAAAATCACTCAATATTTTTCCTGTAAGACTTCCGTGCTGAGATAAATCCAGCAGGTGGTAAATCTCGCCATCGTCTTCGAGCAGGCGCATAACAGGCGCCATTTTTATGAATTGCGCTTTGGTGCCGATAGCGAAATGGATCATGGGTGGAGATTAATCATTACGGCGAGCTATCAATTCGTGCGCAGCGGTCAGAAGGATGGAGAAGTGCTTGTGTAGAAAAAAATCGTAACGGTTNAAATATGACCATCTATTCAATTCTGGCCACCACGGCTATACAGCAGGCTTGTGATCTGTTCAGAGACAAGTCCAATAAGAAAGACCAGCACGGATGTCGTAAACAGCAAGCCGCTCATGTTCGTAAACCGGTGCTCGGTGAGGTAGGTGTAGATGTAATAGCCAAGGCCTGCCGTAAAAAAAGTCAGGCTGATGGGCAAAAAAATCTTAAGCGGGGAATAAAGTGTTCCAACCTTAAAAATGATTAGAAGAAATCTCAGGCCATCATGGAGGGGGTTAATATGGCTCTTTCCCTGACGGTTATTAGCATGGATGGGCAGATACGTCACAGGGTATCCCGCGCGGAAAAACGACATGGTGATGGTGGTAGGATAGGAAAAACCATTAGGCAGCAGATAGACAAACTCTCTGAACTTTGTCGCCGTGGCTACTCTGAACCCAGACGTAAGATCGTCGATCTTTTTTCCAACCATCCAGCTGGCTAACCGGTTATATATTCTATTCGCGTAGGACCTGCCAAGACTCGCCTGCGAGTCGTTGCGGCGTGCCCCTACAACCATATCGTAGCCTTCCTTGTATTTAGAAATTAGTCGGGAAATATCGTCCGGGTTATGTTGTCCATCAGCGTCCATGAAAACCAGGATATCGCCGGTGGCGACACGCGCGCCTGATTTAATGGCGGCGCCATTGCCCATGCAGTACGGATGCGTGACGATCTTGACGGTGTATTGACCGCAGATGTTGAGGGTGTTGTCGGAGGAGCCGTCGTTGACGACTATAATTTCAGCGTGTGGATATAACTGGCGCAAACGAGGCAATATCTGACTTAGACCACTTCCCTCATTTTTGGCTGGAATGATGATTGATATTAGATCATCCCTGAATTCTTTATTATTCATGTGTTGTGTGGGTCAGATAGTGAGCTTAGTAGACAGGATAGTCTATCTTTAGGGAGATATCTTTTCTCCTTTCNTTAATCTGTTAATTTCTTCAGCCAATTGGGCAATCTCGNTATCGCGTGGATGGAGATTCTCCCGGTTGGCGGCGCGCAGCTCCGTCATGACCTCTTCTGCATTCTGCATATCACGCCGCTTGATATGAACTTTTGCGATTTGAATAAGTGGATGCAGGTATTTTTTATCTTCCTGATAGGCGCGCTTCAGGGCTGTGATTGCCTCGTCGAAACGTCCTTGGCCAGAAAGAGCGAGACCCATCATGTAATAATAAAAGGATTTGTCCCCCTTGCCTGGCGCCATTTCAACAAGCTGGTTCGCCCAGTTAATGATGGTTGGCTGCAACGAGCTGCACTCGTCCTGAAGGCAGGAGCTGATATTCAGCAGCGCGCCGTGAGTGGAGCCGGAGCCGGGGTTGGCTATCAAGCTCTGAATAGTATCCGCCTGTTCTTTCGGGCTGAGTGGGACCCCGGTGCGCGCGGCGACAACGGTCATATTAATGAAATAAACCGCTTCATTGGGATTAATCTCCGCCGCCCGCTTGAAGGAGACAAGCGCGTTGTCATACTGGTGATTCATCGCCAACGCGACACCCAGAAAGTTGTTCGCGTCGGCGGAGTTCGGATGATGTGCTGCTTCGTAATACGCCAGCGCATAAAAATTGGACCACTGTATGCTGCGAAGTGTCGTGATCCCGGAGAATATCGCCGCAAATAGAGGCAATACCATCCATAGTTTCTTTATTGCGAATGCATGTCGCATATGGAAGATGAGATGGACCACGGCCATCCACACACCCATTGAGGCTAAATAATTGCGGTGTTCATGCACCAGCTCCAGGCCGAGAAAGGTGGATTCCAATGCATGGCCAACAAAGAACCATAGTATTCCCANGCTCAATAATGGATATTTTCTACGGCAAACAAGCGAGGTGATGAATAAAATTGCAATGCCCAGCATGGCCGGGAACGTGGTCCATGGCGCGAAAAGAGACGTGGATAAAGGAAAATCATCATGATGCAGGGCAAACTGATCAGTGCGTGGAATCAATATCAGGCCTAGATAAAAAAATAGTACACGGGACTCGGTAAGAAGCCGTTCGATCATGGTAAAAGATCGTATGGCATAGCTGGGCTTGATGAAATGCAGCAATCCGGCGAGCGCTGCCGTCAAGGCGGNTACGGCAATAAAAACAAGTATACTTTTTGCTTTTCGCGATAACTTATTCCAATGTGACCATGGAAATTCATTTTGAAACAGCGTGAATTCCAGGGCAAGCATGAACAGCGGCAGCAGTACCGCGTTTTCTTTGCTGAGCATTCCCAGTGTGCCGCAGCCCACCAGTCCGAGCACGATCAGCCAGACGCCGTTTGGCCGTCCCGAAATTGTCCATACGCGTCCCTTGAGGTAACAGAGAAGGCCCAACAGGGTGAACATGGCTGAAAGCGCCGCCATGCGCTGAACAAGATAAAGCACGCTGGTGATCTGGATGGGATGAACCAACCAGATGAAGGCAATGCAAATGGCAAGAATCAGCGTGTAGTTTTTATTTTTTATCTTGTAGAACGGGTCAGCATTGGATGCCGTTTCCGCGAGACGCGTGAAAATCAGGCGCACGATCCAGAATATCAGCAGTCCATTGCCGATATGGATCACGATGTTGGTGAGCTTATAAGGTGTTGTGTCATTGAAGCTTCCAGCGAAATAATAATTCAGGGCGAAACTCAGCATCGCGATGGGGCGATGCAGAGGGCCGGCTTCCATCGTGAACGCGGCATGCTGGAGCGAATTCCAGCTGAGTTCGGTGATCTGGACGTAATGGTTGGTCAGCAGATTGCTGGCGTCGTCGAATACATAGGGTCCTGACGCGCCGGGAAGGTAAACGAGCCCGCCCAGGATGAGCAAAAGGGAGGCCAGTGTAATACCGAGCCTGGGTGATTCGGCAAGAAACGAGGTAATGCGGCTGGTGAAATGTTTCGACATGCTTGTCAGGGCTTGAATTTTCCGATTACAACCCAAAACGAAACAGGGGCGATGTATTCGCCCCTGTTTCTTTCCAATTAGACTGCTGGATTAGTCTTTCGGCCGATATTTTGGCGGGATAGAGGAGCCTGAACTGACCCTCCAGGTTAGGTTAGCCGCGCCCGAGGCGGCGGTTGGTGCATAAATAATGGTAGTATTCGTAGCTGTGCCGAGACCAAGGGTACCCGTGTTCCGGAGCTGAACGGTGACTACTCCTCTGCCTGCGGTGATCGCTACACTCCTGACATATTTTCCCGAATAGCTGGTGCCGGAGGCAAGTCCCAAGGTCGCGGGGGTTATCGGCAGCGCGCCTAGCGTCATGCCTTCGCTGAAGGCGACGTCCATAGCCGTGCGTGACGCCCCTGCCAAGCTCGCGCCTTCTGACACTTTGGAACGAATGGTGTAGTCCTGATACGCCGGTACCGCGATGGCGGCGAGAATGCCGATAATCGCGACCACGATCATCAGCTCGATCAGCGTGAAACCCTGTTGCAACTTTTTCATAAAAAAACCTCCAATTGGATAATGTTGCGAGGGTGCCCCGGAAATAACCGGCCCTGTTTTTCCTTGAACCGGGACCGTCTGCGAGCATGGGGCCNCGGCTCCCTGCCAGGCCGATGCTTTCCGTGACATCCTCAATGTACCTACTTAGCAGGGCCCCTTCCGAAGTCAATTCAGNCGGAACCCGGCAAACAACTACTCAACTTTACGACCCAGATATCTTGCATGATCCGTGCCACTGGCCACCATTCAACTGCCTGGAAATACAGATCATGACCCCTTGAAATCTAATGGTTTTTTAAGTTACCACTTTCATCATACATTTTCCAGCCTCGTTTTTGAAAGATAAATTGCCGTTTTTGGGCAAAAACTGCCCAAACATGGCGCCCGATTCATTCAATGCCGAGCTTTTCCAGTTTGTAGCGCAGGGCGCGAAAGCTGATCCCCAGCAGCTTGGCGGCGGCGGTTTTGTTCTGACTCGTCTGGGCCAGCGCCTTTTCAATGGTGGCGCGCTCCACCCGTTCCAGGTAATTATCCAGCGATTCCTTGCCACCCATGACCGTGGCTTCGTCGTTATCGGCGGGAATCTGGAGTTGCAGGTCTTGTGCCGTGATTTCCGTGCCGTTGCACAGGGTCAAGGCCCGCTCGAGGATGTTTTCAAGCTCGCGCACGTTACCGGCGAAGGCATAGCGTTGCAGGGCTTCCGTGGCATCCAGGGTCAGGCCGGGGGGTTTCATTCCCATGTTTTCGGACAGCTTCCGGCACAGCGCCTCCGCGAGCAGCGGGATATCTTCGGCACGCTCGCGCAGCGGCGGAATCACCAGCTCGATGACATTCAGCCGGTAGTAAAGATCCTGACGGAATTTACCCTGGGCCACCAGGTCGTGCAGATTCTTGTGGGTGGCCGAAAGGATTCGCACATCCACCTTGAATTCGCTCTGGGCGCCGACCGGGCGGACGGATTTTTCCTGTATCGCGCGCAGGAGTTTTACCTGCATGGACAGCGGCAGATCGCCGACTTCGTCGAGGAACAGCGTGCCGCCGTCGGCGGCTTTGAAAAGCCCGTCCTTGTCCGTCACGGCGCCGGTGAAACTGCCCTTCTTGTGGCCGAAGAATTCGCTTTCCATCAGGCTTTCTGGTATTGCGCCGCAGTTGACTGGCACGAAGGGCTTGTCCGCACGCGGGCCGAGTTCGTGAATCAGACGCGCCGCGAGTTCCTTGCCGGTACCGGACTCGCCGGCGATATAAACCGGTGCCTGCCCGCGGGCGAGACGTTCGATCATGGTCCGAACCTTCTCGATAGCAGCGGATTCGCCGAGCATCTTTTTGNCGCCGGTACCGGTTTCNGGCGGTTCGCTGCCGACAGCGGTGGTCGTTTTTACCACCTGCGCCTGCCCCACGCGCAGGGCGGAGCGCACGATAGTGCGCAAATCGTTAAGATCGAGGGGCTTCGATACGAAATCGAAGGCGCCGGCCTTGAGCGCGGCCACGGCGGTTTCCATATTGCCGAAGGCCGTGATAACCGCCACCGGCAGGTAAGGATGCTCATCCTGGATGTGACGCACGAGTTCGATGCCATTGCCGTCCGGCAGGCGCATGTCGGTCAGGCACAGATCGAATTTGTAGTCCTTCAGCAAATGGCGTGCTTCATCGATGTTCGAGGCCGAGCGCGTTTCGAGATTCATGCGCCCCAGCGTCAGCTCGAGAACCTCGCGAATGTCCGGTTCGTCATCGACGATCAGAATCTGGTTTTTCGGTTTATTCATAGCGTCCCCAGCTCGGCGCAATCCTCNGCGCGTATAAATGAAACCCGGAAGCGGCTACCGACCCCGCCTTCCCCGGGGTGGTAATTCAGCGTGGCACCGTTGCCTTCGCATAATTCCCGCGCGATATACAGCCCAAGCCCCGTTCCTTTCGGTGTGGTCGTGAAGAAGGGGTCAAAAATATTGTCCACGATGTCGGGATTGACACCAGCACCCCAGTCAATGACATCCAGGATGGGGCGATCCTCGCTGTCNCGGCTGCCCTGGAATTTGATCAAGGGTGTCCCGGTAAAGGGCGGGCTGTGGCGCAGGGCGTTCTGGCACAGATTGGAGACGACCTGATAGAGCTGATCCGGGTCCACACATATTGACAGACCCTGGATGCTATTTGTGATGAAGGCGTCACGCGGCACGGAAACAGTGTCTCCGTAATGACGCAGGAAATCCTCCAGCCATGGTTCGAGCTCCAGCCTGACCGGGTTGATGCGGTCACGCCGGCTGAGTTG
>C687J35174_10010211_pt1 | contig 11687 bp, 18 predicted proteins | sample RifCSPhighO2_01_FD_35174 | JGI IMG/M metagenome (IMG submission 35174) | reverse complement strand
GTGTCCTGGAGGCGAACCGTGACGTTGGGAAAAGAAACACTGCCGTCTGCCGCTGCGCCTTCGGCGCGGAGCGTGGCGTTATCGATGCGAACGGCCTCTTCCTCGGGATGATCGTTTTCGCCATAGGAAGAATCCCTACAGAAGCCGCTTTCACAGAGCTCATTGCCCGGGCAGTCGCTATCGCTGCGGCAGCGCTGCTCCAATGAGCAGCCCGAACTCTTAGAAGCATTAAAGCAAGGTTCATCCAGATTGCCACAGGCTAAAGCTGCAGAAAAAGCAGCGGCCAGCATTGCGGGGATATATCGTGGTTTCATAATTACTTAAAAATAGTGACATCACTTTAAATATCTTTTGGTTCTTCTTTTGGGCATGAGCAAAAAAGGCGCTATTGGCTTGTCTGTAGAACTGCTGGTCATCATTATCCTGAGCTTGGTTATCTTAGGTGCAGGCATTGCTTTTTTATACCAGTTATTGGGCGGTGCCAGCGAGCTGAAGGCAGAGCTTGACACCAGAACACAGCAGGAACTGGAACGCTTGCTCGTCGATCAGGGCAAGCAGGTAGCGCTGCCCCGGCATACGGCAACCATTCTTCCCGGCGAATCGCATGTTTTCGGCTTAGGCATTCTGAACACGGGGGATGTGGGAGAAACGTTTACTCTTACGGTACTGCTTTCCAAAGCGCTCGACGAGAATGATGCAGTGCTGTATGATGATCCTGACGTTCTCAATGAAGCAGTGCGAACCGTTGCCGAAAGCTGGCTGCTGTACAATCAGGAAGAACTGCGCCTTGCAGAAAATGAGCACCGCACGGAAGGAATTCTCGTCGATATTCCCAACGATGCACCCAAAGGCACGTACATCTATGACGTCGAAGTTTCTGCTGGCGGGCGGCCATATGGCAACAAGCTGAAGTTTACGGTGGCTGTCAAATAATTGAGCCACTTCACGGCTGGCGGCAGAGTGTTTCTAGTACTCTTTCAACAGTCTGTTCCATGTCTCTTTCCACCCGTTCTACAATCTCTGGCTGTATGTCCAGCTCTTGCGTCAGAAATTCGTAACTCTGCGCTAAGCCGCTGTAGATAATGTCTGTGTTTCCCGCTTTGGCAAGCTGAATGCTCCGCAGCAGAGGGAAAGGCGCCAATGCAGGAAACGGCCCAAGGCCTTCAAACTCAGCAAAGAGGCAGCGGTTTTGGTAGTCGAAAAGCATGCGGTCTTCTGCAGCAACCAGAAAGCGGGAATTGGCAGCAGCAATAGCTTCTGCTGTCGTCATTTTTCCCACACCAGCTTCTCCAATAAGATACATCCCTCCTTCCTGTTCTCGATCGTAGAGCACGTCTCCAAACAAGCAGACATACGGCCCGTCAATCCCCCTCAGCTCTTTGGCCGTAAAGAGGCGGGGGTACTTTTCTCGGAAAAGAGGAATTCGTGCATCATCCGGGAAATCTTCAGGCGATAAAGTCAGTTGTTTCATGCTGATACCTTTTTTTCATGCAGAGACTACCGTAACATACTTTTTCTGGCGGATGGTAAGATACGGCTTTTGCAGCCGCCTTTTTAACTCTTTATCCTGCGTCAGGACGAGAGCGCCTTTTCTGGATTCCATAACGAGCGCATCGTCCACTTTTCCGGTGCTCTTCAGCACAGTAATTGTTTTGGCTTTTAGCAAAGCTATGGCCAAGCGTGCCGCTGGGGTGAATTTTCCTTTCTCTGTTGTCGCGAGGCTTTCCAGCTCTCGGTTCGTTCCTTGAAGAACAGCCAGCCGGTACGGAAAATCACAAGTTCGCTCAATCTCGGAAAAGAGATCAATGCGAAAAAGAGCGATGGCCAAGAGCGCGTTGGTGTCGATGATAACCGTTTTCATGGGGAGTGCTCTGGCCGTGCTTCGTGGTGTGCAATGATCTGCAGCGTCGCTATCCACCAAATTTTTGTGAGCAGCAGCAAAGCCAGAACCAGCAGGCCGCTGAGGATGATGAAGAGCGGCGCTTTTCCGGCCTCGATGAGTTTGAACGTGCCATAGCTGCTGCCGGCGATGAAGAATAGAAGCAATAAGAAAGCAGGCAGCGTGTACGGTGCTTTCTTCAGGGTGCATTTTCCTGCTTTTCTTAGCAGCTCTTTCCAGGGCAGATAGATGAAAGCGAGAGAAACCAGAAAGAAATAATAGAAAACCATCGGCAGGATGAACAGCGCTTTAGGAAGAACTGCGTTAGGCAAAAAGCTTTCTTTGAAGAGGAAGAGCTGGCTGCCCAAGAACAAGCCCAGGAAAAGTGTAGTGAGAAATATGTACTTTAGCCAGCGGGATCCTAAAAGCAGCAGATTCTTTTTTATTGCCGGCAGTGGGTTAATTAACTGCTGTGCACCCACCCAGAGTATGCTCGTGAAGCCTAAAAAAATCACCAGAGAAGTCCATAGCAACGCCAGCAGTGTCTCCTGCATAGCGTCATATGCAGCATACAGCGGAAGCGCATCTTCTAACGGAGGAACGCCGGCCTGCAGCTGTTCTGGATCAAGGTCGGCTTCCGCAACGAGTGTCGAAATCTCCTCGGCATGAGCAAGAATTTTCACCTGGTAGCGCAGGCCATTAAATGCCAGGACAAAGAAAAACAGTATCTGCAGCACCAGCAGGATGCTAAACAGCAGCCGGTGTTTCTTGATGGCGGTGATAGTCGCCGTGAGTCCTTGCTTATAGGCGTGCATGGGCTGGGAAAAAGGGAAGGAGATTTAAAAGGCTTTGCACGGCTGTTCATATGCATTCCTGGAAAGAAGATTTTATAAATGAAGAGACAACGAGTCATTTTAAGAAATGTTTTCCTCTTCCAAATTGGCTGTCGATTGCTCATTTTTACATGAGCCATCTCAAGCAACTTCTTTCTCGTCTCATCTTTCAAGTTTTATAAGAACAAGAAGAAGAAATTCCCGAAAATGATGAGAATCTCCAAAGAGTTTGCTGAGATACTGGGGTTATTATGTGCAGAAGGCTCTCATATTGTTTCTTTTTCTAGTTACTGGGGTAAAGAACGTGGTAAGCTCTATTATCGTAACAATAAGAAATCCGAAAGGATAGAGTTCTATAATAAAGACAAAAAGTTATTGCATCATTATGCAGATCTTCTTTGCAAAGAGTTCTGCATGAAGACTAAAGTAACTAAATTTGGTAAGATTAATATCGGAAAAAGAGAGATCATGACAAAAATTATTACTCAGACTCCTCTCGGTCATATGCGATGGCGGGTTCCTAAAGCTATCTCTTTAGGGACAAAAGCCGTTAAGATTGCTTTTTTGCGTGGTTATTTTGATGGAGATGGGACGGCTATAACTTGTCCAAGAATGTTTTCGACGAATCGGGCGGGCCTTCGGCAGGTCTCTCAGCTCTTATCAAGCCTTAATTTTAAACACACTTTGCAAGGACCGCACTATAAAGAGAAGAGAAAGCCAGCATATACTATTCAGATTAGTCGAAAAGATAAAGAAAGGTTTTTAAATCTGATAAGGCCCGTTTCAAAAAAGCTAGGTCTGCGGGGGTAACCAGAAGCAATGCTTTCTGTTCCTTAGAGCAAAGCCTGGCTAAATGCGCAGGACTTAAGTCCCACCCCTGACGGCTGTTAGGAAGGCATCCTGTGGGTTAGTCCCTTCGAGGGTTCAAACAACGAGGAAAACTCCTCTTGAGAACACATCCCTTCCCCCGCACTTTTTCTATTTTGCTTTTTCTTCTTCGACCACAACAACCTTTAAATAAAAACTTCTTTCTCTTGCTGCTCATGCCCCTGTAGCGCAGTGGTACTTGGCGTGTGCGCAAAAGCATACGCAGAGCGCAAGAGCGCGCGTCCTTGGTATGCAAAACAGAAAGGACGAGGTCCCGAGTTCAAATCTCGGCAGGGGCTGTTTTTATCTGATGGTTAGTCTGGTTGACCATAATGTTTATATGACTCAATATTTTTCTTCTCTCAGTATGATCAGTGGGGTTCTGAAGAAGGCTGCTTCTGCCGCATTTGTCTCTGTTCCTTTAGTTCTCGGTGGAATGGCGGCTACGGGCTGCCTGGACGAGCCTTTTCCCGATCAGCCTTTATTTGAGTCTTCTCCCCTGCAGAATACGCGCACGCTTTTCCAAGATTCCCTTCTGGAATTTGCGGTGCAGACAGATCCCCGCTATTTCTCCCTGCTTCAGGAGATCAGCCCATCATATCGGGATACGGCTAAGCCCAATGCGTTCGCTCTTTTTCCTGCAACGACGGACCATGTGTTTGATAGCACGGCTTTAGGCTGGTTTGTACGCAGCCTTCATGAGCATTACGATGTGCAGCTTTTTGCCGCCCATCAAAAGCAAGAGGCATACGCTGCTCTTGCAGACCTTGCTTCTACTGACCCTTTTTCCATCAACTTTCTCACCCTGTTTGGCCATGGAACACCCCGAACCCTCGCTCTCGGGGGGCCCATCTGCCGTCTGGGGGAGTGTCAACGTGATGAATCACATGCTTTCAATGTCTCTGATAGGGAATTCTGTTCCTATTTAGATGATGTTTTGGCATCGGACGCCGTAATCTTTCTCGGCTCCTGTGCCACCGGGTACGGGGAGGAGGATGCGGAAAATTTTGCTAACTTTATTATGGCCTGTGCTCCCGGAAGAACCGTTTACGCCGGAACCGCTCCTTTCTCTGCGCAGGGAATACGGGTCAATAGCTGGTACCCGTTCGATGCAACGCTCATGGGGGGGTGGGGGATGTCTTTCACTCGCTTTGGTTTTATCCCTCTCACTGACATCACGTACACGAACAAAGGCCACGAAGAATAGCTTTCATAACGCTTATTAACATTCTCTTTTTCTGCTGTTCATCTTGCTCCAAACTATTGCTCGTGAAATAAAAGCATCTTTACAATCCTCTTCTGCTGACGATGCTCTTCTCTTCGACGGTAAACAGTTCCCGGTACGGTGGGAGCAGTTCATCTCTCTTGAACAGCCCGATTCACAAAAAGCTATTGCTTTTGTCGATGGCGGCCAGGCGGAGATCCTTTCTGCAGGAAATTTTTGCTTGTCCTTTCTTCGCATCGCTGCAGTTGTTTTTGCCGGGCAGAAAAAAAAACGGCCACTCCTTTCAGAATTTTATCTTTTCACCAAAAGTATTTTTCACGAGAATGAGATCTGGTATCAAAGCAAATTATTCCCGCTGGATGCATCGCCCTTGCTTACTTCCGAGCAGCTCTTGGTTTCTTCCAGAGACGCGTTGCTAGCGACGGGAAAGGAGCGTGCTTCCATCACGGTGGTAAGTTCCCTGGCCCGGCGCTTTGCCGAGCTGGCTCTCGTACGGAAAGCCGTAGCAGACACGGACATCGTCGTTCTCGACGGCACGTTGGAAGCAACTTATCCGCGGGAGGAAGCTTTGCTGCAGCAGCTCAGCCCTGCCGTCTGCGCACTGGCCAAAACGTCGGCGCTCTTCACAAAAAATGGCCACAATCCCACCCTGCTGCTGAACAAGCTTGGCCCATCGGGCTGCTGGCAGTATGCTGTTGCGGAAAGCGAACAGATGGGCTTTGTGAAGCTGCATGAAAAAAGCAAGCACGTTTTCCGCTATGAAGGAAAGCAGGAGCATCTTCCTTTTTTGCTCGAACAGTCCCGTGATGCGGTTTTTCTCGGCTATCCTTATGGCCTGATCTTAGCAGATAAACTGGCTCGCGTCAGCAATCAGGAAAAGCAGCGGCTGCGCATGCAATTGCTGCTGCGCAAAGAGAATAGAGAGTTATTGGACGCGATGCAAGCGACTAATGCGCACGAGATTCTGGACGCGCTGGGGTGATATTGGTATTTGTTTTTTCATCCATTGAGAAAACGCCGCCTCGGCCGTTCGCTCGGTCGGTTCTGGCTTCTGAAGTCGTCCAAAGCTTGAGTTTGTCATTGATAGAACCGAACACTGAATTCTCATAAACGAAGGTAGTTCACAAGAAAAGCCAACGAGCTTTTCTGTGCCCAGATAAAGTCGTTGCTTTATCTTGGGCCTCGCTCACCTCTTGGCCGGGTCGGCGGCGTTTTCTTTCCCTCACGAAACGTTTATAAAATAACCGCCGTTTTTCAGCCTATGGTTAAGCGCACCGGCTCACGGCAGCGAAAAAGCCGCTATAAATTGCAGCGGCATTTCCGCCAGAGAGGAAAGATTCCCCTCAGCCAGTATTTCCAGCAGCTGCAGGACGGCGATTCTGTCGGTCTCGTCCTGAATTCAGCAGTGCTTCATGGCTATTTTTTTCCCCGCTTCCATGGGATGACCGGCGTGGTCTGCGGAAAACGGGGGAAGTGCTATGAAGTCCGGATTACGGACGGCGGAAAAGAGAAATCCCTCTTTGTCCATCCCATCCATCTCAAGAAACAGTAAATAAGAAACATCAAAAGAAAAATAAGCAGCAAACTAAAGAACAAAAACAAGAGTGCCCATGGTCAGCCCCCAATTCATTGAAGAAAAGCCGCTTTCCCTCGTCGAGGTACGCAGCGCGTTAGAAGCCATTGAAAAGCGGGACACGGAACTGAACTTTCTGTCGAACAAGACCAAAGAATATGTTACTACGTTTGTCCGCCTTACTGCGGAGCAGCAAGAGCAGCTGGAAGAGAAGCTGCACGGCCTGGAATTGACCCGCTTAAAAACCGAGCATATCAAGAAGATTCTGGATTTTGTGCCGGGGACGGTCAACGAGCTGAAAATTGTCTTGCAGGCGTATCCGCTGACGATGCCGAAGAAAGACCAAGAAAGCATCATCGCTGCGGTAAATGACATTCTCAAAGAGCAAAAAGCGGCTGCAACCTAAAACGGTTGCTCTACCAGCGTAATTTTTATTAAGCACAGTAGCTTTACTTATGAAATTGAAAGGAATACCCCAAAAAAATGGAAGAAACAGAAAAAACCAAAGGCCCCGACCGCGAGGAGCGGGCTATTGTCCTGGACCATCTGGAGCACGGCTATCCTCTCGAAGAGAGTGCGCTCAAGACGCCCATAGCGCAAGCATTGGGAGTAGAGCATATCACGCTTCTGGAACTCATCCCCAAGAGGGGCATATTTCTGCAGCCGCATCAGGACGTGTACATCGGTGAAGGCAAGCGAGAAGAGATTCATCATATCAAAGGCCGGATCCCTTTTTCAAAATTAACCATGACTGCACAGAAAGAATTGCCCCATGCGCTGGAAACGCTCATCAGCCGGGATGAGCAGCGGTTTATCGCTTTTTTTAACAAAGCCCAGCCGCTCAGCATGCGCATGCACCAGCTGGAGCTCCTGCCTGGGCTGGGGAAGAAGCATATGGTGGAAATTCTGGAAGCTCGCAAAGAGAAGCTTTTTGCAGACTTCAATGATTTGAAGACCCGGGTTAAACTACTGCCTAATCCGCGGCAGGTCGTCATAAAAAGAATTCTGTCGGAACTGGAAGGGAAAGAGAAATATCAGATATTTGTGCGATGAGCCGAAGCGATGGCATTCATCTATCCCCAGGCAGATAATCCTCCACCAAGTCGATGAGCGTTCTTAACGGAACTTCTTCACCAGTGCTGCTGTACCGAGGCTGCTCTTCGTCGGGGAGCAGAATCATCCCTTGCTCTCTCAGCAAGCCTGCATCAAACGCTTCTTTTTCTGCCGGGGAAATCACGTTATTATGGTCAGTATCAGCATAGCGAATTAAAGCAGTTTCGTATGCTGTTTCAAACCTGTTCCGCAGGCCAATGGTTGCCTCATAGGCAATCCCCCCATAGAGCAAAAGAGGAACTCCCAGAAAAGTCCCGATGATGATGTTTCCAAAGAGATTATCTTTTCCCATACTCCACATATCCGCAATGCCCGCACACCGCGCGGTCTTTATGCGCCCCTAAGAACATCCCCGGGCCGCATTTGGGGCAGAAGCGGTTCTTGCGGACGAGTTTGTCACCCGAAACGTCATACACTTTCTGAATCTTCCAGCCGGGCTTCTTGGCTTTCGGCCCTTTGCCTTTCCCTTCCGCTTTCTTTGCCCCGCTTTGCTTGGTTGCCATGCTTATACCTCGGCCTTAGCCGTTTTTGCAGCAGCTGCCGCTTCAGCCGCTTTCTTTTTCTCTTCTGCTAACACTTTCCGTTCCTGGCTGGTGAGCTCTTCAAAGCGCGTTCTCGCTTCCAGGGACTGATATGCCACTGCTTCTGCCAGCGCTTCCTGCTTACCGAAGGTAGTGGTTATTTTCTTTACGACGACATTTGGAACATCAGTGGAAAGTGCTTTAGCTATCGCAGCAGCAACATCTATATTTTTCGGCGTCGCTCCCTCGAAGAGCAATTTTGCCTGCACTTCTGTCCGCTGCAGGAGCGAATTTTCTTTTTTTGTGGCAATAGTAAGTTTCATGGTCTGTTCCTGTTGGTGTATCGTTTATTTTTTTTGGCTGTTTTTTTTGTTTCTCTTTTCGCCTATTTTTATGTTTTCTCGTGTGCTTTTGTTGTTTGTTCTTTTGCTTATCGTACTTTTATAGCATACTCACCTTTCACCGTAACGCCCACTTTCTGCGCAATCAGGGAGTTCTGCGGGTCCGCAATGTACAGGCGCCCCTGCCAGCTGGTCGTGAAAGTATTCCCTTTGCACAACGGGCAGGCATCGCCTTCGACAAAGATCTTGCATTGTTTGCACGCTTTCTTTTTGCTCATTTGTTTGATACCCCGCAACTTTGGGTGATTTAGTTACATTTTCTTGCCACAGCATAGCGGGGTATTAAACATTAAAAATACCCCACCGCTTGCGGTGGCTGGGATTTTTATTTTTCTTTCCCTTTCTCCTTTCCTTTCTCTTCCTCAGTATTTACGGGTGCTGCATCTTTCTCTTTCTGCTGCTCCAGCNATTCCAGCTTGCCTAAGCCCTCTTGGCGCATGCTCAGGCCGATCTTGGGCCGGTTCATATCTTTAAAGCTGACAGCAATGATGCGCGCCAGGCAGTTGTCATTCACTTTGAGGACCTGGCCGGATTTTTTTCCTTGGAGGACTTTTTCTTTGCTGAACGATACGAAATCGTCCATGCTCTGCGAGATGTGTACCATGCCTTCAGTAGGCCCCATCTCCAGAAAAGCGCCAAAATCTGTTATGTCGCGTACTTTTCCAAAGACCAACTCGTTCTGCTCCGGCTTGTAGGTCAGCAGCTCAAATTCCGTCTCAAAATAGCCTGCTCCATCGCCGGGAATGATGACTCCTTCTTTCGCTGAGCCCAGGGAAAGGACCGTGATGACAAAGCCCAATTCTTTGGACACATAATTATCATATGCTCCTCGTATGTTCTTGAGGATAGCTTCTGCCTGCGGCAGGTCAAACATGCTGGGTGGAACCCGGATGTGGTCTTTTACTTTGACGGTATAGAACATTTTTTAATACTCCGCACTCGTTTTTCTCGAGAGATTTATAAAGCTTTTGCCGGAGAATTTTCTTTAGGGTTCCGGCTCGCCCCAGCGCAATCCCAGGCCCCAGACGAAATCGACATCCAGCTCGTCATTGAGCCGGTATTGCATGAAGCCCGTAACGGGTGCAGGCTCAAAAAGATAGAGGTCTAGCGTATGGGTCCAGGTCAGGAAGAAATTAGCATCGATGCCAAAACCCGGGACTCCCAGGCGTGGATATTCTTCGCCATTGACTTGAAGATCAATTGTCGAAAAGCGGAAAATGGGAATTACTTCCACGCCGATGCCAAAAGTGGTTTCATACAACGCATCAATCTCTTTTGGTTCTGATTCTGGTGACTGTGCAATTGCCCGGTGGAGCAGATACCGCAGCTCGGGCAACAAGCGAACTTCACTCGTGTCCTGGACTTGCTGATAGCTGATGAAAGCTCCGGGAAGAAGGCTATAATCAGTGGAAGTTCGCCGCTCAATTTCTGCAACAGCTTCTATGCCCAAGCCATAGCGAAAATCATCACTTGCTGCGAACGTATTCACACCTTGGGCATCCTGCCGATCCGGCGTAAAGCCGATGGTTTCGTAGTACGTCGTCCTGTTCGGGCCGGCACAACCAGCAGCCAGAGCCGCAGCCAGAACACTGGCACTAAGAACTTGCTCAAGTTTGTTTGCCATAAGAGCAACGCAAAACGTATTTCTGAGGTTAAAAAGAGCCCGAATTATAAAAGGCTTATGCAGGGATTTGGCATTTTTGCTTCTTTTTTCGGTTAGCCTACAAAACTACGTTAAAGCCGTAATGGTCAGGCGGACTGCTGCTACAACCTCTTCTAACGGCACTCTTTGATAATAATGGAAAAAAGGGATTTCCCGGCCATGGTGTTCTTCCGTATAATTCGTAGTCCAAGGGATGTGGAAGAAGACAAAAGGTGTAGAAAGATTGTTTTCCCAGATGTAGTGATTTACTCGATAGATGAGATCATTGCAGACGAAAGTTCCGGCATTGTCTGAAAGGCGCACGGGAAGCCCGGCTTGCTCCAAGAGCTGTGCCAGTGCCGGCTCGTCAAAGGAGCTCTGTATATACTCAGATGAGGAAGCAATACGCTCTTCCCGGGGACGGTACCCCGCATTGTCAGCGACATAACTATTCATGATATTCCTGCTCTGCTGCTCAAGGGTTATGTATTGATCTCCTTTTAGCCCCAAGCTGAGCACGAGTGCCGGTGTTTCCCGTTCAATGTAGCGAATGACTTGTTCTGCTGCCGTGCGAAAAGTGACCGAGAGGATCATAGTGTCAACTGCTTCCTCTTTAGCGACGGCTTCTATGACCTCTGTGGTGGGGTTGTACGGAGTCCCTGCAAAAGGCTCAAAGCCCGTCAGCAGTACAGGGCGTTCCGGAAAGCAGAAAGGAAGCGCAGTGCTGAGCGTGAGCGCTTGCTGGAGGAAAGAGCGGCGGGTGATTCTATTGCTTTGCTGCTTTTTGTTGGGCATGGTTTATGAAGAATCTTTGATGCATTGCTCAATTTTTTTTTCGTTTCATGCCAGAGGTTCTAACCGNCCNNCTAAAACTAGCCCGTTGTATATGTTTTCCAGCATCCCCCTGCTCAGATTCTTTAAATCTTTCTCAAAAAAGAGCTGAACCCGATGTCCTATTTCTCTGTTGAATCTTTCGAGATTCAATTGGTTATATTCTGCTTGGATGAACAGGTCAATATCACTGCTTTCATGGTACGTCCCTTTTTGCACACTGCCGAAGAGGATGATGACTTTTGGCATCAGGGCTTGATCTATCCACTCTATTACGCCACTGGCTATCACCTTCTTAATTACTACTTCACTTTTCTCATAGCGATAGGCGAGAGAAAGCCGGTTTGCCTCATAATAAGGATATTTTTTTTCTTCTTTTTTCCGAAGTACTAGTCTCTTTCGAACGAGTTCTTTCAAATATTTCATGACCGTTTTGGTATCAAGGGCAGTTCTCCTCGCCAGCTCCCGTACCCCAAATTGCGTCATTGGATAGAAAAAAAACTGATTTTGGATTGCTGTTTGCATAATGTTGGATATTTTTCCTACATTTATAAGTGTTTCTGTCGGCATTTTAAATGTTCTCATTACCACTGAGAACTATATAGCATTAGTAATGAGAACTCTGCGAGAGAGCCACACCCCTTTTCTATCTCCGGAGAAGCATTTGGAACTTTTCTTCCAGAAAAATTCAACAAAATTGGAACTTTTCTTCCAACGGCATGCCAACAACTGCNTGGAAGAGCGCNGTATCTCCGAATGAAAAGTACCTTTTTTTAGTGGTAAGAAAAACCTTTAAGCTCTT
>C687J35174_10010209_pt1 | contig 11687 bp, 14 predicted proteins | sample RifCSPhighO2_01_FD_35174 | JGI IMG/M metagenome (IMG submission 35174) | reverse complement strand
AGAGCACAAGAAACTTGGCGGCAATCCGGATGTCGACGTTTCTTGTATTTATCTTAAATATCTTTTCCTAAATGAAAAAGAAAGTAAAAAGCTTTTTGATGATTATCGAAAAGGAAAATTGTTAACAAGCGAAGTAAAAAAGATTTTTGCAGATAAAGTTGTTTCATTCATTAAAGAATTTCAGAACAATCTCAAAAAAGTCAGCGATAAAAATGTTGAAAAATCTATTTTGAGGAATAGTTAATTTTCCCTATAAAATTTATGTTTAAAATTAGCCGGCACATTCTTTGCCCTCATCTTTTTTGACTCTGCCCACTTAGGATTTATAGCAATAGTGTGATAATGCATTGCTCCTTTTGTGTTATCCTTGTGGGTTCCATTTAAGACTCCTTCTGCAACTTCAAGGCATCTTTCAAAATAATGCCCATCGGGATTCATTAATTTAGCTCTATTAGGATCGCCAGTATTAAAACAACTATATTGCAACGGTTTTAGAATAGCCCCTCTAACAGTTTCTCCATTCCACTTCTTTCCATCATTGGCTCTATTTACTGCAGTCCAAGCAATTGCAATTTTCTCATTATCTGAGCAATTTCTTGCCTCACCATAAAGCATTCTTGCAAGTAAAACGGCATCAGAATCTTTAGAAAAATCGCTTGTTATATAATTAACTTGCTGCGGCGAGCCCGCAGATTTTATCTCGATTCTCTTCTCTAGACTATTCTTCTGAAATTGTGCCGAAGTAGGTCTTTCATTAGTATTCGCATCTTTCTGGCTAAGAACATGATATCCATAAAGCGGAGTTACCGCTAGTAAAATACCCAAAGTCCAATCAAGAACTTCATTCTTCGCCTTTTCAAACGTCTTTTTCATAAAAACTATTAAAAATCCGTATATTTAAACCTTTCCATTGTCATCACTAGGCTAGAGTAACAAATACCTGCTCAAGGACCAAACTCTAAATTAATCTCGAGGGGCCAGAGAGGCATCAAGCTTTTTCTAAAATCTTTTTTTCTTTTTTCTTCACTTAAATATTCAGGCAAATATTTANCAGATCCCTCGGTCAATAGAGTAGCGATTGAAAAATCGCTTAGTCTTGCTTCTAGATAGGGTATGTGTGACGTCCCATATAAAACTTCTATTGGGGCGTACCGATTTCTAATGCAACCCTTGATCTGGCTAACGACCAAATCCTCTTTTTCTATAACTGTTAATTGATATAATTCATCAAATCTTCTGTCAGTTAAAAGAGAGTTTATCTTATTTTCTGCCTTTTTATAAAGAGAGTCTCCCGCTTTTATCAATCTATATTCATAACTTGCCTTATCTTCTTTTGAAAGAGACCCTTTAGAATTTATTTCTTTCTTAACTTTTTCTATTTCGTCTTCTAATTTAAGTTTGAATTCTCTGCTTACTTCTTTTATCGGAGAAAGTCTTATGTCTTTTTCTCTGTTGACTACATCCGGATAAATAATCCATTTTTTGTTCTTTTCTGCGAAGAATTTTGGGAATTTAGAATAAAATTCAAAATGTGCCATAACATGTTTGTTAGTTTTATCAATCTCTAAAAATTGTTCGTTTATTGTGTAAAAATGCGCAGCGTCAGAACTAATTCCCTCTATTAACGCGGCTCTGACGCCAAATTTTTCATACAGTTGTTTATGCACTTTAATAGCAGAGTCAATATTTTGGGCGTAATTAGATGATAGACTATAATGTTGAACGTGAAAAAAAGGGATAAAGATGATGTCGGGATATTTTCCCTTATGTTTAATTATTTCTTTTACACCCTCTAATTTAGCCAGATCGTTGATGCTTGGCCTTATGTTTGGTCTGTTTCTTATAATCTCTCGTCTTGCTTCTTCTATTCTATCATCTATATGCGCAGGATTACCTTTTCTATTTATATAATTATTTAGTACAGGAACCAGAATTGCAGCAGTTAACATTCCAAGCAAAGCAAACCTCTTCCATAACTTTCTGCGGCTTATCTTGCTTTTTAGATAATCTACTATCTGTTCTGTTTTAATATCGCTACCACGGCATACCTTTTTAGCTACATCTTCCAATCTCTTTTCAGGATTTTCTTTGTATCTTCTCCATGCATCTGCCAAAACGTTCTTTCTCATAAAAATCTCGCTGCAGCGAGCTATTTAAACCTAATCTTTAAATATGCCCGTAAATTACACCAATTATGAGAATAATAACGCTCCATTGCGACTATATCCGCTTTAAGCCGATGAAAAAGGCGATAAAAGAGCCGGAAGAGCTTTCTGAAGAGGCAAAAAAGGAGCAGCTAGTAAAAGATTGTCTAGTAGTCTTAACAGCAGTTGAAAAAGGCGATAACGACAAAACAGTAAAAGAACTTGTAGAATCAGTCAAAAAAACAGCATCTGAAGTTAAAGCAAAGAAAATAGTTTTATATCCTTACGCTCATTTATCCTCAAATTTATCAGATCCAACGACAGCTCGCGAATATATCGCAGAAGCACAGCAAGTTTTGCAAAAATCTGGTTTTGAGGTTACAAGAGCTCCTTTCGGATATTACAAAGAATTTGAATTAAAAGTAAAGGGCCATCCTTTATCTGAATTATCAAAAGAATTCAGAAATGTTGTTCAAAGATCTGAATTAGTAAAAGAAGAAAAGTACGATCCTTCAAAACTTTTAAGAGAAATATCGCGAACAAAATTAGACACATCGAAGCTAAAAGAAAATGATCATAGAATTCTTGGCCAGAGATTAGATTTATTCTCTTTTAATGAAGCCTCTCCGGGTTCAGTCTTCTGGCACCCAAATGGCCTCATAATATACAATGAATTAGTAAAATTCTCAAGAGAATTGCATAATCAAGCAGGCTATCAAGAAATCTCCACGCCATTTATTTTAGACAATAAAGTCTGGAAAGTTTCAGGACATTGGGATCATTACAAAGATAATATGTTTATTACACAATACGAGAACAAAGAGTCGGGAATAAAACCCATGAACTGTCCTGGAATGATGCTTATTTACAAGACAAGAATGAGAAGCTACAAGGATTTACCAATAAGATTTTTTGAATTCGGCGTAGTTCATAGAAAAGAGCTTTCAGGAGTTTTAGCAGGTTTATTCAGAGTCATTAAAATAACTCAAGATGACGCACATTTATTCTGCTCTCCAGAACAAATAGAGCAAGAAATAACAAATATTTTACAACTAGTAAAAACAATATACAAAGATACTTTTGGCTTTGATTATTCTATAGAGTTATCAACTCGCCCAGAGCAATTCATGGGTAAAAAAGAGGATTGGGATTATTCAGAAAAAGCCCTGGAATCCGCTTTAAAAAAAGCAAAGATAAAATATCTAATTAAAGAAGGCGAAGGTGCTTTCTACGGCCCCAAAATAGATATCCACATTCAAGATTCCTTAAAAAGAAATTGGCAGTGTGCAACAATTCAATTAGATATGCAAATGCCTCAAAGATTTGAATTATCTTACACAGGCCAGGATAACAAAGACCATGTTCCTCTTGTAATACATAGGGCAATCTTCGGCTCTCTAGAAAGATTCATTGGCATTTTACTAGAACATTTAAACGGAAATCTTCCTCTCTGGCTCTCGCCAATCCAAGCCAGAGTGGTAAACTTTACAGACAGAAATACAAAAGCATGTGAGAAACTAATTAAAAGACTAAAAGAAGAAATACCAAATCTAAGAGTAGACTCTGATTTCAGAAATACAACCGTCTCGGACAAAATCCGCGATTCTGAAATGCAAAAAATTCCGATTGCTATAGTAATCGGAGACAAAGAAGAGGAAAAAGGCACCCTCGCCGTCAGGCGAAGGGGAGAGAAAGAACCAGAGTTTAATGTTAAAATTGATAAATTTGTTAAAGAATTAAAGGAAAAGATTGATAAGAGAGCCAGATAAAAGCATATAAAAACTTATAAAGCTTTGAAGTTTAGACCCTGGATAATGAAAAGAGACAAAAAATGAAAATACAACCTTACGTTGAAAAGCTCAACATATCCAGAGAGTATAAAGATTTTCAGACTAAGAATAAAGATGCTTTCTTAGTTGCAGGATTTTTTATTTTGGATTTTGAATTAGGAAAAAATTTGCACCAGATTGATTTTTATATTCCGTCAAAGAGAAAAATTGCCGCTTTCACGCTTGATTCTAAAATAACGATGCAGATATTGGATATGATAAAAAGTGACCACGCTCCTGAAAAAATGGATTTGAAAATTGACACTGATTTGGATGCGCTTCAGGGAATTGTTCAAGACGAAATGAAAAATAGAAATATGACGGAAGACATAAAAAAAATGATCGCGGTTGTACAAAATATTGATGGGAAGAAAATATGGAACATAAATTGCGTTCTTTCAGGAATGGAGATATTAAAGGCGCATATAGAAGATGAGTCTCAAACGGTTTTGAAGATGGAAAGAATATCAATTATAGATGTTATGAAAAAGCTTCCTATGAATATGCTTCCTGCTGGAATGACTAATAAAGTTAAAGGATTGAAAGAAGCTGCAGGATTAGCGGATAAAGCAGTAGCTAAGAGTGATGCTGGAGAAAATGGAGAAGATGACGGCGGGGAAGAGAATTCTGTTGAAGGTGGAAACGATGACCGGATTAAGCAGCTTGAAAAAATAAAGCAGGCAATAGAACAGGAAGAAGAATCTTATAAGAAATCTTCTTCAAAGAAGAAGAAAAAGAGTTAATATTTTTCTGTTGTATTTTCATTTAAATAATTTTATCTTTAATAAAAAATATTAAAATTCTATAATTAAGCGCCAGTGCAAACAAACTCTTTACCTGCTGCGCAGGCTTGAGGTGCACTTCCCTCTACTCCAATCTTTCCTGCTATCTTAACAGATAAAGGACCAGATGGCAAAGCTGCTAGGTTGGAATATGTCTTTGTTTCTAATTCATTGTGAGTTGCATTACTATCCCTTACGACTTCATCACCATTAGCAAGCTTGAATACAAAACTTATCTCTGCCAGATTAGCTTGGCCGGCGTTCCTTCTTACCTGCACGGTTGAAACATTTGTTGCTTTAACATATGCGCATGAGACTGGCTCTAAGTTAAGAGTCAAACATTCGCTTGCAGAAATTCCTTTTGCGCCCTTCTCAATTGCGGGCCTTACAAATGTCCAGATTATGACTATCGCTGCAAGAACTAATAATAATATTAGAATAGTTGTTACAACCTCACTTATGCCTCTTTTATTTTGCATAGACAGTATAGAAAAATCGTATTTATAAATGTTTCTTTGCTACTTTTTTAACCTTTTTTTAATTAGCCTTCTTCTTCTTGATCTTCTAATTATTTTTCTCATGAAGATAATTGCTTTTGTGGCGTTATAAACTTATCTTAAAACTCATTTTTAAATTAAAAATGGAAAAGGCTAAGATTTATAAGCAGATTTTGTATAGATTAATTAATAAATTATTGAAATGGAACAAGTTCTTAGCGTTGATGAAGATGAGCCGCCCCTCGAGCGTACAATTCAAATCAAAAAAAATAATTTGAATTCTAGTTTTAAATTGTCTAGCCTGATTGTTGGGAATAGAGTTCCGCATGAATTTTTTATTGTTCAGGGTTCTGGGGAATCTAATTTGGGTTATCATCCCGGCGCTTTTGATGTTGCCTTAGAAAAAGCAGGGATTGAAAATTTTAATCTTATTTCTTATTCGTCAATTTGGCCTAAGACCGCTGTTCAAGTTGCTCCGCCTACTGAATATGTTCATGGAGCGGTCTTGGAAGCGATAACTGCCGAGGCTGGAAAAGATCAGACTAATCCTAAAAGGCTGACGGCAGGGATGATCGTTACAAAAGTTGTAAAGGACGGAAAATTAATTGGCGGCTTGGTTGCAGAATATAATGGAACAGAAAGCAAGCAAGAGTGCGAGGATTATTTAAAAAGAAATATGGCTTCAATGGTTGATAGAAGATATGGTAAAGATGTTGAGGCGGAAAATGAGTTGTTTATAGAATCAATAGAGCCAAAGTCAAAATACGCCTGCGCGTTGATTGTTCTAGGATTTTTAAGCCATAGGGTGCCCATTCTTGGGGTTGCGAATTAGTTCGTAGAAGATTATTTGGTCAATTCTGTTAGTTTGCTTAATCCGTATGGTCTGTTGCAAGAATTACAAAATAATCCGTTTTCGTACATGGGTATGCCATTTGCATCTATTAAGTTCTCTGAATCGTCTTTCGCGTAATTCCATCTTTCAAATGCAACATGATGCCCTTTTGGGCAAACATAATCTGGCTTCTTTGAGTCTGCAGCGTTTTCTAATGTCACGGCCATATTAAAATGATTAGAAAGAGACTTTTAATTATTTATGTTGTGAGTGTTAGAGTTTTAAATTAATCAGCGCGCTAAGCTTTGAAACATGGCAGACGCCGCCGGTTTTGGCGAGATACTTCTGATGATCGTCTTCGGCAGCGTAGAATTTACATAACTCTTTTATCTCTGTGAATACTGGCTTACCCAGCAGTTTTTGGACTATTTGTTTTGACTTTTCGGCCAGAGTTTTTTGCTCTTGGTTGAAATAAAATATCGCCGAGCGATATTGTGTTCCTACGTCTGGACCTTGCTGATTTAATTGCGTTGGATCGTGATTTTTCCAGAAAATTTCTAATAGCTCGTTGTAGCTTATTCTTCTCGGGTTATATTCTATTCTTACAACTTCGGCATGGCCTGTTGTATCGGAGCAGACTTCTTCATAATTTAGAGTATCTTGAGTTTCATCTCCGCCCATATAACCTACTTCTACTTTTAAAACTCCAGGAAGTCTTGAAAATAGATAATCTGGCTGCCAGAAGCAACCCATACCGAAAACTGCGATTTCTATTTTAATTTCTTTTTTCATTTTATCCTCTTAATCTTTTTACTACTTTATCAATTTCTTTTATAATGAAATTGGCGTCTTTTTCTTTGATAGAGTTGCCAAATGTTAGCCTTATAGAGCCTTTAATTTCCTCTTCTTTTAGGCCAAGTGCTTTAAGGACGTGACTTTCTTTGCTTGCTCTGGAAGAGCAAGCGCTGCCTGTTGAAACGTATATTCCTCTTTCAGATAGAAAAATGACGGCGGTCTCGCCGTCTATTCCGGAAAATGAGACATTTATGTTGTTATAGATTCTTTTTTCCAGGGAGCCATTTATTTTTCCTCCTATTTGTTTTAACTCTTGGATTAGCTTGTCTCTTAATTTTTTAATTCTGCCTTTACTGGTGTTTTCAGTTATTTCTAGTGCTTTTACAAATCCTGTTATTGCTGAGACATTTTCTGTTCCGCTTCTAATGCCTCGCTCCTGTCCGCCTCCATGAATTATTGGACTTATTTTGACATTTTGATTAACATAAAGAAATCCGATGCCTTGGGGACCTCCAATTTTATGTGCGGAGGCAGAAATTAAACTCAGTTGCATTCTTTTGACGTCAATTTTTTCTTTTCCGAAACTCTGAACTGCGTCAGTATGAAAAAAGACTTTATGGGTTTTGCATATCGCACCTATTTTTTCTATATCCTGAATTACGCCGATTTCATTATTGACGTGCATTATAGAAACAAGCAAAGTATTACCATTAATTTCTCTTTCCAAATCATTAAAATCAATAATCCCGGACTTATCAACGGGAATCTTAACGATTTGATATCCCCAGTTTTTCAAAGAATTGCATACCTCCAAAACAGAAGCATGTTCAATAGCAGAAACAATTATCTTTTTCTTTTCGGGATTTGCAATGGCTAGCCCTTGCAAAGCAAGGTTATTAGCTTCTGTTCCTCCAGAGACAAAATAAATTTCTTCCGGATTAGCATTAATTGATAAAGCAATTTTCTTTCTTGATTCTTCCAGCAATTTCCTTGCCCGCTCTCCTTGAAAATGTATTGAAGAAGGATTTCCATAGTTGTTTTTTATTATATTGTTCATTTCTGCAACAACGGCAGAATAAATGGGGGATGTGGCTGCTGTGTCCAGATATAATATGCTTTTCATGAATGTGGATGGATAATTAGGTTTAAATGTTTTTAGAAAAGATAGGGTTTAAAACTATTGCTGCTTTATTATAAATATGCGAAATATGCAAGAGAAAGAGGGTGTGTTTAGCTATAAGACTAAGAGCAGAATTTTGTTTTTCTTGTTCTTAATTTTGATTGTTTTGCTGTACGCGTTTAAAAATTATTCATTCTTCTTAAGGGTTGCTTCAGCTATCGGATTTATTCTTATTTTTTACCTTGCAGATTATACTTTTAAGATAAATTTTGAGCTTAGGCATTATTTTTATATTTTCTTTATATCCCTGAACTCTTTTCTGTTTAGCCCGTTGTTTTACATATTTATTCCTTATGACAAGATACTTCACTTATTGAATCCTTTAGTTGTCGCTTCAATAATCTTTTTTACAGTTGATAAGCTTAAGATAAAACTGAAATGGAAGATTTTATTTGTATTCTTTATAGTTGCTGGAATTGTAGGGCTATTTGAGATTGGCGAATACATTTTAGATGTCGCTTTTGACTGGAAAATGCAAGGGGTCTATGTAAGGGACTTGCTTAGCCTAGAGAAATTAAAAATCCTGCAAGACAGCATAAATGATACTATGCAAGATATGATTTTAGGAATTGTTGGAGGGATAATTTACTCTGTAATTGCTATTCTTTTTTATAGAACGAGGAGGCTTAGGAAATATTTATAAAACTCGTATATCTTGATTTATCATGGTTATTTTTATGTGGGTTGCTGCTGTAATTGCTATAGTCATAGTGTTAATGTTTATTTATTATTTTAATAAATTTGTTGTTCTTGGCAACAGGATAGACAACTCTCTATCTCAAATTGATGTTCAGCTGCGAAAGCGGGCGGATTTAGTCCCGAATCTGATAAACACGGTAAAGGGTTATGCTAAACACGAGTCTAGAATAATGAAAGAGGTTACAGAAGCAAGGAAAGAGCTTCTTTCTGCAAAGACCTTTAATGGAAGAATGAAGGCTGGAGGGGAACTGCAAAATGCGTTAAAATCTATTTTTGCTATTGCTGAAAATTACCCTCAATTAAAGGCTAATGAAAATTTCCTGCATTTGCAACATGAGCTGGCTGCAATAGAAGACAAAGTTGCTTACTCAAGACAGTTTTATAACGACTCTATATTGTCATATAACAATGCCTGCAAAACGTTCCCAGGAGTTATGTTCGCTTCAATTTACGGCAAACACTCAAAAACTTTCCTAGAAATACCTGCGGAGTCTAGAGCGGTTCCTAAAGTAGAGTTTTAGCAAATTGTTTCAATTTTTCTGCTCTTATTCTGCATAAACAAAGCTTTTTTCATGCATCCTTCTCTAAATTCATTTAAACATTTAGATGAACAACAGCCATTCATCCTCTTTTCACAATTCAAACATATTAAAGTTAGCTTATCACAGCTAAAATTCTTGCAATTTCTGTATAAATTACATGGAAGAAAGCATACCTCGCAGTTTCCTATTTTGCTGTCTTTTGTGTTAACTGAGGATAACATTCTCTTGTCAAATACAAAGCATTTTCCCTCCCAGACTGTGTCTGGAAATTTCTTGGCGAAGGATACTATCCCTCCTTCAAGCTGATAAACTTTTTTGAATCCGCTCTGTTTTAAAAAAGCAGAGGCTTTTTCACACCTAATCCCGCCAGTGCAATAGGTAATTATTTTCTTGTCTTCCTTGCCTTTTAGCAATTTTAGAGCTTTAGGAAATTCCCTAAATGTGCTTATATTTGGAGTTAAAGAATTTTTGAATTTTCCGACTCTTGATTCGTAATTGTTTCTTGCGTCTAGTATAATTATGTCCTTGCCTATTTTATCTTTCTCTTTTTTATAGACTTCCAAGAATTTCTTTGGAGAAATGTAGATGCCTTTATTTTTTAGGTTAACTTTTTGTTTTAATGCGACGATTTCTTCTTTTACCCTAACGGCCATTCTTGTAAATGGATGCATTAGTTCTATATCTTCTTTGAATACTATCTCCTTAAATCGTTTGTCTTTTTTTAATTGGGACTTATATTTTGTGACTTGTGTCTTTGTTCCTGAAATGCTTCCGTTGATACCTTCTTTGGCAACTAAAACCTTGCCAAGAATGCCGAGTTTTTTGCAGAATTCCAAATGAGATGAAGCAAAGGCTTCTGGATTTTTTATATTTACATATTTGTAAAATAATAATACATGAATTTTCATAAATATTTTTGTCAAATTGAGCTTATAAAACTAACCATAAAGTTTAAATTTGGCTTGGGGATGTCTTTTTATGGATAAATACTTAGTTTTAGCTGGTGATAAGAGCAAAATTGATTTAGAAAGAGTAACTGAGGAAGTAAATCGGCTATTGAAGAATAATCTAACTTCTAATCCAGAAATAGCTTATGTTTCGTCTCAAAGTGATATAACCACTCATTTCGGTGGAGGAAAGATAAGGGGCGTTCTAGAAGGAATGCACATTCCTAAAAGAGAGACGGAGCATATCGTTGTTAGGACAAAAATCCTTAATCACTTTGTAACTGCTCTTGCTCCATTAACATTTCATAAGCTTAATCTAAACTACGCATTTTATGAGTCATAACTACTAACTTTATATAATCTTTTTTACTTGTTGATCTATGGAAAGAATATCATTCCACGATCAAATTCAGACGAATAAGCTAAAGTCATTTTTTCTAATCTTAGTAATTTTTATGTTTTTTATTTTTCTTGGATATATTATCTCTCTGGCAATAGATCCAACCTATTTCTTTTTTGTAATGATTATATCAGTAATATTTTCTTTGTCTTATGTCTTAATTAGCTATTATAACTCTCATAAAATCGCGCTTGCTTCCGTGCATGCTAAGGCTGCGTCAAAAATTGAGCATCGCGTATTTTTTCATGCGGTAGAGTCTATGGCTATTGCTTCTGGCCTTCAGATGCCAAAACTATATGTGATGGAATCGGAAGAGATTAATGCGTTTGCATCAGGAAGAAATCCTAAAAATGCGATTATTTGCGTAACTACGGGCGCGCTAAATAAACTGAACAAGCAGGAACTGGAAGGAGTTATTGCTCATGAAATGTCTCACATTGCTAATTATGATATTCGCTTTATGACTGCCGCTGCAATATTAGTTGGAATGATCTCAATTATCGCGCAGGTCTTTCTAAGAAATTTATGGTTCTCTTCGGGAAATAAAAGGGATGGCAAAGCTGGAGCTGTTCTGCTTATTATTGCAATTTTAGCAGCAATTTTTGCGCCGATAGCAGCGCAGTTAGTCTCGTTTGCTATCTCACGAAAAAGAGAATTTACAGCGGATGCAACAGGGGTTAAATTTACCCGCTATCCCCCGGGATTAGCAAATGCGTTAAAGAAAATAAAAAACGAGCATATTTCAGAAAGTGAAAAACACCGAGCGCCTGCAGCACTTGCCCCATTATTTATCTCCGATCCTTTCAAGAAAAAGATGGCTGGGCTTTTCGCGACTCATCCAGATATAAATCAAAGAATTGCAATTCTTGAAAAGATGTAGTCGAAGAGATATATCAAAGAGTTATTTAGGCCACTTTTGTTTTTTCTTTTGATATTCTCACTAAATAAATTGTTGCTATGGCCTTTATTATGTTCCAATTTTCTTCAAAAAAAATGTCTTCTATAGCAGAAAAGGCTTCTCGTGCATACTGTGCTTCTAT
>C687J35174_10010205_pt1 | contig 11689 bp, 12 predicted proteins | sample RifCSPhighO2_01_FD_35174 | JGI IMG/M metagenome (IMG submission 35174) | reverse complement strand
TTGGTAAAGAGATTAAACTTCTTTACTTAGTAATCCATCCCACCCATGCCACCCATGCCGGAGGGAACGGGAGGGGATTTCGGTTCGGGGATGTCCGCGATGGCGGCCTCGGTGGTGAGGAGTATCGCGGCGGCGGAGACGGCGTTTTCAAGCGCCATGCGCTGCATCTTCACCGGATCGACGATGCCAGCGACGAGCATGTCCTCCACGACTTCGTCGGCGAGCGCGTTGTAGCCGGCATTCGTCTTGCCTCCCTGCACTTTAGAAACGATGACTGCCGCGTCGTCCTTGCCGGCGTTGATAGCGATCTGCGCGAGCGGCATCTCGAGAGCGCGCACGACGATGTCAAAGCCGGACTTCTCATCCGTGCTCATCTTCCCTCCATCATGTGCGATAAGCTTCTTCGCGACCTTAGCGAGAGCAGTGCCGCCGCCCGCGACAATACCCTCTTCGATAGACGCCTTCGTCGCCTTCACCGCGTCGTCTATCTTATCTTTCAAATATTTCATCTCGGTCTCGGTCGCCGCGCCCACCGAGATAACGGCGACGCCGCCCGAGAGCTTCGCGATGCGCTCTTCGAACTTCTCTTTGTCGAACTTCGAGTCCGTATTCTCGGCCTGCGTTTTAAGCTGGCTCACGCGCGCGGCGATGTCCGCCTTCTTGCCCTTGCCGCCCACGATCGTCGTCGTGTCCTTCGTCGCGACGACGCGCGAGGCCTTGCCGAGCATCGAGAGGGTCGCATTCTCAAAGGTCATACCGACTTCGCTCGTGATGACCTGGCCGCCCACCACCGTCGCGATATCGGCGAGCATATCCTTCTTCCGGTCGCCGTAGCCCGGCGCCTTCACGGCGAGCACCGAGAAGGTGCCGCGCAGTTTGTTCACGATAAAGGTCGAGAGCGCCTCTCCCTCGACGTCATCTGCGATGATGACAAGCTCCTTCTTGCCCGATTGCACTATCTTTTCGAGAAGCGGCAATATCTCCTGCACGCCGCCGATCTTCTTGTCGGTGAGGAGCACGGGCGGATCCTTCATCTCGGCCTCCATGCGCTCCGGATTCGTCACCATATAGGCAGAGACGTATCCTTTGTCTATCTGGAGCCCCTCGACGATGTCATAAGAAAGCTCCATGCCCTGCGACTCCTCGACCGTCACGACGCCGCTACTGCCCACTTTCTCCACCGCCTCGGCGATAATGGAGCCCAGCACATCAGACTCTGCCGAGATAGACGCGACCTGTTTCACCTCCGCCTTGCCCGAGACCGGCTTCGCCATCTTCCGGAGTTCTGCGAGCGCGGCTGTCTTGGCCTTCTCCATGCCGCTTCGGATCATCATCGCATTCGCGCCCTTCATCAGGTGCTGGAGCCCCTCTTCAACGAGCGCTTCGAAGAGTACGACCGAGGTCGTGGTGCCGTCGCCGGCGGTGTCGTTGGTCTTGCTCGCCACCTCCTTCACGATCTCGGCGCCCATGTTCTCGAACTTGTCCTTCAAAGAAATTTCTTTCGCGATGGAGACGCCGTCGTTGGTGATGCGGGGGCCGCCGTACGACTTCTCGATGATGACATTGCGCCCTTTGGGTCCCAAGGTCCCCTTCACCGCGCGCGCGGCCTGGGCGATGCCCTTGGCGATAGACTTGCGTGCGTCTTCAGAAAATAGGATCTGCTTTGCCATAGTTAATTTTCAATAAGAATAATGTCGGATTCAGACAGCACGTAATACTCGACCTCGTCCACCTTGATCGGCTCGTCCCAGGGCTTTTTAAAAAAGACAGTGTCGCCCGGCTTCACCTCGATCGGGATATGCTTCCCGTCGTCGTTCCGGCGGCCCGGACCAACAGCGACGACTTCGCCCTTTAAGAGCTTCTCCTTGTCGACTGTCTCGGGGATGATGATGCCCGAGGCGAGCTTCTTCTCCCCTCCCTTCTCGGCGGGCTGTACCACCACGCGGTCTCCAAGCGGCTTTAATGAAAGCTTCTTTGCCATATCATGATATCTATATGAATAATCGCCTTTGTGTGGGGAGTATAGACTTTTTCTATGAGTTTGGGCAAGACTTGACAAGTTGTAAATGGCTTTCTATACTAACATAAGCAATTCAAGCGCAGTTCCTTTCGGCGGGAAACACCATGTCATTGAACAAGGAGAAATCATGTTTTGGACTATCATTCTTTTTGCTGTCGGCTGTATCGGAATGGTATGGGCCATTTACTTCGCTGTGCAAAAAAGTTCACTNGATAATATATGGAGTTCAGCAATAATTGCTCTCATCGCGTTCGGCTTTGTTACATTCATGGTGAGCCCAGTTGACATCGGATACGGAAAAGTTTCCGAGAAGGCGGAACCCTACACGAAACGGCTCGAAGAAGGAGAACCCTATCAAGTCCTCGCTTCGGCCAAAGATAGCGAGGATTTAATCGTGGTGGTGAAAAAGGATTCCCGCATACCCGGGGAAGTCCGGGTGATCCGCGTCAAAGGGCCGAATCCGCCGCAACATTTCACCTTAGTGAACGGCGAGCCCGTCGCAATCGTTCCTCCCGTCCCGCCGATAACGCTTTCTCACCCACTCGGCAAAAAATAAACGACCCGTTCGAAACTTCTCAATCCCCGCCCGCGCGGGGGTTCGTTTTATTTACACCCTTGCATCTTATCCCTTCCTTGTGGTATCTTTAACGACACAAATGGAGGCACTCGTATCGGCACTGCCGTACGCGGAAATCATCCTCTCCATACTCCTCATCGTCGGCATCGTGCTGCAGCAGCGCGGAGCCACCCTCGGTGGAGCCTTCGGAGGCGACAACTTCGCGTCAACGTTTTATAAGCGCAGAGGCGCCGAGAAATTCCTATTCAATGCGACCATTGTCATCGCAGTGGCGCTCGCGCTCGCGGCAATAGCGAACTTCCTTTTGCTGGGGTCATGATAGGCGGCTCCGACTGGAGAAAGCAGCTACAGCGTTCGTGGAGCGTCCCTTTGTTCGAGCGCGCGAGCGAACACGTCCGTTCTCTCTCGAGCGGAGACCGGGTGCTCTTCCTAGCGCTCGCCATCTTCGTCGGCATCGCCTCTCTCTCGGGCCTCTACGCACTCGAGCGCTCGCTCCTCGTCGAAGTGCCAGCCTATGGCGGCAGCATTACCGAAGGTGAGCTCGGGAGTCCGCAATTCATCAATCCGCTCCTCGCCACGAGTGACGCCGACCGCGACCTCTCGAAGCTCACTTATGCCGGACTCATGGGCCTTTCGGGTAACGGCTCTTTCGTCCCCGTACTCGCCGAGAGCTATAGCATGTCTAATGATGGCAAGTCCTACACGTTCCTTTTGCGAGAGAATGCGCAGTTCTCCGACGGCACACCCGTCACGGCACACGACGTCGTTTTTACCATACAGAAGGCGCAAGATCCCGCGCTCAAGAGCCCGGAATATGCGAACTGGTCCGGTGTGAGCGCCCTTGCTCTCGATCAGCGTACCGTACGTCTCACCCTTGCGAAGCCGTATGCACCCTTCCTCTCTCTCACGACGCTCGGTATCCTCCCCGCGCGCCTCTGGCAGAATGTCTCGGCTGGGGAATTCCCCTTCTCGACCCTTGAAACAAGTCCTGTGGGCGCTGGACCATTCAAGATCGCCGATGTCTCTCGGGACGCTTCCGGGCTCGTAAGGAGCGTGTTACTCGTCGCGAACCCTGCCTATGTGCTCGGCCGGCCGTATCTCGACCGCATTCGCTTCAACTTCTATTCGCGTGCCGAAGATCTCGCGAGTGCGCTTACAAGCGGCGCCGTGGAAAGCGCGTACGACGTACCCGCGGAAAAAGAGTTTACCGCCCCGTATGCGCGCGTCTTCGGCGTGTTCTTTAACCCAAGCGAGAAACAGGTCTACGCGCGGGGAGAGGTGCGCAAGGCGCTCTCGCTCGCGCTTAATCGGCAAAATATCGTCGATACAGTGCTCGGCGGCTATGCGACCGCGATCATGGGGCCCGTGCCGCCTGGCGGGAGCGTTACGCAAGTGCCGGTTCCTGACTTTGAAAATTCGACCGCGGAGGCCGCGCGAGTACTTNCCACGGCCGGGTGGGCTTATGAGGGAACTGAGCGCGTCTGGAAACAGGCCTCCGCAAAACAGACGCTTGATGGCATTACGATACGCACCAGCAACGTGCCAGAATTAAAGAGCGTCGCAAGCGCCGTAAAGGCAGACTGGGAGAAGCTCGGCATCCCGGTCACGATCGAGCTCTACGAACCGGGCGACCTCTTGCAGAACGTCATCCGGCCGCGCAAGTATGAGGCGCTTCTCTATGGTATGGTCATCGGCCGCGACCAGGACTTGTACGCCTTCTGGGACTCGCAGGAGCGCAACGATCCGGGTCTCAATATCGCGCTCTATGCCAATAAGACCGTCGATACTCTACTCGAGAGCACAAGAGGTTCCACCGACCAGTCGCTGCGCGTGCAAAATCTGCAGAAGATAGAAGACTTGATCGCCGCAGAGTATCCGGCGGCGTTCATCTATGCGCCCGACTTCACTTACGCAGTACCTGAAAACCTCCACGGTGTCGAACTTCCGCAGATTATCATGCCTGCAGACCGCTTCGCCAGCGTCGCGTCATGGTACACAAAAACCGATGCAATCTGGCCTTTTTTAGTAAACAGAAAATAACAGTACCTTTATGAATCAAGCACCAGCTCCTGCCCCGGGTCCCGCGCGACCGAATACCCCGCGATCATTCCCAGCGCGTCGGGAGAGACCCTTTGAGCGCCGGAGGCCTCGTTCATCTGCGCATGGCCTGCGACCCGGCGGCGCCTCGCGGCGCATCCAGCGTATACTCCGACGGCCGACCTCATTGCCCTCGCGCGCAAGCCGCACTGCCGACTATTATCCAGAAGCGCCGGCAGAAAATGTCGTGCGCATCGTTCCCCTCGGCGGCGTCGAAGAAGTAGGCCGCAATATGGTCGCGGTCGATGTGAACGGCGACATCTTCGTGTTTGATGTGGGCTTCCATTTCAAAGAAGAGGACGACACGCCGGGCGCCGACTACTCGCTCCCGAATACCTCGTATCTCGAGAAGAACAAAGAGCGCGTGCGCGCCGCGATCATCACGCACGGGCACCTCGACCATATCGGCGGTATCCCATTCCTCATGGCCCGCTTCGGCAATCCGCCTATCTATACGCGGAATCTGACCTCCATCATGATCCAACGCCGGCAGGAAGAGTACCCCGATGTGCCAAAACCGGAACTGGTTATCGTTGAACCGGGACAATCAGTCACCATCGCTCATACGAAAATCAAATTCTTCCCGGTCACTCACTCGATCCCCGATTCCATGGGCGTGTCCCTTGAGACGCCCTACGGCAACGTCGTCCTCTCGGGAGACTTGAAACTCGAACACGAAGAGGGTGTCCCTTCGGAGCGTGAGGTACAGACGTGGGGCGAACTGGCGAAGGATAAGAATCTCTTCTTTATCGCAGACTCGACGAATGCCGAACGAGACGGATTCTCGATCCCAGAGAAGCGCGTCCAGCAAACGCTCGATGAGATCATCAAGACGGTTTCGAGCCGTCTTATCATCGGCACGTTTGCGTCGCAATTTGAGCGCATGATGAGCATCATCGAGAGCGCTGAGAAATATGGGAAGAAAATCGTCACCGAAGGCCGCTCTATCAGAAACAATATCGAAATCGCCGAACGAGCGGGACTACTTAAGATCGACAAGGGCACCATTATCCCCGCACAAGACATCGCCAAGTACCCGCCTGATAAGATTGTCATTCTCTCTACCGGCGCACAGGGCGAGGAGTTCGCCGCGCTGATGCGCATCGCGACGAAACAGCATAAATACATCCAATTCAACGAGCGCGACACCGTCGTGCTTTCCTCGTCAGTCATCCCGGGCAATGAAGTCTCGGTACAGAAGCTGAAGGATAATCTCTACCGAAACAGAGTAACGATCATTCACTACCGCTCCTCAGATGTGCACTCGACCGGGCACGGCAACACTGGCGAGCTCGTCTGGATCAACAAGCAAGTGAACGCGAAGTTCTTTATGCCCGGCTACGGCTATTACTCGATGACGGCTTCTCACGCGAAGGCGGTCGAGCAAGCGGGCAGGCCGCGCGAAAGCATCATCCTCGCCGATAACGGCAGTGTCATCGACATTATCGATGGAGAAACGTTGAACATCCACAAGCAGAAGGTGCCGGCCACACCGCTTATCGTCGACGGATTCACTATTGGCAATCGCCAAGAAGTGGTGATGCGCGATCGGCAGTCGCTCGCCAAAGACGGGATGTTCGTCATCATCGCGAGCGTCGCCNTNAAGACCGGCAAGCTCCGCAAATCGCCTGATATCATCAGCCGCGGCTTTATCTACCTGCGCGAGTCGCAGAATCTCCTGAACGAAGCGCGTGTGCTTATTAAGAAGACGGTGGAAGACTCGACGCGCAACATGAATCCCATCGACCTCGATTATGTGAAGAACAACCTCACCGACGTCATGGCCGGATTCCTCTTCGCCCGCACCAACAAAGCCCCGATGGTCATCCCTGTTCTGATTGGGATGTAAATGTTTTCCAAAAATGCGCCCCGCGAAAGCGGGGCGCATTTTTCGTATGCTATGCTCTCTAGGATATGCGTCCGCGCGTTGTTTTGTCGGTCGGGAATTTCTTCTTCGCGCTCTTTTCCACGACGCTGACCTACATCATGATCCCGTACCTCACCTCGTTCATGAGCGAGGCGGCGGCGGGACTCGTTATCGCGGGCGGCGCCCTGCTCTCCTGCTTCATCTTCCCCTTCTTGCCGCGGCTGGTTGCGCGCTACGGAGCGCAGCAGCTTGCCATCGTCATCGCACTTATGGAGATGCTCGCACTCTTCGTGCTCGCAGGAGCGCCGGGGGCGATCGCAGGGGCGGTCTTCTCCGCCATCGCCTTTTCTCTCCAGCCCTTTCTCGCCTATGAGCTCGACCTCCTCCTTGAAGCAACCGTCGCCGAAGAAGGCACGACCGGGCGCGTCCGCACCCTCTTTATTACCGCCTGGAACATCGCGTCCTTAGCCGCCCCTCTCCTCATCGGCGCGCTTCTCGCGACGAGTGATGCCTACCCGAGCGTCTTCCTCGCCGCGGCCGCGGCTATCGTTCCGTTCATCACCCTCTTCGCCGTCCGCCGCCTGCCCGCCGGACATGCCGCCCAGCTCTCGACGCTCAGAGAGACGCTCCGTCGGATCCTCCGCGACCGCGACCTCGCGGCCGTCACGTTCGGCCACCTCTTGCTCTACCTCTTCTTCGTCTGGGCGCCCTTCTACACGCCGCTCTACCTCCACAGCGTGCTTGGCATCCCCTGGAGCGAACTCGGCTGGATGTTCTCGGTCATGCTTATCCCGTATGTGCTTATCGAATACCCGGCGGGCGTGCTCGCCGATAAGCTTATCGGGGACAAGGAGCTCTTGTTCATCGGATTCCTCATTACCGGCACCTCGCTTGCCGCCGTGGGCCTCTTCACGACCGCGACACCGCTCCTCGTTATCCTCGCCGTCCTCGTCGCTTCGCGCGCGGGCGCCGCGCTCGTCGAGAGCATGACCGAGGGGCATTTTTTCCGTCGCGTGTCTGAAAAGGACGTGAGTTCGGTGAGTATTTTCCGCGGCATCTGGCCGCTCTCAAACGTGGTTGCACCAGTGATCGGTAGCTTCATCCTCCTTTTCGGCAGCTACGAGATGTTGTTCTTCATCACGGGCGGTTNCATTGCCCTACTCGGCGCCGGCGCAACGCTTCTTATTAAAGATTTCCGTCCCAACAAAAAAGCCCCTCCCGAAGTGGCGCCGCTCGGAACCAGCTTCTAGCCGGCAAGCGCAAAGCTGCTGCGCTTTTTTACCACGAATTTTTCGGCAACGAGCGCGGTGAGTGCGGTTCGCATTTGCGANACTCTATCGTCTCCTAAAAGTCCGACAAGTCGTTTTTCTGTTTGGAAACCTTTCGTTAATTCACGCAAGATTGCGCCGCGCGCTTCGCGGAGAGATCCGACAAACTTCGATTGCTTTATATACCGCGAGCTACGCGCATTGTGTGAGATGCCTGACCGCTTCAGGTGAGCGCCGTAGTCCATCAGTGCACTGTACCACTCGCGAGACTTCCCTTTCGGCAACGCTTTTTTCAGCACTTCGAGTACCTCAGTGTCTTCGACGTCAGAACGTCTTGAGAAAAAATGGTGGATGACCGCAGTGCGGATATTCGTCTCGACAAAAATGACATTCTCATTGTATGAGAATGCAGCGATTGCACGGGCAGTGTACGGTCCGATACCCGGTAGTTCGACAAGCTCACTATAAACAGCAGGAAAGATACTCTTGTATTTTCCGACAGCTTCCTTTGCGGCCGCCTGCAGCATCTTCGCGCGGCGATTATAGCCGAGCCCCTGCCAGCTTTTTAAGACATCTGAAAGAGGCGCGGCCGCGAGCTTCTTCGCTGTCGGGAATCGTTTGATGAATTTTTTGTAGAACGGAATGACGCGTTCTACTTGAGTTTGCTGGAGCATGANCTCAGAAACCAGCACGCGATACGCATCAAGTGTTTTATCCCTCCGTAGCTTCAGTGTAGGGGGACGCCATGGCAAGTCGTGCCGGCCATTCGTTTTATAAAAATTCCAAACGATTCTCCTGAAGTCCCTTATGTTGTTTTCGACCATCTTTTTGCGGCGGGGGGCCAGAGTGTGGTGAGGGGATGAGAAGTGCAGTCGTGCGGGCGGGCCGAGCAGACGTAGCGGCCGTAGAGCACGAGGCCGTTGTTCACGTATTTCCAGTCTTTTTTCGGGATGAGCGCTTCGAGATCTTTTGAGATCTTTGTCAGGTCGGTATGGTCCGAGAGGTCGAAACGATAGGCGAAGCGCTTTACGTGCGTGTCGGTGGCGATGCCTTCCCAGATATCAAAGAGTTCGCCAAGGATAACGTGCGCGGTCTTGTAGCCGATACCGGNGAGGGCGACGAGCTCGGCTTCCGTACGCGGCACGGCTCCGCCATGCTTTTCTTGAATTTCTTTCGCCGCACCGATAATCGCCTTCGCCTTATTCCTGAAAAACGGGATTGAGGAGATTTCTTTCGTGAAAATCGCGGAATCCGCTTCCGCGAAATCTTTTGTTGTTTTGTATTTTTTGAAGAGCGTTCCGGTGAGCCGATTCACCGCCTTGTCGGTGCACTGNGCCGAGAGAATGACGGCAGCGACAAACTGGAACGGCATCCNGTAATTGAGCTCGCTCTTCGGTTTCGGATACGCCTTCTTCAGGTATGCGACTATTTTCTTTGCACNTGCAACACGATTCATATAAGTTCAGCCGTGCGTTCTTCGCGCGCAAAGACATACTGGAAAAAGATGAGGAGCAGTGTACCCGCAGTGAAGAGGAAGAAGAGCAGTACGACAAGAATGCCGATAAACGGAACGAGCGAGATGAGCGAGAGCACCAACATGCCGAGGATGCCGTCGTGCCAAAGCACGACTTCGCGTTTGCTATAGCGACGCACGAGCATGCTGCCGACTAGGATGCCGGCATAGAGGAGCGCTAAGAGAACAAGGAGCGCGTAGAGGATACCGAGCAGAAGCGCGAGTCCCATGCCGACAAATGTCAGCGCGAGCAGGAGGATCAAGACCGGTGTAGCGACCAATATCCCGAANCCGAGCAGCATTGCGAGGAATATGCCGCGCGGACGCCCCTGATATGCGCGGAGAGCGATCGCTTCTGCAAGTCGCGGGAAGAGGCCCGCTAAAAGGCCGGCAAGGATGAGTGCCCCGAGTATGCGTGCGAAGAGGAAGAAGCCGACGCTCACGAATGCGAGAATGCGCGAGGTGCCGACATCGGGCAGGTATGAAGCGTTCGTATAGTTGACGTTCCCGGTTATCGTCGCTGACGCCGGGATGACCGCCGGCTCGGGCGCCTCGTAGGTGAGCGCGCCGCGAATCGTCGTGCTTGCCGCGAGCGTGAGTCGCCCGGTGGCCACGATAGTGACATCACTGGCGAAATTGCCTGCGAGCGAAATAGTATTGCCGTAGATAGTGACCGGACCTCCTGCGCCGTTCGCGAGCGTCGCATTGGCTGCAATAATAAATACATTTCCGCTCGGGTGCCCGGAGTCGTACACCTCATATCCGAAAGCGATTAGGTCGCCCCCGACCGGCTCTTCGATTTTGAGGTTAGCACCAACCGCTCGAAGGTCGCCTGCCACGGGAGCGCGAACGCTCGCCGATCCGGCAAATAAGAGTTCGTCGCCTACAACCGGAGCCGCGATAATGACCGAACCGCCGAACGCCGAGAGATCGCCTGCGACCGGAGCGGTGCTCACGACCGATGCGCCGGCGAGATAGGCGTTTCCGGGCGAAGAGCTCGCCGAAAGAAGCGATTCTGCCACCCCGAAGGTCGCCGGAATCGGAAGCGGAGCGGCAAGCGCGCTTGCCGGCGCTAAGAGCAAGAGTAAAAGTACGAAAAAGCGGTTCATAGGTTAGGCGGCATCGATAGCTGCGAATGATTCTGGGGAGGAGGAATTGCCGGCTTTATGCGTTTCTTAAGTGGCTCAATAAAACTCGCAAAAATAAGAATGAACAGTGTGATAAGAGCAGAGACAACACAATAGATGCAAACTGCGTCAATGACAAAAAGTTGAAGGAAGATGAAGTAAAGCGACGCGAGGATACCGATGAGCGCCATCGCTTGGAGCAAGCGGCGCAGGAGACGATTAACAAGGACGAGTTCNAGNGCGGCGAGAATGAACAGAACACCATAGAACACAACACCGAACTCTGCAAGCGGTATGCCGAAAATACGCGCATACTGGCTTGCTGCGACGATATTGCAACCCGAAAAATCCTGGATATTACAGAGGAGCGGCGTACCACTTGCCGCATGCTGTACAAGATACAGAGAATCCGCGAGTCCAAGAAAGGCGAGGATCAAGATAGCAACAACACCGAGGCGCTTCATGAGGCGTAGGATACGCGCCTTAGCGTCTCCGTGCAAATAGGCGGAAAAGAAATCTGTTACACTAAATCGATTCCATGTCCCCATTCCTTTTCGACTTTATCGGCGGNGCGCTCGGGAGTCACATTCTCCTGTCGCTCGCAATCGTGGTCTCGGCGGCGATCATGGAAGACCTAACAGTTATCGTCGTCGGCGTTCTCGCCGCCGATGGCCTGATCGCGATCCCGATCGCGCTCTGCTCTCTCTACGTCGGCGTCATCCTCGGCGACATCGGATTCTACTCACTCGGCCGGCTCGCGCGCACGCATCCGCGGCTCGCGCGCTATGTCGAACATGATTTTGTGGCATCGCTACGCGCTTGGCTTGAGAGCCGGTACGTGTTCACCATCTTTTCAGCCCGCTTCATACCGGGCTCGCGGTTTCCGACCTATACGGCGAGCGGCTTCTTTCGTGCGCCATTCCCCACCTTCCTCCTAACGAGTATCGTCGCCATTTCGATATGGACGACGGCCCTTTTTTCCGCCTCGTATTGGTTCGGCAGCCTTTCTTCGAAATGGCTCATCCACGTGCGTTGGGGCATCGCCTTGCTGTTCCTGCTCGCGGTCTTCTTCATCGCCCGACACAACTTGCGTGCGTACCGTGCGAAGAAGAATGGCTCGAATATACTGCGCGTATGATGCGCGCTCGCCTGCCCCGTATGATCGCTGCGCTTGTCCTCGCCTTTGCGGCGGGCGGCGCGGGATACACGCTCGGGAATGG
>C687J35174_10010194_pt1 | contig 11698 bp, 10 predicted proteins | sample RifCSPhighO2_01_FD_35174 | JGI IMG/M metagenome (IMG submission 35174) | reverse complement strand
GGATGAACCAGTAAACATGTAGCATGTAGCAAATTCTGATACATGTTGTATGGTATGTGTCATATGATTAATAAACTGGAAAAAATAGTTTCATTATGCAAGAGGCGCGGTTTTATATTTCCCGGTTCGGAGATTTATGGCGGGCTTCGGGGAACATGGGATTATGGTCCGCTTGGATCTGAATTGAAATTCAATTTAAAACAGGCTTGGTGGGATTATATGGTAAAACAGCGCGAAAGTGTTTTTGGAGTTAATGCTTCGATTCTTATGAACCCAAAAGTTTGGGAAGCATCGGGTCATGTGGCATCTTTCACTGATCCTTTGATTGAATGCAAAACTTGCAATGAGCGTTTTCGCGCCGATAAGCCGACAGATATCAAAGAGCATGAAGAGATGCATGCCCAAAAAAAGGAAAAAATCTTCTGGACTGAACCGAAGCAGTTTAACATTCTTGTGGAGGCAAAGTTAGGAGTTATTGAGGGCGAAAAATCCACCATCTATCTTCGAGGAGAAATAACACAGGGAGTCCATGTGAATTTTAAAAATGTAGTTGATTCTATGCATCCCAAGATTCCTTTTGGTGTTGCTCAAATAGGAAAAGCTTTTCGAAACGAGATTACTCCTCGAAATTTTGTTTTTCGTTCCAGAGAGTTTGAGCAGATGGAAATGCAGACATATGTAAAGCCGGACGAAAAAGAAGCGATGGCTATGTTTAATATCATGAAGGACTTGCGTATGAAATGGTATCTTGCGCTTGGCGTGAATAAAAACAAGTTGCGTTTTCGTGAACATGCTCCTGACGAGAGGGCACATTATGCCCGTGCGGCTTGGGATATTGAATATGAAACTCCTTGGGGTTGGGACGAGGCTGAAGGGATTCATCATCGTGGAGATTGGGACCTGTCTCGACACTCAAAATTTAGTGGAGAAGACTTGTCTTATTTTGACCAAGAAACAAAAGAACGTTTTATTCCATGGGTGATTGAGACATCAGCTGGCGTTGAAAGGCCGTTGTTATATTTCTTGCTCGATGCTTATTGTGAAGAAGAAGATCGAGTTGTTCTCAAATTGCATCCTAAACTTTCGCCATACAAGGCGGCAGTTTTTCCGCTTTTAAAAAATAAACCCGAGCTTGTAGAAAAAGCTCGAAATATTTACTTGTCATTGAGGTCTGACCTCAATGTTGCTTGGGATGATAGGGGAAATATAGGCAAGAGATATTATTCTCAAGACGAGATAGGGACGATTCTGACTGCTACGATCGATTTTCAGACACTGAAAGATGGCACCGTAACAATCCGAGACAGGGATACCAAAGAACAAATAAGGGCAAAATCAGATGATTTGGGAACTATTATACGGGGTCGCATTGATGGAAATGATTTTGCTTCTTTCAAATAAATTGAGCTATTTCTCGGTCTGTGTTTTTAATATTTGTTAGGGCCAGCTGATACTCAACGCCACTCAAGTCACACATTTTTCTCAGTATGTGTAGCGGTATCCTGTTCTTTTTTAGTTTCCAAGCCGAAACTAATGATTTATGAACCATTATAAATTTGGAGAAATTATTAAATTTCCTGAACTTTTGTTTTATCGAACAGAAAAGGATATGGTGGAAGTTATCCTTCAGAAAAACTGTTGTGTTAATATCTATAAAATCAGTGAGGCTGTCTGGGTAAGCGTCTAGTTTTATTTGTTTTTGTTTCGATAAAATATTCAGATATGTTCTGATAGTAGTATGGCTAACTCCAAAATGTTTTTTAAGGACTGAAGCGTCGCATTTTTTATGCTCTTTAATAAACCCGAGCAATTTTGTGGTTGATAAGTTGGCGCCATTCTTAAGGATAGGTTTTTGGCTATTCTTTATTCCGTGTACCCAATCAAGAAGTTTTGCTTTTTGAGTGTTTTTATCAAAATATTCTGATACCTTACCGTGTTTATTATTGGCATATGAAAATATAATATGCTCACCTCGATTGGACTGCTTATTTCTTCCAAAGTTTATCCCGTCTTTCATCCAAATATCTGCCACAGAATCACAGAGGGCATTACTTTTGACGGATAATGTCATTTGTCCTGTTTTGGTCACGCAACCATCAAACACCATGACTCCTTGAGCGAAGGCCTTACGAATTTTCAGATTAGACGCAGAGATAATAGAGGGTTCCCAGGCGTCAAATGTTTTCGGTCCGGGATAAATTCCAAAGAACACATTTAAGTATCGGGCCAGTATTTTATTGGAAAATATCACTCGCCACGCTCCCTTTTTTTTCTGAAAGTTTGTTGGCTTAATTGCGAATTCTTTTCTCATCCATTCCGTAAAAGTTTCTACACTATCTTTGTATTCTTCGGTTAACTCTAGGGTGAAGTGTGTTTGAATCTTATTAATACCGGAAATCGCAGTTAGTATTTTAAAAATGCTTGTTTGGTTGGCTCTGTTTGCATTACAGCTGATATAGTATTGTTTCCTTGCTGGAGATGCGCCTTGAGAAAAGTGGACTTTATATTCTTTGAACATGGAAATAACTCGCTCCAAGTTTTCTAGATACGTATCCGCTATTACTATTTGGACACTCAAACTGCCATCAGCCATAAAAGCTCCTATAATTTTTGATAGGTTTTTATTTAACGATTTTAACGCTTTAATTGGTTTAGATGAGGCAGAATTAACTTTCAAGTACTCCACGTCTTTGTTGATCTGGTTCGCGATTCTTTCGGAGTTTTTGTTTAACTTCAGCAATTCCAACAAGATTGGTATGGGATAATATTTTGTGTTCCCTTGTAATATTCTTCCAATAGTGTTGATACTGCACTTATGTTTTGAGGAAATAAGTTTGGCGACGGCGTTTCTACTCAACTTGCTTCTGTGTCGAGCAGATTTTTCTAGTAGTTTGAAAGTATTGTTTAATTTTGTTCCGCGCAAACACAGCCATGTCCGAGGGTGAATATCGCTGTTCGAGTGTAATAACAATAGATTAAAAGTCCTACTCATACTGATATTATAAAGTAAATAACTCCTGTTTTAAACAGAAATTTGTTGATAACCTTTTATTGCATCACGGTTGATTTTCAAACTCTTGAAGATGATACGGTAACCGTCAGGGATCGTGATTCAATGAAACAGGAAAGAGTGAAGATTTCAGAACTCAGCGGAGTTATTAAAGAAAAAATCGGACAATAGGTACACCTCGTCAATATTGACAAAACTTCTGATTTTACCTATCTATAAGGATAAGTTTTGTTTTTTAAAAATAAGGAATTTAAGTGCTTAGGTCGGTCGTTGCCATCCTTTTTATTGTCGTAATGTCCCTAGTTGGTGCTGGATGTGAAAGTTTTAGCGGATACTCTCCGACAAGCCCTTCATCAGTAAATTCTGTTGGAAGCCAAAATGAACTATCAAGCGCAAAAGAGGCTTGGGTAGATGTTTTGAAACTAAGCCCGGAGATACCTAAAATAATAAACGGAGTTGAGCTCAACACTATTAGGGGTTGGCTCGCTAATCTTTATCCTTGGGGCTACCTACCGGAAGAATCAACGGTTCATCCTGTAGCTCGTTTGTGGACTCCCGGTCAGAGACCATCTCCGTTTCAGGTGATGGAGCAATGCCGACAGATTAAAGAATCTGGTGGTGGAGCGTCTATTCTTGAATATAATCCTAATCCAATCACTTATGATCACAACTATTGGCTAAGCAATGATTTTGCCAGTGTCTGTGGGCCCTTCTTTCTTCTCTACGAACATATAAACGGGACCAGATATACTTGTCCTAACGATTGTCCAAAAGACATGAGTAATCCTCAAAATCGTAAGGTGTTTAAAGAAGATATTGATTTTATGTTTAAAAACGTCGTTATGCCATATCAGTCGCGTTACATTACCGTGAATGGCCGAGCAGTTATTTATATGTGGTTGTCGGCTCAAATGAACGGCGACTTTGCCAGCTTGCTTGAAGAAGTTAAAAAAGAATATCCAGTGTTTTTTATCGGCTCTGCAGAGATGTGGAATCAGCCAGATAGTGCTGAAAAAATTGCCAGAGTAAAAGCGTTGGACGGTTTCATGGAATACGGACTGAGTGGCGGCCGAAGTAACTATTTGAAAGCGGTCCAGGATTACAACAGAACATCTTTTTTCTGGCGGAGATACTTAAGAAAGCTTGAACTGGAAACAGGCAAAAGATATGTTTTTATCCCGACTTTTCAAGCCGCATACGATGACACTAAATTAGTGGGCAGAACGAGTCCGCCAATGTATGCTCGTTCACGCGATGAAGTGAAGGTCCATGCTGAGATGATTAAAAATAGCATGAGAAGTGGCGTCTATGACTTTTCGGTGGGCCCGTTCGTTGTTTATAGTGAATTGCCAGAAGGTGGTGCGGTAATTGAATCACAATGTCTGCCAGAAAGCATAGACATACCCGGAAGATTTGTTGGTTGTGGTACGGCTCGGCTCCAAATTTTGAAAGAGTATTTTGGAGGAGTAAGATAATGACAAAATCTCTATGCGTGGCAGTGATACTGTGTATTTGGGGAATGACCTTGTTTGCCCAAACAGAAATAGATTTGCCTCCGCTCGCGTCAAGACCGATTGCTGGTTATATGTTTCTTGTGGACCCTCCTTTGCCCTGTCAGTGTTTAAAAACCAATCTGCCTTCTAAAAAACAAGGACCCATATTTTCCTTAGATATTCCAGTTTCTTCGTTTTGGGACACCGTTCACGGAGACAGAATTAAAAATAACACAATTCATTTTGGTGGATCGGCAACACCATTGAAAAGTACCGTTATGTTCGGTGGCTGGCCAGTTCCAAGAATAACTTTTGCGACATCAGATTTCCGAACTACTTTTGAGGGCGGAGTAATGAAGACCTTAAATGATAGTTTTGCCCGAACCATGGGACAAGCCAACGTGGTTTTTGAGGGGAGTATTTGGTATGTATTGGTTGGCATAGAAGGTTTTTTTGGCCTAGAAGAAATTCCCAGAATTATAGACGGTGTTAATTTTGATGCGGATTTTAAGCGCCGTTCATTTGGTGGACAGGGCTGGTTGGGATTGAAGATCGGAGATTTTAATCGAAATTTTGTTGCCGGTCGGTACGGAATGGGATATGTGCGGACAGAAGGAACAAGTCATTTTGACATTTCTGATGTTGGTAATCTTGATTGGTTTCCTGTCTATCTTGAAGAATTTAGAATCTCATCTTTCTCTGTTGAGGGTAAGGCAAGGGCAAAACGAATAAGCCAATCGGTACGACTTGATCGGGTAGAATATGAAAGAATGGTTCTGTCTCCTGATCCTTTGCGTTTTGGTGAAAACCGTCTTGGGGACTTGTGGTTGAGAACCGAAACAGAGGTTGTTCCTTTTTCTCATGCGCGTTTCTTGCGCGGAGTGGTGATTTTGACGAAAGATTTTAAGGATCAGAACCGACTTATGTTTACTAACGACTACTCGTCAGTACGAATTTTGCTTCGTTTGTCATTTTAAAACGGCCATTGTGCCGTTTTGTTTTGCAGACTCTCTAGGGCGACTTATTTTTACTCAATACTTGCCATTTTTGTCAAGTATGTTATAATGGGGGCATTGAGGGGTCTTTAACAACAATAAGGAGACAGAAAATGACCAGTAAGTCGTTGTTAGTCGTTGTTTTGTTAATGGTTCTTGCCGCCAGTGGTGGGTGCAATAAAAAGGGTGGAGGCGGACCAACGGCTCCTTCACCAACGGAGCCACCAATTGGGAATGGTGGGATTCCTCATGGAAGTGAGGGATGCCCAAATGAATTCCAGCTTCACGACGGTGCCACTGGAGCGCCAGTGAATGCTTGGGTTCGTGTGGTGAGTGCACCGCCTTGCGGAGGTACGGTGCGGGTAAACACAATTCCTGCGGTTGTCTTGGAGCTTTACCAAGACATTGCAGAACAAATTAAGTTTTCAGTATGGGCCTCAAAGGATGGAGAACGGCCAATTCGTCCATCGGAGGACCCGATTATCAATCATCCTTGGAGTGTTTTAGGGGGAACTGTCCCTCGCGGGCAATGGGTCCGTAGGGATTTTGGCAATCTAATCCCTCCAGGGATTAGTGCCAGTTCCAAGCCCAAGATCATGGGGCTTGGAGTAACCATTGGGCTATCGAGCTCAATCTGGTTTGGTCCACTGGACTGTCAGAGTACGGTATCCAGTCAGTGTAATTTGGGTCAAGGGATGGTCACCCTCGACCTAAATATTATTGATTGAAAAGGAAAGATAGGTAAACCTGATGGGGACGCGTAGCGTCCCCGTTTTTAATACAAAACTTTATAAATGTTGATAAGTAATAATGCGCCTACGATAAAAAGGTTCTATAATACCAGTATATGCGACAAAAAGTTATTCTTGTTGGAATAGGAATAGTCCTAGTAATTGCCGTTGGTTTTATTTTTATTGTAAAAAACATCTCGTATGCTGAACAATTCAATGGTCAGATTTTAGAAGTAAAAAATAATTCTGTATTTGCGCAGGGTTTTTTTGTTGACTTAAAAACTGGCAAGTTATCCGAAGAAAATAAAAGTGTTGAGATTATAACAAATTCGGACACAAAAATCTTAAAGACTATTTTGTATATGCCAACAAAGGAAGAACTTAAAAAAACAGGAGGCAAGTGGAGTTCTGGCAATCTGAAAAAAGAAGTGAAAGAGATTTCCATTGAAGAATTAAAGAATAAACAAAGCTTTCCAATTATGGTAAAAATGAAAAAAGTACGACAGGATATCAATAAATTTATTGCCGTAGAAATTGATTTTACCGAACAAATGTACAGTGATTAAAATCTTAAAAAATAATTTATTAATTCCGATAGTTTTGGCAGGAACCCTGGTTTCTATTTTTTCGGTTTACGCATTACAATCCAACGATCCGCCACCATTCAATAGTGAAGCAAGTACTGGTGGTCAACAATGTACCGACCTGAACAACGTAAAGGATTGTTACTTTTCTTTAAGGATTAACGACTATCAAAACTATCAAGCATATCTTGGTAGCGTAAATACAAGTGTTTATAGTATTCAAGATCCGGCCAATCCACCTAATGGGAGTCAGATCAAAATAGAAATGTGCTTGGGTAATGGCGGAAGTTTTGGAACTGGAATTGAATGCAGGACGATTACTGGTGGCCAATATCTTATAAACCCAGATACTTTTGAAGGTGGATTTGAGGCTGATTCAAAGAATTTGGGGGCGGCGGCATTTGTCGATGTTCACATTAGGATAGTAAAAGCAAGTTCCAATTCAGTCATATTTGGAAGCGGGAGAAGGGTTCACATTGATTCAATAACCGTACCTACTAGCAAATCACAAGGAGAGCCGTTTACTGTTTCATGGGAGAGTACTAATTCAACAGAGGGGAGGTTTTATTTTGGAGGTCCCATAAGTTGTAATATTTCAAATAGTGGGCCGATTGGGTTTGACGGTTCTACTTCTTGTACTGGAACAGGAGCGGGTACTGCCCAGATTGAAATACAACAATACGGTCCTGTCGGCTGGGGAGCCGATTATGTAAGCGATGTCAGGACTATACAGATAAATCCAGTAATAACACCGCCACCTACAACCTCGAATCCACCTCCTCTTGGATTTGTAAATTTAAACTTTATCGTAAAAGATGTTTGTTCTGGTGGTGGCATATCTGGCGCGGTGGTTAAGATTGATAAAGATTTTGGAAATGGAAAGCTTAGAACTACAAATAATGATGGTTTTGCCAACTTTGGTGTTCCTGAAAATACTTCTAATTTGGGGTGGGGTGTTTCCGTTAGCGGTTATAACGATAAAGGTGGAACTGTTAATATCGCTACTTCAGACGTAAATATCACTGAAAATTTAGACAGGATTGCTGGATGTGGCGGTCCTATGCCAACACCCACTCCCACTCCCCCGAGATCTCCTTCGTGTAGTATTAGTTTTAGTCCCTCAAGCGGTAATCAGGGCGCGCCTTTAAATGTTTCAGTAAGTATTCAAAACGATGCCGACAATCTTTTGGATTATGTTTGTAATGGAAGTCTTGGATCGGGGCAATTACCACCCGGAACATATAGTATTAATTTTCCGCCGGATTCGCAGTCATGTACCGGAACGGCCAGGAACTCTTCTAACCAGGCAGGTAATTGTAATAGCTTATTTACTGTTAATGGGTCTTCTGTAACGCCAACACCCACCCCTATCCCCACCCCAACTTCTACACCAGCTCCCGGAACTGTTTCTGATTCTTGTCAGGTTATTGTGTCAAATCCGCCTCCGCCTAGTGCAAATATTAGCGCTAGCCCTAACCCTGTAAACTATGGGTCATCCTCAAACATTTCATGGTCATCCTCCAATACAACTTCTTGTAGTATTCCAGGGATAGGTTCTGGATTATCCGGAGGCCCCACTTCTACCGGAGCATTGACTTCAAACAAGACCTACGTCTTAACTTGTCAGGGTATTGATGGATCAACTATATTTGAAAGTATCACAGTAACGGTTAATCCACCTGTTCCGGCAACTTCAAACGTAACAATAACCGAACCAAATTATTGTGTTTCCGGGCCGGCGGCTACAATTGGTTGGACGTATTCTGACCCAGCCGGTAGTCCTCAAGGCGCTTACCAAGTGCAGATTACAGACACAGGCAACTTTAGTAACCCCATTTTGGATACTGGAAAAATAAATTCTGGCTCCAATTCATATTTTACTGGACAAGGGTTTTTGCAGTTTAATACTACTTATAGAGCTCGTGTAAGGGTTTGGAACGGTTTTGATGTGGTTTCAGGTTGGTCTAGTTCTTCAAATAGTTGGAAAACACCTCCATACGCCTATCCCCAAGTTGATTTTAGTTGGACTGCTAATGGGATATTAAATAATCCCAGCCCGCCACTTAACAAACCGGTTCAATTTACCGATGCGACTGTATTTAATGGCAATCCAAACGGTCGTCTTTGGAGTTGGACATTTGGTAATGGCGGTTCTTCTACGATTCAAAATCCATCTCACACCTATTATGCCGAAGGTTCTTATTATGTAACCCTGACCGCTACAGATAACGCCAATCAAGTTTGCGCCAGAACCAAAGGTCCACTCATTATCCAAAAGCCGATTCCTAAATGGAGAGAAATAGCTCCAAGATAAATATGAATAATAAAAAAATAATCACAATTAGTTTGGTCGTTATCCTTGTGGCGGTTGGAGGTGTTTGGCTTTATTTATACAAGGCGCCAATTGTCAGTTATCAGTTTAGTGGAACAACATTAGAAGTCCGAGATAACAATTTTGCCTTGATTGGTGATTACATTAAATTAGAACAAAATAACTCAATGGTTGGCGGTTCTAAAGTCGTAACAGTGTCTTTTGACAGCAATACTAAAGTTATTAAAAATATTATAGAAACTAAAAGTGGTTCCGGTTTTGAAAAACCAGTAGAACTAGCCGATCAGAAACAAAAAATCGTAACTATTGCCGATTTGAAAGCTGATTTGAAAGACAACAACTTAGTACTTACAATTAATGCAGAAGAGAATATTTATAATTTGGATAGCTTTACTGCAACAAGTATAGAATATACAATGTTAATATTTAAATAAAACAAACTATGAATTTCCAAAAATCCGTAAAATATATTTCAATTTTCATAGCCGTATTTGGATTGGTTATGTTTTTCTTTACGACTAAGGCTTCTGCCGCGTCAATCAGAATCAGCGGCAATGCTGAGGGATATTGTTGGAGAGTTACCGGGCCGGCTACCTATACCGGTTGCGGCAATGCTTTCGGTTTTGTCTGGGGCGGAACATATTCTTTTTCTTTAACCCGAACTCCGTCGGGTTATTCATTTTCTTCTCTTAGTGGAAGTAATAATCCGGCCAATGCCGGTAATATTTCTTGGACCGCGAATTTTGTCGCCCCCATCAACGGCGGTTGGGGCGATTGGAGTAACTGGAGCGCCTGTAGTGTCACGGCTTGCGGTAGCAGTGGCACCCAAACTCGTACTCGCACTTGTACCAATCCAGCACCCGCCAACGGCGGAGCCAATTGTTCCGGCCCATCTTTCGAATTTCAAGCTTGTAGTACTGCGGCGTGTGCAGTCCCCACCGTCGACTCCTTCACTGCCAGTCCTACCAGTATTGCCTACGGCGGATCATCAACTCTCAGCTGGTCATCTTCCAACACCACCGGTTGTACCACAAATGAACAATCCCTTGGGACATCGGGAAACTTAGGGGTTGGACCTCTCTACTCAACTAAAACTTACTCAATGACTTGTAGAAAAGGAGATGTAATTTCAGCTTCTAAATCAGTCACAGTCAGTGTGGGGGCAGCGCCAACACCTACTCCTGATGCTCCTGCTTGTAATTTTAGTTTTTATCCATCAAGCATAAATCTTGGTCAATCGACGACATTTAGTTGGACTTCTAATGATGCGGATGGACAGATACCTTATTCATGTACTGGAAATCTTGGAAGTGGCACACTTAGTGGTGCTAGAGGGGGTCCGCTTACCGTTGTTCCAAATCCGATAACAACCCAAAGTTGTTCTCTTACGGTCCACACTTCAGGTTCAACAAAAATTTGTAATGCTTCAATAACTGTTACCAATCCTACGGTAAATCTAAAATGTGGTGGAAGTGATACATCGGTTACTATTCCTTATGGTGGCTCAACAAATATTTCTTGGACTTCGGGCGGGGTTTTTAATTGCACCGTTTCTCCAAGTGGTTGGACGGGAACATCAAATTCGGGTATTTCAACGGGTAGCTTGACCTCTACTAGAACTTATTCCATCACTTGTCAGTAGGAAAATATAAAGAATTTTAATCAAAAATCCACCCATCGATGGATTTTTGATTGACCAAAGTTTTAAATTTCAGTATTTTGAATAATATGAAGTTACTATTTAAGAAGAATTATTTAACCCAAATAGAAAATTCCGCAAAAGGCGAGAACTATTTGTTTCGTAATTTTTATGTGAAAAAGGAAGGAGAAATTAAAGACTCATTAGAAGACGGTAAAAATTCCTGTGCGGTTATGGTGTCTCATATACTTTATTCATTTAATTCTTTGTTAGATTCTATGGAAAAAAAACATTGGATTAAATTTATTCATCTTACGGTTGCTTCAACTGAGAAAGACATGATTGAAAATGGATGGGATGAAATAGGGGACTTGAGATTGGGTGCAATTTTAATTTGGGAAAAAAAAGATGGTCGCAACGGAGAACCCCATAACCACATCGGATTTTACATAGGAAATGATGAGGCAATCAGTAACGACTCAAAAGGAACTGGTTTTCCATACAAGCATCACGTAACATATAATGAAACTCGTAAGATTGAAAAAATATTCTGGCATCCTGATTTAGATAATGATTAATGTTGATCAACACCATAATGCTCTGCTTAATTATGGTCAGATTAATTATAGTCTATAGTCAGAATATGTTTATAATGAATCGTACGCACTATTATAAACACAATTAAATATGAAAGAAATACTGATTAAACTTCAAATTTGTAACCAGCATGATGCAGAACATGATTTTCAATGGGCACATCGGATATGCGCTATTTGTTCGTTGTGGATGCTTTTAAAACTTCACAACCCAGACTTAGATGTTTCAATCATGGACTTGGTAAAAAGGGGGCTTGCCAAAGATGGTTATCTTGAAAGTGTTGGCTGGAAACACGCTGTAATTGTGGAACTTGCCAA
>C687J35174_10010188_pt1 | contig 11701 bp, 11 predicted proteins | sample RifCSPhighO2_01_FD_35174 | JGI IMG/M metagenome (IMG submission 35174) | reverse complement strand
AATAATATAATTGGCAAGATACCAAAAGGATTTGAGACAATGACGGGGGAAAAAGGCGAATTGATATTTGTTAATAAAAAAGCAGATCCTAAATCAACATTGCAGCTTGGAGAATTTTCATTGACAGGGGTAACAACAGGCGCTGAAATAAAGCTTACCGAAGATAAAGATAGAAAAAATATTTTTGTAAAAGGCAGTGCTGATCTAAAAATAGGAAATTTTAATTATAACAACATAGGTAATGCTGATTTTAAAATAAATAAAAAAACTCAACAAGTTGAATATGCGTCATTCTTGGCTTCTTCAGGGAAATTTGATTTTAAATATGGGGATAATATGTATACTTTTTTTGCTGGTGGGAAAGATGCTTTTCCTTCTACAATAGTATTTGACCCTAAAAATAAAAAGATATCTGGTGCCAATTTTAAGATGGATATGGATAATCAAAAATTAAATTGTGGTCTTTGCCAAATAGAACTAGATGATAACCGAAATTTAAATAAATTATTTATAAAGAGCGGATCATTTTCTGACAATGAAAATAATATTGATGTGAATGGCAAAGATTTTCTTGTCTGTTTAAGTTCGATATCTGTTTCAGAATTTGATAAAGCAAGAGGCTGTTCTATAAGGGATGGTGCAGGTAAAGAAAGGGATATTAAAAATGTTTTTTGGCTGACAAAAGATGATAATGCTAATGCTATCAAAACAAGGGGAAAATTAGATTATACTGTGGGGTTTACAAAAATTAGCGCAGAAGAAGGTTCTGAAACTAAATTTATACAGTCTTCTGATTTAAAAAACCAATTGCAATTCACAGGAAATATTAAAGTTAATAAAGAAGGTGTGGAAATTAGAGGCAAGTATGCGCAATGCGGCGGTTTGCCTAAATTTTTAAATGCATTTATAGTTTACGATGAAAAAAACACTTGCGGCACAAGCATTGTGCTAGACAGGAAAGGGATACCTGGTAAGGTAACAGAAGATTTGTATATTTTGCCTGCTGAAGGAGGAAATATGTACAACATTGATCCAGTAGGGAAAATATTTGTCAAAGACAAAAATGGAAAATCAAAATTCGGCGAGCCAAATCCTATCAGCAGCGCGGTTAAAGAAAGATTAAATATTTTATACGGTCAAAAATTTGCTAACCCTGAAGGTTCCAGTGTTACAATAGCTGATGGTATGGGTAAATATGTTAAAAACATTAAACCAGATTCCTCGGTATTCGACAATTTGGCTGTTTTAGGCGTTAAAGGTAAGAAAGAGGAAGCCATATCTAAATTAAATCTGTTAGATAAAAGGATAAGTGATTTTAGTAATTTAGTATACGAAGGTTACTCTGTTGATGATGCTCTAAAAGATTCAGAATTAGAAAAAGAGAAAATAAGTTTATTTTTTAAAGAGGGGATTAATAGTGATGGAAGCATTAATTATGGAAAAATTCCAAATATAGTAAACCAATTAAAAACATCTTGTTCCGGGAATACTTATTCAGAAATATCTTGTTTAAAAACAACTGATTTTGTTTCAGGTTTATATAAAGAAAAAATTAAACAAATAGAATATAAAGATATACCTAATGAAATCAAAAGTAAATTAACCGGTAATCCTGAATTAGATGCTGATATATTGCACAAAGCATCTGTAGGTTACACAAAATTGCCTAAAGAATTTGAAAAATATAATAAAGCATTAAAAATTGTGGAATCCGCTGAAAAAAAACCAGAGTATGCTACTTTTATGGTGGCTGATTCAGCACTGCAAGGAAATATTATAATCAATGGGCTAACAGCATTTGGCATGGAAAATTTAGATTATCTAGTTGTCTTAGGTCCGGCTACTAAAGGCGTAAAATACGCATTTAAAGGCGGAGTTAATTTTGCAAAAAATTCAGGTCGTATGGCTAATTATATTGAAGGAATAAAGGATGCAAGATATTTTGCAACATTAAAAGCGATAACAGAGGGAAAAGATATTAAATCTTTAATCAAAGCGGAGGATATACCATCGATAGCAAAACAATGTCTAGCCTAAAATTATTCAAATTTTTAGTATTATTTGCATTAATTGTTAGTAATGTATATGCGCTATGCCCCGACTTAAGCGATTATAAGGGTTATGGAAATTTTATAAATGGCGCTGAAAATACTGAAGATATAGCAAAAACAGTCATAACCCCAAAAATAGTATTTAATCCACTTAATAACATTAAAATTTCTGAAATACCACAAAAAAGGTACGCTACATTTATTTTAGAAGACCCAAAAACAGGGAAAGATTTAGGAACTTTTGGGCACGAACTATATAAAACAACTGCAGATTCTATAGAGATAATAAACCCGCAAATAACAATTAAAAAAGAATTTCAAGGATTAGGTTATGCAAATAAATTTTCAGAAGAGTATATTTACTCTTTAAAAGATATGGCTAAGGCAACAAACAAAAAAATAATTGTAACGAGTGTTACAGTCCCTCAAACAACAAAAGCTGCATTTAGAGTTAAAGAATTAAATATACCTGGTGTTAATATAAAAATAATTGGCCCTAAAGGAGTAGAAATTAAAAATTATAATCAAATAGATGAATTTTTAAAAAGTGGTTACAAAGGTACTTTCAAAGTTATAAGAACTATTTCTCCATAAAATAATCTTCAGGCAGGTTGGATCTTAACCAATTATGCCAGTAATTATCTAATAAAATTCTTTCAGCTTCCCAAATTCTTCTAAAGATATGGTTCTCATCATTTAAATTGCCTTCAGTAAATTTAAATTTAAATTGGCTGGCTTTATCAATGCAACTTTTTGCTTCGTATTTGCCCATTTTCTCTAAATTAGTTTTTGATAGCCCAAGCATTTTATGTGCTGTTTCTAGATCTATTTCTTTATTGGAATATCTTTCTTTATAAAAATTTATGTCTATAAAATCCTTGTAACTTGGCAATTGCATAGCTTCATTCCATTTTTTAGTTATATTAGGGGTAAAATAATCTGCAAATTGGTTTGAAGTATCTGAAATAATAATTCTTTCAGGTTCAAATTCAGAATGTGTTTTTAGATTTTCTAAAATAACTTTATTTATTGGGTTAGAGTAAAAATCCCCTATTAATAAAATTATATCCGTTTCTACTCCTTTTTCTAAAATATCATAATCATTTTTATCTCCTTTCAATTCAATAACATTCTTATTCCCTGCTTTTTGGTGCAATCCGTCTATATTTTGTGTTGCTATTAAAAATTTTTCATAATACCTTTCCATATCAGCTAAGGTCCTATAAGTTTCTTCAGGTATTTTTTGTTTAATAGCCGCAGTCAAAGCTAATACAGAATTAGAATCTCTAATTAATTGAACTAAGCCTTCTTCTGTTTTTTTGAAAATTTCAGAATCTATTTCCATATATCCTCCAAAATTTCTGTTGCCTTGCCTTTTAATCTCAAATCTACGAATTTATCGTCAAATAAAGATATTTCAGGGTTTATGTCTACAGTAAAAGCTCCTTTGTAATTTGCCATAATTGGAATTTCATTAGCTGGGGCAACCAAGCCTCTGGTTCCTATAATAAAGCATAAATCAACGCCATTATAAATAAAATCATAAACATCTTTAAATCTTTTTTGTTCAAGCTTCTCCCCAAAAAATACTACATCTGGCCTTATTATGCTGCCGCATTTACAATGGGGCATACCATTATCATTAATGCAATCTTCTATATTTACAGGCTTGTCTTCTTTTAAGCATTTATATTTATTATAATTTCCATGCAATTCAATAACATTCTTATTTCCTGCTTTTTGGTGCAATCCGTCTATATTTTGGGTTGCTATTAAAAAATTATCATAATAATCTTCCATTTCAGCTAATATTTTATGGGCAGGATTTGGTTCAGCAGAATCGTATTCTCTTTTTCTTTCTTGATAAAAATTCCATGCTTTTTCAGGGTTTCTTAAATAACCTTGTTTTGTTGCTAAAGTTAAAGGATTAAAATTTTTCCATATGCCTTTAGCGCCTCTAAATGTATTTAAGCCGCTTTCAGCGGATATGCCTGATCCTGTGAAACATAATACTTTTTTTGCTTTTTTAATCCTTTCTTTGTAAAGACTTAAATCCGTACTGTCTGAATATATAGCAGTTGCCATAACTTTTAAAGCTAGTTTATCTTTATAAACCTTTCTATTTTAACTACTATAAGGTAATAAGTTAATAAAGTATCTAAACTTTATAAACCTCAAAATATACAAATTTAGATGGTAAAATCTAAAGAAAGTTTGTATGATAAAGCATTAAATGCTAAAGCAGCAGGATTACAAGTAGATTTAGAGTGCGAGAAATATATCGGCGTATTAGAAAAAGAAAAAAATTATACAGGTGCTGCTTTTGCTGCAGAAGGTTTTAGGATGTATGCGAGAGCTATGGAAATCTATAATAAAATTGAAGATTATGAAATGGCGGCAATTATGGCTGAAAAACTTAATTTAAAAGAAGAAAAATTAAATTTTTATAAGAAAGAAATCAATAAATTATTAAAAAAACAAGATTTATCTAGTGCAGCTAGAGTTGCAGAAACAGCTGAACTTTTTGAGATGGCAACGGAATTACATTTTAAAAATAATAATTTTATATGCGCAATTAAAATCGCAAAGGGTAATAATTTAGAAGATATATTAAAAAAAGTAGGTGGCTATGCAATTGAAGACTTTTTAATGGAAAAAGAATTTAAATATGCTGCTTATGCAGCTGAAGCTATAAGTAAACATGAAGAAGCAGTAAAATTATTTAAAAAACAAATTGAAATTTATGAAAAAAATAATCATGATTTATATGCCTTTGTTCTTAGAGAAATTATAGGTTTACCGCAACATCTAGTTGTATCACGCAAAAGGAATACAGAAGATTTATCATATATAAAAAAATGGGCTGAAAATTGTAAAAAAGATATAGAATGGCCTAAAGAATTACCACATTTAATTTTTAATAAAAGTAAAAAGCTAACCAAAGTATATTCAGATTTAGATAAAGGTACTTCTGAAGAGATTAAAGATTTGTTTGAATTGGAAGAATATATACAAATGTCTTTTGGTTTAGTAGATCTAGCTAAACAAACTAAAGAAAAGTCTTTAAAATTTTATTTTAGATAATTAGAATATTCTATATAAAAATATAAACCTTTCTATTTATAACTACTATTAAGTAATAAGTAATAAGTAAAAAACAAATAATGATATAAATTAATAAAACCCCATTAATATATGAAAAGAAAATTAAATAAAGATATATTAATCATAATTTTAATCTTAATTAGTATATACTATTTTTTTAATGTATATACTACTAAAGCAATTAGCGAGAAAAAATTATGCCTTCCAGAAGATCAGATAGCAAAACAAATTGATAAAAATATAATTGGCGCAGTAAATGATTTAGCAGTTGATGAAGCCGCATATTTAAGAAAATCTGTAGAATTGCCCTGTAATTTTAAGGATGTATTAACAAAAGTATCAAAATATGCTCCAGATATAGATGTAAGTAAAACTGTAATTAAAACGTCACCAAAACCAGATGGGAGTATAACTTTAAATATATTATTAAAAGACAAGAATGGAATACCTATAACAACAAAATATGAGCGAATATTAAGTAAGGATAAAGATGGAAATTTGATAATGAAAAATAGTTTTTTGGAAATACAAGAAGATTTTAAGAGAAGGGGTATTGCAACAAATATTTATAAGTTTGAAGATGAATTTTATAAGAGTATAGGTGTAAAGCAAGTAGAGATAGTTGCTGCAGATGATGGGAGGTATATGTGGTCTAAAAAAGAATTTAATTTTAAATTTAAATTTCCTGAAGCTACGGATTTTCATTTTGAATCATGGTTGGAATCTGATGCTGGGAAGAAATGGTTAAAGACAACAAGTCCTTTGCCGGAGAAAGATAGATTCAATAAACCCTATTTATACCCAAAAGAATTCTTGTTAGATAAAGACGTAAAAGTTATTTTGTATGAAAAGCAATATTAATGCAATAAATCTTCTAAATTAATATCTTCCCCGCATGTACCTTCCAAAAAGAGATCAGTTAATAATTCTGGGGGGATTATGCCTTCAAATTCATCTATTGATCTAGGCTTAAGATTAATTATTTCATTTACATATTTATCATCTATTTTTAAAATCTTGCATAATTTTATGAATTGTTTTTCGTTTATCATCTCCGCTTTCATATCATAAAGAGCATATGCTGTATAGAGAGGACTCTTAGAAATAAATACACCTTTATTAAACTTAAAAATTCTGCTGTTCTTGTTGCCTAATTTTCCTAGAAAGACCTCTCCCCTATTGCTATAACTGAAATAATTAAATCCTTCTTCAGCTTTATTTAATGCATAGGTTACATAATCCTCATCAGATAAATCTTTTAAAGTTGTCATAAAATCTATAACATCTCCTCCTTTATAAATCTTACTATTTTAACTACTTATAAGTAATATAACTATCCTTTATATATAATTCTAAGCATATATTTATATGGCAAAAACAGAAAGCCAAAAAGTTCATGAAATATACGGCTTAATAGGAGAACGCGGTTTATATGTAAATACAAATTTAGATTTGTTTGGCGGGCCAACAAAGGATGTGACAATCTTAACAAGTGGCTATACTGTGCAATTAGCTGATAAAGAAACATACTCTTATGCCTCGCCGCTTCTATTTGCAGCGCTTACCTCGCTTTTAAATTACGGAACGATGTTAATTACAGGCGCGCCAGGCATAGGCAAAACTACATCAGCAGAATATGCGGGGCATTTCTTTTCAGGAGTTCCTTTAGACAAGATTATACAGGCAGAATTATTAGGAAACCCAAATCTAACAGAAGAAAAAACAATAGCTTACTATGACACTGCTAAATTAATCAAGGAAGGGGTAAGGTCAGTTATTCCCACAGAATTTTTAAGGTGCCCTGTTAAAATATGGGATGAAATAAATAGGACGCCTCCGGATTTATTAAGCGTGGCTATGAAGCTTGTGGATACAGGCAAGGCAACATATCAAGGTGTTACTCTAAAAAGTGCTGTCGGCCCATTATTTGCAACCGCAAATTACTCGGATGAAGGCACATTTCAATTAACAGCGCCATTTTTAGACAGGTTTGATATTGCCGTTATGGTAACAAGCCCGCCTGCATCGGATTTGGAAAAAATAAGGAACAGAGGTGATGAAAAACTGGGGAATAATTTAGAAAATCTTTTGGAAATTCCGGAAGGATTAAAATTAAATAATGAACAAATAAAAAAAGAAATAAATGCTCTGCCTGAACAAACAGAAAAAGGTATCGGAATAGTTTACCCTTTCATAGACTTTATATATGCTAATTTAAGATTTTCAGAGATAGCAAGCGATAATATATTGAGGGCAACTAAAGGAAATGCCTGGTCAATAAACCAGGATAATGCTCCAACAGGGCATTTCCAGGACCATACTTCCACATATACGATAAATGAATTAAGCATAAGAACAATAAGGGCTATACAAAGATATGCTAAAGCATTTGCATGGTTTACAGGAAAAGACAAAATTACAATAAAGGACGTTGAAACAATATTGCCTTATGCTTTGTGGCATAAAATTCAGCCAACAAAAGCTGCACTAGAGGAAAATGCTAAATTTAGCAATGATAGGATTTCTTTTGTGCGAAATTTAACAAAGTCAATTAAAGAAGAATATTACAGTTTATTGTCAGATGCGAATGTTAAATTTTATTATGCGGCATTGGATATTTTAAAAGACGGCAAATTTAATAATCAGGATTTAAATATTGACCAGGTTAATACAATCACAAGTAATGCTATAGAAAGGTTAGGAAGAATAGACAAGGTATGGGCATTAATATTGATAAACCATCTCGCAAATGAATATAATCTCTTTATAAACAAAAAAAATGAAGCCTCTAATACACCCTATAAATGATTTCAATTTAGATGAAGCTAAGGAATTATTATTAGGCCCGCAGAATATAGATTTGGATAGAATTATTATTGATAATCTTGCAGTAGAGCGAACAGCGATAAGGGAATCAAATAACGAAAAGAAAGTATATTTCTATAATGAAAGCCTTGAAAGGCTGAGAAAATATGGCTATGAAAGGCATTTAAGGCCTAATGAAGCATTTAACATAATAATTGACGCATTAGAACATCAAGAGAGCAATTATAAAGAGATATGTAAAGATATGATGTCAAGTTCTGGCGAATGGCTAAGCATTGCAATCGAAAGAGACAAAGACTTTTTAATTTGTTACTTAGATCCTGAATTTATAATTTTAGAGGATAATAACTACAACACAACAAATATTAGTTCTGCAGACAAAATAAAATTTTATATAGGCGATGGAATACAATCAAATGATTGGGTTAGTTTAAAGGAGTTCCCAAAAGATTTTACAGCATTTCTCCTTTCTAAAAGTTTTTTTGATTTGCCTGATAAAATGAAGATAGGCGAGAATGAAATAAGAATATACCTGCCTGAAAATGGTATATGGCCCATGGCTTATAGGCATCTGGATTTAGCTTATAACATAATTGAATATAGCAAACATAGTGCATCCAGGGGAGTAAAAAAATATGCTCGATCAATCAATAATAGATAAATCAATTAAAGAAGCATTTAATTTTTGGGATCATCCTTCTATCCCCGAGCCTGTTTACAAAGATGTATATTTAAAAAATATAAATTTGGAAATATTAGAAAAAAATTTTGCATTTATGGAATATCCTTCTTATCAAACATATTTAAACTTAGAGAAGATAGCTTCAACATTTGAAAACACGGAAAGAGCGCTTAATGCAATAACAAAGCATGAATTTGGCCATAGATATGTGCCTTATGATGCCGCAACATCAGTTATATTGGGCCATTTTGTCGTTAAATCTTTAAAAGATAAAGCAAAAGATTACATTATGTCGCATGAAATACCAGATACAATTTTGAATCTTTTTGCGGACATGTGCATTAATACTGAATTAGTGAATAAAGGGGATGAGGATATCATATATTTGTACAGGCAATTAACCAAGGAGTCCTGCCCTGATTTATGGAAAGTTTATATAAGGAGTATGGAAAAAGCATGGAATGTAAAATTATTTCCAAAAGAGATAAACCTTAAGCCAAATTTAGAGTCAGCTGCGCAGAGCATATCTAATTTATTTCATGAAAATGTGCTTAACAAAGAAAAATGGAATTCTAAAATAAGCGAGTTTGCGATAAATATTTACAAATTTTTAGATTATGAAACCATAGCTTTAATCCCTTTAATTGACCCATTATCAACTAATTTTCCAAAAGAATTAAATGATAAATTAAAAGAGGATTTAGTTAAAAAATTTAGAAAAGATATAGACTCTTTAAATATAGGTCATATGAAAGATTTGTTGGATATAATGTCGGAATCCGAACCTGATTATAATCATTTAAAATCAGCTTCAATAAGGTTCTATGATTTAGCATCGCAATATTACACGATTAGATTTGCAAAAAAATCATTTGAAGGCGCAAGGGAAGGAAAGTTTCAGCCAATTAAATGGAATCCTTCTATGGGTGCTGATAAATTGGATGTGGAATATTCTGTTACATCAGGAGGCAGGATTATACCATCTGTAACTACATATGCTTGGAAATCTAAAAAAAGGAAAGAATCGCTAATAAAAGAAAATATATTAAATTTAGATTTGTATATAGATAGTTCAATGTCAATGCCAAATCCAATATTGGAAGTCAGCCTCCCTGTTCTTGCAGGGTTTGTTGTGTCTAAAATGGCCAATAAAAAAGGTGCCAAGGTTAGCATAACTAATTTTAGCGATAATTATATTGCGCAAGAGCCAACAAAAAATTTAACAGATATTTTTGAAAAACTTGTTATTTTTCAAGGGGGAGGCACACAATTCCCAGTCTATGAATTAATAAATGAAGAAAAAAAAGATCCAAGGCTTATAATGATAGTCACAGATACATTCTTATATAACTTAGAGTCAACATTGGAAGCCATAGCTAAATTAAGAAAGAAAGGAAACCTTGTATGCATTTATGGCATTTCAGAGGTTATTTATAAAGAAGAATTTGAGAGGGCTGGAGCGCAAGTTGTGCACGGAGTTACTACAGACATATTTAGAGAAATGGTTGGCAAAACATTTGAGGTATACGAAAGATGAGCAATCCATTAATACCAAATTTAACTGGTTCAAAAGATTTGGAAGAACTTAAAAAATCATTATTAAGTGAAGAAGGGATTAAAGCTACTTTTTTGGAAAATACTGAAGAAAAATTAGCGATAGAAGAAAAAGTTCTCAAAGAAACAAATAACGAAAAGAAAGTATATTCCTATAATGAAAGCCTTGAAAGAATGAGAAAATACGGATACGAAAGACATTTAAGGCCTAATGAAGCTTTTAACATAATAATTGACGCATTGGAATTCCCAGAAAGCAATTATAAAGAAATATATAAAGATATGATGTCAAGTTCTGGCGAATGGCTGAGCTTGGCAATAGAAAGGGATAAAGATTCTTTAATTTGTTACTTAGACCCTGAATTTATATCTGCCGATTACAAATATTTAACAAGAAGAAAAATAAAATATAACCAAAAATATGCATTTGACATAAAGAATATAAAAACATCTGATGATGAATATAATGGATTTTCTCTAGATCCGATTCTAGAAAGAAGGGTATCTCTAGGATTATTGCCTAAAGAATTAGTTTGTTTTTTATATACAAAAAAGTTTGATGATTTGCCTGAAATTATAAAAAATAAGGGTAATCTTCTGATACCGGACGGGAATATTATCGCTCCATTAAGTCGCAAAGGTGTTAGTATTTATTTAGCATCATCTGCAGAAATTAAAAATGCATCCCGTGGAGTTAAAGTATTAAATAAAAAGTATGAAAATTTTGATTTTTTCCCATAATAATAAGCTTAGGTTTTATAACCTCCTCAACAACCTTTATAAATTCTTAGATTATTATAATTCTAATGAAACAAGCAATCTTAGTAAGGAATGATTTAAAATTGCCAAAAGGCAAACTGGCAGTTCAAGTGGCGCACGCTTCAATAGAATCCGTCCTAAAATCAAAAAAAGAAATAACATCTGAATGGCATAACGAAGGAATGCCGAAAATAGTCTTAAAAGTAAACAGCTTGGAAGAGTTAAAGCAGTACCAAAAGCTGGCAAATAACAATAAAATAATAACAGCATTAATCACAGACGCGGGAAGGACATTCTTCAAAGAGCCGACAATAACCTGCATGGCAATAGGCCCTGATGAAAACTCAAAAATAGACAAGATAATCAAAGGCTTAAAGCTGCTGTAATTCACAATATTTATAAACATAAACCTATTTTTAATATCAGGCAGGAAAGCCAACCGCGGAACTTTTAAGGTTCTGAGGAAAGTCCGCCCACCATATATGGCTGTAAGTTCCAGAAATGGAAGGCAACCGTTCAGAAATAACACGGCCTTTTTGGAGTTATGAAAGCTGTGAAGGCGTAAAATGCCGAGATAACCAGCAGAGCTGAGAAGAAAAGGAAACGATGAAAAGCGAGTCCCAGCCGGTGCAAGCCTTTAAAGGCGCATAGTCGAATGTTGGCATAAACCATCAAAGTCTAGGAATAGGCTGGCAGTGCAATATCATTGCTTTGGGTTTAACAA
>C687J35174_10010186_pt1 | contig 11702 bp, 9 predicted proteins | sample RifCSPhighO2_01_FD_35174 | JGI IMG/M metagenome (IMG submission 35174) | reverse complement strand
GTATTTCTGCGTTTGGCACAAAAAGTGGGCAACTTTGCCTTTGCCGCAATCCCCATATTGGAGATCGACGATGACATCCATTTCTATCTTTGACACAGCTGCCTCATATTAACATCACCGTACACATCAACCAAATCAAGAGAAAATGATGGACAAAAGGAATGGCGGTGTCTGCGACGCGAACACCGCCGGGGTTTCAGTCGAACGGATTTCTGGCCGTCCGACCGAGCAAAGCTCTCTGCTTGGCCATGGTCACCATCCTTCCTCCTTGCGGAGAACTGGGTTTAAAATAACTGCTCGGGCGCTGGCAATGCGCTCATTTGCCGTGACCTCCTCTTAGGTTAGTGAAGCCTACATCGGAACACCGCCCACGCCGAGCGCCTGCATTTTCGGGAAATGCGAGCGCACTTTTTCGATTTCCGTTGGCCGGCGGCGATGCCGTCGCACCAGCGACTTTAATGGGCTCATGCACCCATCCCATGCGCGAGCTCTGTGTGTCTCGCGCCTCTTGCCTTTTGTCTTCGCTGCCATCGGTGTCTCCTCATAAGTAGGCATGCCCGTATGTAAAGAGCATGTCAAACCAATTGTGAACCTAAACTAGCAATGCGGCAATAAGACGGAGTTTATAACATTTCCGCTTAGAAAGGATTGCGGATACCATTTCTTATCTCAAAGTGAACATGCGAGCCTGTAGCTTTGCCGGATGCCCCCACATATCCGATGACTTGCCCTTGAACAACGTTCTGGCCAACGTATACAACGTTCGAAGAATTGTGCGAGTAGAGCGTTTGGGTGCCATTGTCATGCTGAATTACAATATAGTTTCCATATCCACCGTTCCATCCTCCTTCTCGCGAGACGATAACATCTCCACTTGCTGAAGCGAGGATTGGCGTGCCCCGAGGAGCCGCGATATCTATTCCGTTATATCCATGCAGGCCTTGAGATTTCTTTCCCCCAACGATCGGCCGCAAATAGTATCCAATCTGCTCAAGCGTGCCCGAAGGCCCCGTGCTGCGTACAGTCGCTGGCCTTGAGCTTGTGGCAGGGGCGGGCTCTGCGATTTCGCCATCAGGAATAATAAGCTCATCGCCTGCGGAAAGCGTGCCCTCGATACCATTAAAACTCGCGATCTCCCCGGCGTCTCCGCCAAATTTCTTAGCTATCGACGATAGGGTGTCGCCCCTCTTGACCGTGTACTTGATACCCGTAACGGGCAGGATCGTAAGAGTTTGTCCAACTTGAAGCTTGCTCCCGCTTCTTAGGTTGTTTGCCCATAGAATCGTGTTGGGGGAAACGGCGAAGAGCTTGGCTATGCCTGAAAGGGTGTCGCCCTCGCGAACGACGTAGATGCTGATAGTGGCATTTTTCGGTTTGACTATATCGGCAATCGTCCCGGAAGGCCCCTCTTCCGGCATAAGTGCAGAGTCATCAACAATTGTGATTTCGCCACCACCTCGCGCCGGGGCAGGATCTATGTTCATTGCTGGCTTGAGAAGCGGAATAGTTTGGAGGGATCCTCCCACGGTCGAGGCTTCGGCAGATTCCGTATTTAAATGCCGGATTGAAGCCAAAAAATCATTAAAAACGCCGGCTTTTGCTGTTGCCGGCAACACAGTGCCCACCATGACCATAAGGGATATCAAAGAGACCGCAACGCGAGCGGATCCTGTCGAATTATATTTCACCCCTCGCCGACCGTTGGAGTCCGCGCGAAGCTCCCTTTTTTTACTTGCAATAAGCCAAATTTGGACGGAAGCAGGCTTGGATTGCTGGAATTAATGGCTAAATATCTTGCTTTTTACGCCGATATGCCATTTTCTGCTGAAACGGGATAGCAACCGTCTGCTTCACTCTACCTTCATGTAAATTTGAGTCAACTACTTTAATATTAGACNGGGGGATAGCGAGTTTGTCAAGTTTTGCTCACTAACATGAGTCTTCTGGGNTATGGGGTTTCGCTGGCTCGCGAACCTTGAAATCTCGCACCGCCGCGCTCCGAACTCCCTCGAAGACGCATGCCCGGCTCGCTTCGACTAGGGGAAATTCGTGCAGCTACCCACGTCCGATAGTTTGTCAGTGATATAGTTCCCCAGTGAATTACCTAAAAGGACTCAACGAACCGCAAAAAGAGGCAGTGCTGCATATAAATGGTCCGCTTCTCGTCGCCGCGGGAGCGGGAGCTGGGAAAACCAAGACGATAACTCATCGCATTGCTCACTTAATTCACAGTGGCATACCCGCGCGCTCAATTCTTGCGATGACTTTCACGAACAAGGCGGCGGGAGAAATGCGGGAAAGGGTGGCAAAGCTTCTGGAGGGTAATAGTGGAATGCCGTTGGTGTGTACTTTTCATTCCCTGGGAGTGCGCCTACTGCGGGAATTTTCAAAAAATGCCGGCGTGCCGCGCGGATTTTCAATATGGGATCGTGATGACAGCACTCGCGCAATAAAAAAAGCTCTTGAGAAGCTTGCCATCGGGGAGTGGAAGCCGAGTGCGATCCTCTCCGCTATCTCTCGCGCGAAAGGAGACGGAATGTCGCAAAAAGAGTATGACGAGAATGCTAGGACTTTCCGCGAGCGGGCCGTGGCACAGATATGGGAGAGTTATGAAAGAACACTTTCGGAACAGGCAGCGCTGGATTTTGACGATCTTCTTCTCCGCACTCTATCACTTTTGCGAAATGCGCCAGAAGTGTTGAAACTCCTCCAGAGCCGGTGGTCTCATATAACGATTGACGAGTATCAAGATACCAATAAATCACAATATGAAATCGCGCGGCTCCTCGCGGGAGTGCAAAAAAATATTTGCGTAGTCGGCGACTTGGACCAATGCATATATACGTGGCGGCAGGCGCGTATCGAGAATCTATTAGAATTTGAAAAAGAATTTCCGGGCACGAAAATCATCACGCTTGAACAGAATTACCGCTCAACGGGCACTATCCTAACGGCGGCAAACTCGATTATCGAGAAAAATGTAAGACGTCCAAAAAAGCGGCTCTTTACGGAAAACAATACGGGAGAGCCGATCTCTTTTTACGGCGCGCAGAATGAGATGGACGAAGCATGGTTTATTGGAACAACTGTTCAGAACTTGCTGAAGCGAGGAATGCCGGCTCGCGAGATCGCGGTTCTATACCGAGAGAATTTTCAATCACGCGCGATCGAAGAGGCGATGCTTGGGTTCGGCCTCCCGTATAGGGTCCTGGGAACGAGATTTTTTGAGCGCAAGGAAGTCAAGGACGTACTTTCATATCTGCGAGCCGCGATTAATCCTAGATCAAAAATTGATCTTACGAGAATTGCGGGAGTTCCACCGCGCGGAATTGGAGCGGTAACACTAGAAAAAATGTTTTCTGGCGAAGAAGAGAAGCTCGCATCGAACGCTAGAGCAAAAGTAAATGCATTCAAGCAAATTCTCACTCACATTAAGGAGGCGATTGGGACNGTGCCAGCCTCCGATGCGATTAAATTCACTGTTGAAGAGAGCGGCATAGAAAAAAATCTCAAGGCCGATAAAGAAGAAGGACATGAGCGCCTTGAAAACGTGCGAGAGTTGGTGAACCTCGCAACGAAATACGACTTTGCGACTCCGCCGGAGGGAATTGAGCGCCTCTTGGAGGAGGCCGCGCTCATGAGCGATCAGGATGAAATAGGCGATGCGGGAAAAGACGGCATATCTCTTTTAACCGGACATGCATCGAAAGGTTTGGAGTTTGACGTGGTGTTCATAAGCGGGCTCGAGCAGGGACTTTTCCCATCTCTTCGCGATAATGAGGAGAAAGATCCTGAAGAGGAAAGGCGACTTTTTTATGTCGCGCTTACACGGGCTCGAAAGCGTATTTTTCTCTCGTATGCGGCACAGAGGATGAAATACGGCTCGCGCGAGTATACTCTTCCTTCCGAATTTCTCGCGGATATTGATCAGCGGCTCATAGAATACGCCGCACCGGAGAAGGACTCGGCTGAACAAATCATCTATTAATAAAAAGTATCAAGTGCTATTGCTGATACTTGATACCTGATACCTGATACCTGATACTTCCTCGCATGGGTGCGAGACTGGGTCAGCATTTTCTTACGGGGCTTTGGGCTGCGCGCGTTCTCGCGCGCGCCGCGGGAATCGCGTCGGGCGATATGGTGCTTGAAATTGGGCCCGGCAAAGGCGCCCTCACAAAAGAATTGCTCGCAACGGGAGCAAAAGTTGTCGCAATCGAGAAGGATAGCAATCTAATAAAACTGCTCGAAAATAAATTCGCAAAAGAAATTGACAGCGGGGCATTGAAAATTATCGAATCGGATATTCGAGATATTTCTGCGCAAAAAATAAAACTAGAACAGAAGAATTATGTACTTGCCGCAAATATTCCTTATTACATCACTGGAGAAATCATCAGAAAATTTCTGTCCGGACAAATCCAGCCAAAAACAATCGCGATTCTCGTGCAAAAAGAGGTGGCTCAAAGAATTGTCAGAGGGAAGGAAAGCATTCTCTCCATTTCAGTCAAAGCATATGGGGACCCGGAGATCATAAGATATGTGCCGAGAGGAAATTTCTCTCCGCCTCCTGCTGTTGATTCGGCGATTCTGCTGATAAGAAACATCTCGCGGGATTTTTTCTCTGGGATCAGTGAAAAAGATTTCTTCAACGTCGTTCGAGCCGGATTCTCTTCCAAGAGAAAATTTCTGGCGGGAAATCTCGCAAAAAAATTCAGGCCGGCGGCGCGCGAAGCCCTAACTGCATGCGGAATTCCTGAAAAAGCGCGAGCAGAAGACGTTCCGCTTGAAAAGTGGAAATGCCTTGCCGCACAGCTATACGCTCGCAGCTATTGAGATGATCCCATCATCCCAATCCCGATTCCCGGCAAGACGAAAAGCGGAGCGACCCAGACAAGGCAAATATAGGGAACGCTCGTAAGCCCCAAAAGCCACTGGCCGGAATGAGTGGGTGGCCCGTATTGATACGTGCGCGTCGAGGGAGTCCAAATGTATGCGCCGCCTCGCGGCCCGCCCAGCACTGCGTAAATCGCAGCGTTGAAACAGGGGATAATAATGCTTGTCTGTCCTCCAAAAGGATATGCGCGCGCTGTGAATGGAAAGATTAACAAGGCCGCGATAATTATTGCAGGCAGTGACCTAGAAGTCAGCATGAGTGCATTATATTCCAATAATCTGCGTGTACAGGTAAAGACGTGCTCGCGAACCCCAGATTTGGACGCGCAAAAAAATAAATCGGGAGAATGATATAGTGATTTTGTGAACAAAAAAATCCTGTATCTGCTCCTTTTAGCCGGCGGATTGATAGCAATCCTCTTTCTCGTTGAGGAAAAAATATTTCAAAAAGAAATTTCTGAACCAAAAAGCATCGTTGCTTGGGGAGGCAACGTGAAAGAAACCCCTCTATTTTCGNTGGATGAAAAAATAACCAGCGATATTTATGAATCAACTGGGGATTCANAGGATGCAGGGATGCCCCAGTTTTTTTCAAACAAAATATTTGCGGCCATCTCAAAACCCGATACTGATAATGATTCAAAGAATTCATTTAATCCACTCGGCAATGCAATAAGTAAGTCTTTGCCTAAAACTTTCAACAGCAATGAAACGACGAGTAGTCCTAACTTTTTCGATAATCCTTATAATTTACTGCCGCGGGGCTTAGTCAAAAGCTCGATAGCTGAATTACCAAAGGCGCCTCTTACGTCGGAACAAAAAGTTTTATTCGATTATGGCAATGCTGTGGGCGTCGAAATCCGATCTTTTGATGCCTCGCACGTTAATACGAGCGAAGTCCTTGATGCATTTTTCAAAGATTATAAAAATCCAGCCAAAGCCGCCTCTGTTCTTGCACTCTCTCGTGATTATGAAAGGCTCGCAGATAGCATCGGAGCACTAAAAAATATACCTGCCGAGCTTTCGGACGTACATTCGAGGCTTGCGGCAGGATACAAACCAGTTGCGCGGGGATTTGTGAGTCTCACGAAAGCAAAAACTGATAATGAAATGGCAGATGCCATCCTTTCCTATGATGCCGCTGCAGAAGAATTCATAAAAGCCTTTATAAGGCTCTCCGAATTCCTTGCTCTGCACGAGATAAAATTCTCCGAAAGCGATCCAGGGTATATATTCCAATTCGCGAATTAATTTCAGTCGGCAGAGGCAAAAGTGCAAAAGGGTGTGCACAGCCGCTTGCCATCTTTTCGGATATCGTGTGGAAAACGCGTGTATAATTTATGTGTGGAAAACGGGCGCAAACATACGGCCGAGCGATTTTTGGTGTGGGACAATGCGGGGTTCAGTCCGATTTACATTGCCGCGGCCATATCAGTCTCTGCTCTCGTCGTCATAGCGGGCTGGCAGGCGGCCAGTGCAATAAAATCAAGAGAAATTGCTTCCCTTTACGTTGCGGAGCGCGCACAAAGCCCTATTTCTGTCGTTTCGGGAAAGATTGGCTCTCCCTCCGCACTCGAGGCAGGTGATTTAAGAGGATATGCAAATGGAGATTCAGCGCTGTCGGCAGAACAATCTGCTTTGGCGGCAGAGGCGGCTGCGGAAGATTCCAATGATCTCTCTAAGATAGGAGAGAATGTCGTCGCTCAAATTGCCGATACATATTCACAGCTTCAGCAAATCGGCGGATATACGCCCGTTCAAGGCGAACGGATTGCAGCAAATATTGCAGCTTCACTTCGCGGAGAAGTTCCTCATGAGTCTTACACGGCGTTAGATTTTCTAACCGATCCCGATACCTCCTATAAAAGAATGCTCGCTTATCGAGCAGACCTTCAGTTGGCGCTCCAGCCGCTTCTTGCAAACACAGAACCGGAGTTAGAAATTTTCGGGCGATATATTGAATCGCGAGACAGGAGCAATCTTAAAAAACTGGAAGTTGTAGCGCAAAACTACAGAGAAGCCGTTTCCAACATGAAAGTGGTCGTCGTGCCGACAGACGCGCTCTCCTCTCACATGGCCGTCGTGAATTCTCTAGTTGAGTTTGCGGCAACACTCGAGGCCATGGCGAAAAATGCAGACGACACTATGGCGACTTTGGCGCTGCTTCGGGCATTCAACGACGGCGAGCAAGCTGTCCTGAATTCTTTTAACGCCCTGGCAAGATATCAAAGGCAAAAAGCAACATGATCGGTAAATTCAAACTCATATTTTTGATTATTGTGCTCGGTATATCTGTTTTGCCGGCTTTCACTAGCGCCGAGCAGCACCAAATATGCACAACTATCTACAGAAGTGACGGATCGACCGAGTATGCGTGTACTGATAAGCCAACCGCAACAGTGGACACAACCCCGCCACAGGCAAGTGGAACCTTGAGCCAAACATACACAGCCGCCCCCGGATTTAGCCGCAATGGCATTTACGGATGCAATCTCACCGGCTCGTATTCTATGAGCGTCGGAACTCTCGGGGCAATCGGTGGAGCATATGTGCCTGTAAACGATGCGGCCGTGACACTTAATACCGGATATCTCGTATATAAGGAATGTATCCTCAAGGAGGTGGTGAACAAAATAAGAATCGCCGACACCGCAAATACAGTTAAGGCAACAACCGAACAATTCACTAAAGGACGCGAAGGCGGAGCATATTTTCCGGTAGATTATTGGAGCGATCTGGAAAAAAGATCTCAAGAAGTAATGCTCAACAGCATAAGAAACGGGCAATTTAACGCAATTAATCCCGCCTTCTTTAACGATATCGTGCGGGAGATGCAGCGTAGCTATTATGCGCAGACGAGAAATAGAGGCGCATCTCTTGCATGCTCTTATCCCGGCTCGTCAGAGCAATTGAAATCCGTGCTCACAGGAAGAAATATTGTCGGCTTCAGTTTCAACGACATTCTCGCGCTGACTGATCCGAACTGCATTCCACTATATGCGTTCAACAATGCAAACAACATGCTCCTTAATGATATTGCGGCCGGCCAGCAAGAAATGCTCACACGCTTGGGCTGGTCCAACGGAATATACGGCGTTGAAGAAGTCGATGAGTTCGGCAACAGAAGAACTGTCACACCAGGAACTCTTGTCGAAGGTGATATTAAGCAAAAATTGCAATCCGGATTCGCACAGCAGCAAGCGGCAAGCGACATTGGGCAGATGGTCGGCTCATTTTTTGCCAATATCGGCATTCAGCTCATCAGCCAAAACGGCGGACTGTTGGGGCTCGTACAGGGGAGTTCCGGATCGCCCTCATATCTTAGCCAGGTTGTAGCGGAGTCCACGGCCAGTTTGCGCGATAGCGCAGTCAATGCCGCTCTTCAGATTTTGCTCGCAGCGCGCCAAGTGGAGCAGGCATTCATAGAAGCTACGAACGCGACTGCGCGGATTCTTCTCGATTACATGGCAAAACTTCGCGCGGCTGAACAAACCTGCTGGAACATAATTATTCCAAAGGTGAAGGAGGAAGTGGGCGCAACAAATTGCAGCCCGGCTTCGGACGGCACGGAAACTTGCACTACAAAAGATAGTTCAACAATAAAAATTGCAACTACAACTGCTGCGTCGCAGGGAATAATAACGGGACAGATTGCGCCTCTTGCCACGACGACAGCTTCGAACAATCAGCAGTCAATCGCGGCGTTAAATGCACTAGATAAATTAATTACGGATGTTACGAATTCAAATTCCCCAGATGCACAGCGAATCGCTCTTCAAGCACTCGATGAGTTAGTTGCGGCGAAAGTTCTACACACTCAATACGACCAGAAGGCGGCAGAGCAGCGGCTGGCAGAAGTGCAGAATGCTGCTGGCTCACTCGTTGCCGACACAATAAAGGCCTGGGGCGACAGCACCGATCCGAACATTGGCTGGTGCAACGTGAATAATCCAGACGTTATAAAAATGTGGACAGATAAGTGGAAGAACAAATGAAATCTCTTATACCACATAGGAAAGTATCTGGTATCATCTTCGCGCTATTGACGTTTTCCTTGTGGGCAATCGCATCTTCCGCGGATGCAGCAATCAGTACCATAGTAAATCCATGCGGCCAGACGTGTAGCTATAGTGAACTGATTGCTGTTCTACCTGATTTTAGTAAAAGTCTCGCTGGGGCAAAAGAACAGTATGCAGCTGTTGAAGATACCATAGGAATACAGAAGGCCTTAGATCAGGTCAATGAGGCAATAAACACGGCTGCTGATAATCCTCAATGGGTAGCTGCTGGAAATGCTGCATTAAATAATGCACTACAGACACTTGCTAGGGTGAATACACGAACTGAACGTGCCGTTCCTACAACAATAGTCCAGATGCAAAGGGATGCGGATATAATAACTAACCCGAATAGCACACCAGAGCAAATAGACGCAGCACAGCGACGCATCGCATACGCACAGGGACAAATCGCGCAAGCAGATGCTAGAGCAAACAACAAACCCATAAAAACATGCAGCTTGTTAAACTTCACCTTCACCGAATGCATCTGGTATCCGCTCGTTGCCGCTGTTGGATCCGCTCTTATCTCTATCACCGCGTTGCTTCTCACGCTTGCTGGAACGCTTTTCAACTGGCTAATAGATCACACTATAATCCTCTACAAGGAATCGGTTTTCAAAAGTGTTGAACCCGGAATCAATGTTGGGTGGGCAGTTTTTCGGGACCTCGCAAACATTGGCATTATTGGAATGTTCGTCTTCATGGCGATAATGACCATTCTCGGTAGCCAAGATTATGGATATAAAAAACTGCTTGCGAATATTCTAATAATTGCAATTCTTCTCAATTTCTCTCTCCTTTTTACAAAGATGATAATAGATGCATCAAACTTCACTGCGTCGGAAATATATGCGTTGACACAGCAACGATCACTCAATGAAGTGCAGACATTAGCTGCTAAAAGGGAGGTGGGGGTCAAAAACCCAAATCTTGGGGATACCGCCTTGGTAGGAATCGCCGAACAATTCGTCAATTATTTAGGCGTTGCAGGGTTAGGGGATACGTACAAAGCTTTGAATACAGCTGGCACCGTAACAGGAAGCGGCTGGGTAGTTCTCTTGCACGCTCTGCTTGCCGTAGTAATGCTAGGCGGCGCGGCATTAGTGCTCTTTTACGGAGCATACATTCTTATATATCGAGCCATCGCATTTCTATTTCTCATGTTGACTTCTTCTATCGCCTTTGGCACTCACCTTCATCCCAAACTATCGGAAGGCAAATACGGTCCCTTTGGATGGGATGCGTGGTGGAAATGCCTTTTAGGAAATGCAGTTTTGGCCCCACTACTGGTAGTTTTCTTATACGTCAATCTTATGATCGCGGCAGGAATCAACAAGGTCTGGGGCAATCAAGGAAGCCTTGGTAGCTTAGCNTCNGGCCAACTGCCCGATACTATCGGTCTAGGAGCGCTTTTCAATTACGTAATAATATTAGGAATCTTATATGCGTCCTTCGCCATCGTGGGCGGCATAGCAAAGACTTCCTGTAGTCAATGTTGGACTGTCTTCAGCACATACATCGGGCCTGAACGCGCGTGGCGTATGACAAAAGGTGTTGGAGAAGGAATCGGCACCGGCGTAAAAAAGCTGTTTAAGGGAGAGAAGAAAGGAAAAGAGCCCACGGCGCCTGCGACAGCCACGCAAGCGGCTGGAACTCCGAGAGCGCAAGCGCCAGTGCAATATCAAGCATCGGCTGCTAATAGACTTGGACGAGCCATGCAAGGCATTGGAAGACCCGGCGCAGCGCCAACTGCAGCGAATTTACCGCCGGCACCAGCGCGGCAGGCGGCGGCGGCGCAAAGGCCACAGGCTATGGCGGCGACTAGAACAGCAGCGCCGGCACAGCAGCAAGCTGTGCAGCGACCGCAGGCACAGCAGCAAGTTGTGCAACATCCTACTTCCCAAATACAGCAACAAGCGCAGCCCGCGCCGCAAGCGCAGCCGGGCACTGTGGCCTCTACCACAGGAACAGGAGCGGGCGCCGCGCAAATTCAAGCGCAAAATGTCGCAATTTCTCAAGCTCAACAACAAGCGGTAGAACAAGCCGCGGCACAAATGGCTAAAGCCGGACGAGAAATGTCAGCAACAATAACAGATACGCAAGAGACTATGAAGAGATTTGGCCAAGCGATAAGGTCTCATGCGCAGACGGTAGAGGCGCATGCAGAGAGAATAGGACAAGCCGCCATGCCCACAGGAGGCACCGGCGATCTACAGGAAATCAAGGGGACATTGGGACAAATCCGTGAAAAACTCCATGAAGGAAATGCGACAATGAGAAGCTTGGTAGGCGCAGTTGCGGCCGTGGCAACTTCGAATACTTCCGCAGGAAATGCAATGCGGCTAAGATTTAAACGGGGAGGATAATTTTGAGGGGCCATATGGACAACGAGAATATTAAACCAACAATAGAAGATAAATTGCAGGAGAGATTATTGGCTCTGCCAAAAGCGGTGCAGGAAGCGATAAGTTCTTCTGATGTAGAGAAACATCTGCGCGAGCTGTCGGAGGTGCATAAATTACACCTCGATCAATGGCAGAAACTTGAGAATGAAGTGATGCTTACGCTTCTTGGGCTTGAAGAAGCAGAAAACCTTGAGGAGAATCTAAAAAAAGAAGTCGGGGTTCCGGATGATATAGCCGCNGCCCTAACTGCAGATATAGCAAGGATCGTATTCCAACCTATCAGAGCGGAATTGGAAAAAGAGCTTCCAGCTGAAAGCTATCCGCTTTCAGAAAATGAAAA
>C687J35174_10010179_pt1 | contig 11706 bp, 16 predicted proteins | sample RifCSPhighO2_01_FD_35174 | JGI IMG/M metagenome (IMG submission 35174) | reverse complement strand
AAACATTGAGATGGATTAATCATAACTTGAATGTTTTGAACCGAGCTAAACATGAATGGGGCATCACTCCAAAATTTATGGAATGATATTTACACATAGCTTATTAATTAGGAAGTTTTTTATAAGACGCGGCTTTTATTTTGTCATGGGGAAAAATGATTTTGCTCCGGGCGATTATGTTCGGCTTAGGCTGGCGATGAAGGAAATTGAGGGAAATGTTTTGGAGTCGAGCGACGGGAGTGTTTTGCTGCTGAAGCTGAAGTCGGGTTACAATATTGGAATTCCAAAGGAGAACATCTTGGCTGGGCGGGTTCTTAAGAAATTCAAGCCGGGCGAGGAAGGGAAATTTGAAATTGTCAATGACAAGGGAAAGAAAAATATAGGGCTGGTTATCACAGGCGGAACGATTGCTGCGAAACTTGACTCGCGGACTGGCGGTGTTTCGTGGCTGACAAATGTCAACGAGTTTGCGAAATTTTATCCTGAAATTTTTGAGATGGTTAATGTTAAGAGAATTGAAGTTCCTTTTATGACTTCTTCTGAGGCGATGACTTGGGAACATTGGAAGAAGATTGCGGAGAGCTGTCATAGGATGCTTGGTGACAGGGAAATTTCCGGAGTTGTTGTGACGCACGGGACTGACTTTTTGCATTACACTTCTGCTGCTTTGTCTTTTATGCTTCGGGATTTGAACAAGCCGGTTGTTTTGACTTACTCTCAAAGAAGTATTGACAGGGCTTCGTCGGATGCGAATTTGAATTTGAGGTGCGCTGCGCGTTTGGCGGTTTCTGATGCTGCAGAGGTTATGCTCGTTGGGCATGCAAATTCCGATGATAATTATTGCTATGCTCTTCGTGGAACTAAAGTCAGGAAACTGCATACTTCGCGCCGCGACGCGTTCAAGCCGGTGAATGTTGGACCGATGGCGAAAGTTTTTCCTGACAAGGTTGAGTGGCTTTCTGGCTACCGCCCGCGGAACGACGAGAAGGTTCAGCTTGATGTTTCTTTTAGTGATAAGGTTGCGCTTGTGAAATTTTATCCGGGGCAGGAGCCTTCCATCTTGGATTATTACGCTTTGAAGTATAAGGGGATTGTTTTAGAGGTTGGGGGGCTTGGGCATTTGCCTGTTTCGGAATCGCCTAACAGCTGGATTCCTAAACTGAAGAAAGTTATTCGCGAGGGGCTTGTGGTTTGCGCTGCGCCTCAGACGATTTTTGGGAGGCTGGATCCTTGGGTTTATTCCAATGGAAGAGAATTGGTTGACGCTGGTGTTATTTTTCTTGAGGACATGCTTTCTGAGAGTGCGTTTGTGAAGTTGGGGTGGGTGCTTGGGCATTATGGTTGGAAGACGAAAATTGAGGAGAAAATGCTTGAGAATGTGGCGGGGGAGCTGAATCCTCGGCTGACTTTGGAGGGTTCTAATGGGGGCGGGGTTTAGAAGGGTATTGGTGATTTTGGGGAATTTGGTGGTAGGGATTGTTATGTGCAGAAGGAGGTTTTGTTATTGAAGATTTAGTTGTAACTATAGGAGGGTTACAGATGGAAAGGTTTATATAGATATTTTTTGATAAGAGAACATGATAAAGAGAGACTTAAGAGAAGAGATTGCGGAGAAGCTTGAGAGGATTAGTGATAACTCTCATGTTTACGATGGAAGAATGCGCCTAGTTAGAGATACGTTAAGGAGTATGGGTGACGTTTATTCTTTTTGGGTTGAGAATCCAGAATTGAGAAGAAGTTTATACATGGAGAATAAACAGCCTGACACAGTTATGAAAATAGCAANAAAAGGAACGAGAGCTATAAAAGACGCGTGGTATTTTCTGATGGATCATGGAAGAGGGAGAGACTTTTCTGAAGTATTAAATGAAGATATTTTGATTGGGGCTAATGCAATCGTAAATGGAGGATCTGCAAGTGACGGAAGATTTAGAAGGAAAGATGTAACTCTAAATATTCCAGGTTATACTCCCCCNAGTTTCGGCAAGGTTCCGCAAAAAGTGAGAGAAGTGATTAGTCGTATTAATGAGACGTTTAATGAGGATCCTGTTGAGAATGCAATTTATGTACATCTTGCTTTGTCTTTAATTCAGCCGTTTAATCATGCAAATAAAAGGACAGCAAGATTAGTTCAAGATAGATTGCTGCTTGATGCAGGGTTGCCTCCTGTTATGATTCCTGCTGGAGAGGGTAAATTTTATATGGGCTTACTTAGCAAGGCTGCTCCGGGATTTAGAGATGGAGAAACTGAATCACAAGAACCATTTTACAATTACATTGCATCCAAAGTTAATAACGGTTTAGATTATGTTCTTAATGATTTGGGAGAGGATGTAGGTAGAATTGCTAGTTAGAACTCTTCTTCGGTGCCTTTAAGCATTCCTAATTTCTGCAGATGATATTTCTGCCCCTTTTTGTACTGGTATATGACATCTCCTTTGTCATCATCATCTTTCCAGGGTTCAATTATGACTGCGTCGCCAGGGCGGAGCCAGAATTTTCTTTTGAATCTTCCGGGGACTCTGCAGTTTCTTGTTTTGCCGTCGGTTGATTTTACTGACATTCGGTTTCCGCCGAGTCTTTGGAGAACTACGCCGATAAACTGCCCGTGCCTTGGCTTGAAAATTCTTTGAGGAACTTGTTGATTTTCTTCAGGTTCTTTTTCTCCTTCTATTTTGACTTCTTCAAAGTCGCCGAAGTCATTTTTTTCTTCTTTCATTTTATGTTTATTGGGGAGAGGGTATTTAAGGTTTTAGAAAAATGATGCGATGAAAATATACTTAAACTTTAAGACAAAAGATATTAATCCTGACTAGTGTTTTTCACTTAAGCTCAGCAATCTAAATTAATTGGAGATATATTTGGTAATATGGAATCGCCTCGAGTTTATGTTAACTATGTTTTGCTTTGGGCAAACTTTATGTTTTAGATTATAGGGTAAATCTGACTGATTATAACATTACCAGAATTTTTGTTCATGGCTAATTTTAAATAATCAATTTTGTTTTAATTGGGATGATAACGGCGCATTTTTCCGGGGAGAAAGTTGTTTCTTCTAGCTCCGACGCTTTTTCTTTTTATGAGAAGTCACGGCTTGGCGAGAAGAAGAACGGAAGAATAGAATATTCCTCGGTTGAGGCTTTGCATTTAGTTGGCAGCGGGAAGATGGCTGTGATGTCTGGGAAGAAATCGTTGGACGGGGAAGTGTTATTGAAGAAATTTAAGAAGAAGGATAAAAATATTGAGCTTAAGGAAACTGTTTTTTCTGACTTGCGCCGCAAGGGGTACATTGTCAAGACGGCTTTGAAGTTTGGTACGGAGTTTAGAGTTTATGAAAAAGGAGTCAAGCCGGGAGAGGAGCACGCTCTTTGGATTTTATCTGTCGTCGGAGAGAATGAAAAAATGAACTGGCGGGATTTTGCTGCGAAGTCGCGCGTGGCGCATTCTACCAGAAAGAAACTCTTGGTTGGGGTTGTTGATGAAGAGGGAGATGTGACTTATTATGAGGTTGGGTGGGTTCGGACTTAGTTGTTATATAATACCTAAACAATTCTCCAATGCAAAAACATAATTAACTTAAATTCGATATGATTGTTGTATTACCGACGGAGTTTTAATCAATTCTGATTAATTTATAGTGTATAAAATATAAGCTCTGTGGCACATTTGTCGTGACAATTCGTAATTATTGGGCACGCTTCGCGTCTTGTTTAGCAGAATCTGCTTCGCAGATTCAGGCGCGCCACGTTAATTTATTAGATGAATGAGCAAAACTTAGTAAAAATTAATGTCTCTCGGTATATCTTGTTAAAGATGTTTTTCAAGACAATTAAAATTATAAACTGATTATTTTTTTGTGTTTGATGAGCCGACAAAATGGAAAACGGGGAAATAGCGTTCTTAAAATGGTTCAGCAGATGATGCTTGATAATGAACTTGGGCCCTTGGCAGCTCACTTGCTGGTTATTTGTTCTAAATACAGTGAAAGCAGATGCGGTGGGAACGGCGTCGGAAACAGAAGAAAAAAACTGCAGGATGGATTATTGAGGGACATGAGAAGAGATATAATTTCTGTTGAGTTTGGGGTTTATTCGTCTCCTTCGGAGCAGTTAGGTGAACCAACAAATATGAGCTGTTTTGTTGCTTATACTACTTTGCGCAGGAGTGGTGTCAGGATTTCTCCAAGAGTTTTTCATTATAGAGGCGATTCAACTGACTTAGCCGAGCATATGAGGAGGGACGCTGAAATTCTTTCTGGGATGGGCTTTAGATTTGGCTATTGCGGGCATAAGCTAGTAAGAGATTCTGTTCACTAGATTGGTATAATAATATTTATAACGCAGAGTTTTCTTGAAGAGCCATGGTTAATTTGGAAGAGGTGAGCAGAAAGAAGGAAGTGATTTTATCGTCTATTAAAATGAGGGGGCCGAGCCTGCCTGTTCAGGTTGCGCGGGTTTTGGAAGTTGAGCCTCTTTTTGCCAGCGCGTTTTTATCTGAGCTGAAAGACGAACAAAAAATAAAAGTCAGCAATCTCAGAGTCGGAAGCTCGCCGCTTTATTTTATTGACGGGCAGGAGGGAATGCTGGAGAATTTTGTTTTGCATCTCAATCAAAGAGAAAGAGAGGCATTTGAACTGCTGAAGAAGAGCGGATTTTTGGAAGACGAAAAGCAGAATCCTGTCATTCGTGTTGCTTTGAGGGCTATAAAAGATTTTGCGATTCCCTTGAGAGTCAGAGTGAATGGAGAGTCAAAACTTTTCTGGAAGTATTTTGGTTTGACTGATAATCAGGCTTTGGAAATGATTCAGAAAGGTTCTCGCGATGTGAAAGAGGAAGTTAAAGAGGAAAAGAAAATTATAGAAGAAAAGAAAGTCAAGGAGAAAGTTGAAGAAAGGGCGGTTGAAAAAAAGAAGAAAACACAGGACAGGGAATTTGGGAAGAAGGTAAGGGACTATCTTTCAGGGAAGGAGTTTGAGATATTGGAAGTTTTGTCTGACAAGAAAAGGGAGTTTGCTGCGAAGGTTCGCGTTGACGAGAGTTTTGGGAAGCAGGTTTATTATATGATTGCCAAGGATAAGAAGAGTGTTTCGGATGATGATTTGGCAGGGGTTTTGCGGAAAGCTCAGTTTGAGAAAATGCCGGCTTTGTTTTTATCGCGTGGGGAACTGAATAAGAAGGGGAAGGAGCATATTGGGGAATGGGGGAATTTAGTGAAGTTTGAGAGGATGAAGTTTTAGATAAAATGAAGGAATCTCAGTCCTTTAGTTAATATAAAACAATCTTTGAGTTCAATAATGTGATTTTATTTATAGCATAAGACTTAATGCCTCCCGGCGTAAAAACATAATTAATGTAAATGATACGATTGCTATATTATCGACGGTATTTCCAATTGATTCGGATTGATAAATGTACGAAATAGCATTAGTGAAAAATTAATGTCTTTTGTTATTGGTATAAATAATCGAGAGGACATTAATAGAGGACACTACAGGAAATTCAACACAGAAATCTTTAAATAATGGTTCTTTGAGTTAAGGTAATGGGAAGAATAAAATCAACAATGATTAAGAGAACGGCGACGCAGTTGATGCCGAGCTTTGAGTTCAGCGAGAGCTTTGAAGAAAACAAGAAAATTCTCGGAAGTACGATGCCTTCTAAATCAATAAGGAATAAGATTGCCGGGTATATTGCGAGACTTGCGAGACAGCAGAAGCATCCCAAAATGAGAGCTGAAAATGAAGGAACTGAGTGAGGATAACCAGAACGAGCGGAAAGAGATGAAGATTGATGATAATGTGATTTTTGTCGGGAGCAAACCGCTTGTGAATTACATTCGCGGAGTTATAACGCAGTTTACAAAACGCGGGGCTTCGGAGGTTGTTATTAAGTCAAGGGGAAAGTTTATTTCAAAGGCGGTTGACATTGCCGAGGTTGCGAAGAGGACATTGGCTGAAGAGGGAATTATGGTTAAGGGGATTTCAATTGCGAGCGAGTCGTTTGAGACAGCTGAAAAGAAGACGAATATTTCGACGATGGATATTGTTCTTGGGAAAGATATTTAGGCATGGATATTGGCAATATATTGCAGGAGGTTCTTAGCAGGCAGATAATTTAATAGCATAAAAAGTAATTATAGCACAGGACGTAAATGTTTGCCCATCACAAAAACATAATTAACATAGACTCGATACGAATTTATGTTACCGACGGTATTTTAAACTAATCTGGATTGACTGCAGCGTAGGTGATGAATGCTGGTTAAGATTTAATGTCTTTTATTATAATGTAAACTCGATACGATTACTATTTTACCGATGGCATTTTCAATTAATTAGGACTTATCTATGGAATCGAAACAGTCTACCATTTTCTTTTAATTTTCAAGATGACGCTTGCGAAAATCATGACAAAGCCGAACGCGAGCGAGAGTCTGCCGGAGTTGGAGCGAGTTAGAACCCAAGATGAGGTTAGAATCATGGCGGCTATGAAGATATTCAGGAATAGTAAAATGCCTGAAACAAATGTGAGCCCTCTTTTCATGTGATTGTTAGGGAAAGTGCATTAATAAATATTTTCATGGCTTGGTTTTTGAGAATAAATCAATAGGAAAACGATAATGATAGACATTAATTTTATCAAGAGTTTTTATTTATGCTGCACTTAATCCAAATCAATTGAAATACCGCCGGTAATATAAGAATAACTCTGGTTTAATTTAATTAATTTTTTTGCTGAGTAACTATTTACGTTTCATATTAAAATTGTTAAATCTTAATATTATTTTTAGTGCGGTTGTTTGGATTTTCAATTGAATTGATGGCTGCGGGGGGAATTGAACCCCCGACCTCTGCCTCATGAGAGCAGCGCTCTAACCAACTGAGCTACACAGCCTTGTTTTTCGCAGCGAAGTTGGTTTCGAACTTTGTTCGAGAGCCTCGCAAGAGGCGACTAACCAACTGTGCTACACAGCCATAAGGAAATCAGAAGAGGGAGGTTTTTAAGAGTTTTCACTTGGGTGTAAGTCTTTGGGAGATGATTATTGGTAAACTAAATTTGATATGATATTATTTATTGATGGTGTTTTTGATTAATCTTGATTGGCTGCAGGGATACTGGTTAATCCGATGATTTTATTTTATTAATTATCTCCCTGGATTTTTCTTTGTCGAATTTTTTTGTGGGCCAGAAACTTGCTAAGCCGTCGTTGTGGTATCTTGGAATTAAGTGAATGTGGAAGTGCGGGACGTCTACGCCGATTACTGAGACTGCTACGTAGTCTGCGCTTGTTGCTTTTTTGATTTTTTTCATTAGCTCTTTTGATTTTTTGAATATGTATTCAATTAGTTCGTCCGGTGTTTCGCCCATCATTTTGTGGTGTTCTTTGGGTATAACTAGGGTGTGCCCGTCGCTTACTGGATTTATATCAAAGAAGGCTACAATCTTTTTGTCTTCGTAGATTATTTCTGCTGGGATTTCCCTTTTTGCGATTTTGCAGAAGATGCAGTCTGTCATTTAATATAAAGATTTGGGAAGTATATAATTTTTTTGATTGAATGACGCGGTGCGCAATTGGACGCTTCGCGTCTTGTTTAAGGACTCGCTTCGCTCGTTCGGTAATATGGTGAAGTCATGATTGGCTGTGAGTTAATTGGCTGAGGAAGTCGTTGTATTGGTAAAATCATACTTTGTTTATCTGTTAATTATTTGGCGAGCGTGATTGGATTTTATGATAACGATTTTTCGGGGCGAGCAGGAAAAGCAAACAGGAAGTTTTCATTCCTCGCGTTCGCGAACGCTTCGGAAAGTGACGGAGGAGCTGCTGCTCGCGGGGCGGAAGACAGATTATTTCTGTTTGAAAACCGGCTTATAGAAAGTGTGTTTGAGCAATTCTCTGTTGATTTCTTCTTTTCTGAAGTTGAATGGGAGGAGTTTTTTGAAGAAGGATTTGTCGCTTGTGTTTGTGAGCGCAGCGTTTAATCTGCTTATTTCTTTTGAGAATTTATCTCTTTTGTTGTAGATTGACGCGGGGATTCTTGTGAAAAGGGAGCGAATCAGGATTTTGCTGTCTGGGAGTTTTGCGACGACGGGGATTTCTGTTGCGCTTTCTATTTCTCTAAGCGAGAGCTCGAAGTAGGGGTCGCGGATTTTGTTGATTATTATTCCTGAGATGTTTTTTCCGCGCTGTTTCGCGAGGCGCGCGGCTTTCAGGGAGCAGGAGAGCGTCGGGTAGTCGGGAGTTGTGACGACGAAAAGCGAGTCAGAGGCGAGCATTGTGGCAAGGATTTCCTCGTTTAAACTTGGAGAAGAATCTATGATTACGAAGTCATATTTGTTTTTTATTTTCTTCAGCTTGTATTTTAGGTTCAGGTAGTTCAGCGGGCGGTCGTGAATGTAGCTTCCTGGGATGACATCAACGCCGAATTTGCTGTGAAGGGCTGACTGGATTCTTGCTTTTTTACTCAAGACGTCGTGGATTGTTTTTTTTGGCTGGACGATGTCCATGTGCAGTCCTAAGTTTGGCGCGGAGAAGTTTGCGTCTACTAAAAGGACTTTCTTTTTGTAGTGGTTTGCCAGATCGGCGGCTAATGAAGCAGAAATTGTTGTCTTGCCTACACCACCTTTTATTGCAATGATGCCAATTGTTTTTGTCATCCTAAGTGAAAGAGATGGGGAGAGTTTTTAAGATTTGTGATGGGAAGTTTTATTGGATTTGGTTGTCTGGGAAGGAAGGTAATTAATAGGGTAAAATCAGCCCGCATTCGTTAGTCTTATCCTTTCTTCAAGTCTAAGGCCATATAAATCATTTCCTCTTTGGTATCGGGATGATTATCGGTTTTTATTAACTTAAACCCCCTCTTTTCATATAACGAAATTGCCTTCTTTATTTCTGTGTTATATGAGGTATATAATTTGAGGAATCTTTTCTTCATCTTTTTGGCTAAATCAATTGTGAAATCTAATAATTTTGAACCGTATCCTTTCCCTCGATATATAGGATTGACGCAATACCAGGCAATCCATGCAGAGTCTTTCTCGTCATCTTTTTGAGTGTAAATCCCTGTGGTTCCTATAACTTTTCCGTTTACAATTGCAACGTAATATTTTACATAAGTGCAATTTGTACTTGCATAGAGCTTTTCATCTTTCTTTTTGGCAATGCTTGCAGGCATCCATTTTTCAGGAGAATCAAAGTCCGATGGTTTTGACCCGAACAAATCAATAATCAGTTTTATTGCATCGTTCAAAGTTTTTTTAGACAATGGTTCGATAATTAATTCTGAATTATTCATTAGTTAAATACAGAAATCTAACTTAAAAATTCTACTATTTTTTGATTTATGGACTTGCCGGGAATTGAACCCGGGTCACTTCGTTGCGAACGAAGTATTCTACCACTATACTACAAGCCCATGGACCTGTCGGGAATTGAACCCGAGTCTTTCGACTGCCAGCCGAACATAATACCGTTATACTACAGGCCCTGATAATTGTTTGGAGAAGGAGGTTATAAATTTTGGCATATAGTATGCAAGAGTTACGCGGCGCATTTGGACGCGACTTGGCGGCTCGTCTTATCATTGTGTGCGCTTCGCGCACCAGCGCCGCGTTAAATTTATTCCAACAAAAGAATTTTTAATAATCCTGAATTATCTGTGTGGTGTTAATACTTCCCTTAACAATGTCATCGCAATTTCTCCATCGCTTAGTCCTCTTTGTTCAAGTTCTTGTATTCGCATAGCCTTTGAAAGAATATCATCGTATCTTTGTTTGGTAAGAGGGATAGTTGCAGGTCGTTCAAACGGATCGAGCGGTCTTTCTCCTTGAGAAGCAGAATAAAGCGTTTTGTCTAACCTAGCGCGATTTACATAATATTCTCTTGCACGAGCTGATGTCAAGCAATCTGGAATTGCTACTGAATCGTCCATTTTCTTCTAAGTATTTGCTTTTATTTAAAACTATTCCAACAACAAAAGTGCAGCCATAACTAAAATACCTAAGATGAAGGCAATTAACTGGAGCAAAGATAAGGAGAGTTTTGTTGAGTGCTTGTGGAGTTCTGGGATTAAGTCGGACGAGGCGATGTAGATGAAACCGCCGGCTGCGATGGCTGTTAGGATTATTTCTAAGTTGGTTATGGTTGAACCGAGCCACAAAGTGAGGATTGCGCCGAGGATTGCCGCGAGTGCTGAGAGAAAGTTTAACGCAAGAGCTTTTGATTTTGAGAAACCGCCGTGGATTAATATAGAAAAGTCGCCTATTTCCTGAGGGATTTCGTGGAAGACGACGGCGATTGTTGTTGCCAAGCCGACTGGAACTGAAATTAAGTAAGATGCTGCGATTATTATTCCGTCGAGGAAATTGTGGAATGCGTCGCCGACTAAATTGATGTAAGCGAACGGGTGAATATGTGATTTTGTTTCCGGTTCGTGGCAGTGCTGCCAATGCAAGATTTTTTCTAAGATGAAGAAGAGAATTATTCCTGCTAAGATGTAGACTGAGATTTGGATGGTTAGTCCTGCTGGTTTTGATATTTCTGGAATGAGGTGGATGAATGCGTCGCCAAGCAAGGCTCCCGCGGAGAAAGAGATAACATAGATTAGGAATTTTTGGAGTCTTTTGGATTTTATCGAAAGGGCTGCGATTCCGATTAGGGAGATTAGACTTACGAGGAAGACGGATTCTAGGGCGTAGAGCCAGAGTGCTGGAAGCATTTTAGTTATTGGAAAAGAAGATATTTAAGATTGTTGTTTGTTTATGGGAATTGTTACAAGAATTCATACAATTTCGCACAATTTTCAGCATGGATTTTTAGGCGTGCGAAATTTGTTATTTGGTGCAGAAAGTAATTTTATAAATTCGAGCCCCAAACTACCTCATAATTTATTTCTTAGAAATAGCAAGATTTTTAAGTGGTTTAAACTCAAAAATTATATGGGCAACATAATAGGATTTTGGAAGAGATACGCACAGGCATACGATAAAGTTATGAGTGCTTATACTAGACATAAGTCTCTTGTTTTGGAACAGGCAAGAGAACTAGAAGGCTTTTCTAAGATATTAGACAGTGGTTGTGGTTCAGGTCATTTAGCTAAAGAATTATTGGAAAGAGGACACGAAGTTTATGGATTAGATATAAATCCAGAAGCTATAAGAATAGCAAAAGAAAAATGCGCAAATCATCCCAAACTAACTACTATTGTTGGAGATGCAACTGCTACTCTTCCTTTTAACGATAATTATTTTGATGGTGTTTCATCTATGCTAGTATTATGGGCTGTAAAAAATCCTTTGGGCTACCTAGTTGAGCACAGAAGGGTTTTGCATACAGGAGGTCGTTTGGTTTTATCTGGACCTGGACCCGAGACAAAAGCGACTGTAGGTCTGCAACTTAAAAGATTTAAGGAAGACTTAGAGAGACAAGGCTTATTTCCAGGTATTCAACAAAGTTGGGATGAATTTATTAATTACACAGATGAGAATATAAATCACACAGGAGAAAACTGGTTCACGCATGAAGAGATTAGAAACCTCTTAGAGAAAACAGGGTATCGCGTCTCATCAATAAAACCAAACCCAATTTATCTAGATCAAGGCCATATAGTAACTGCAACTAAGATATAAGCCGAATTGTAAGAGTAAATTATGGGACAGAAATGAGCGCTAATTTTATAATCTAGATTGTTGAACTCAAGAATAGGATTAC
>C687J35174_10010175_pt1 | contig 11708 bp, 11 predicted proteins | sample RifCSPhighO2_01_FD_35174 | JGI IMG/M metagenome (IMG submission 35174) | reverse complement strand
GGTGTAGCCAAAGTTCTTGAGCAGTGGAAAGCCATCTACAAGAACGCAGATGAATACATCTATGAGCTATTGTCCGAAGTGCCACTAGACCTTATTGAGCCGTTAGTAAAAAAGGTAAAAACTGGCGTAAAGTTTCACTATATATTTTCCAAGTCGGCAATTGTGCCAAAAGGCAGGAAGGAACTCCTATCAAAACTTGGATTTTCTAAATTAATTGAGGGGGGACTGGTAGAAAGAAAAATGAAAGACAGGGTTGAAACCATGGTTATTTTAAATGAAAAGGAGGCATGCGTACTATTTGCTGACCTTAAAGGCGAATCTGACCTGAGTGAGATGTTTTACAGCAATGATCCAATGTTTCATGAATGGTGTCTTGATTACTTTAGGTATTGCTGGTATGGCTCTGATGTGTTTCAAGAAAGNAAGTTACAAGAATAAACTAACACTGCCAAGAGNCTATTTTNTATTTTAAGCAGTTANTTGTTCTTTCTTTGATGTCTCTAGATCGTATTGNCCCTGCGTAAACTTTCGTATAGTTCCAAAAGACTCGAATTTTTGTCCGTTACCATGGAAAAACTTGGAAAAGAATTCTACGTAAATTAATCTAGCACCCTGAATGCCGGGTTCGAATACTCCAATTATTATATTGAATAAATGTCCCACAAACAGTATGAATGTGCCAAGAATGATAAATGGAATTGAAATGTTTAGTGCCTTTAAGAAAATGTAATCTATGGTATGTGCAAGTATGACTGAAGCAAGCAAAATTCCAACCAGTCTGGTATAGGAAAGTATGTGGCTTACTATAGATGGCAGTTCCATCAGTGCCCTCACACCCTCTCCAACGAACATTAATCCAATTCCTCCAAAAAGTAATCCAAAGTAGAGTAGTCCTGCTGGGTTGTTTGAAATAAAGTGCGGATTCATAGGATTGAGGGCCTCGTCATGAATGATGCCTAGTCCAAGTAGAACAATCCCCCAACCAAATGCCAGCCAGCCAATTTTTCCAATAGTCTCTCGTTTGTTTCCTTCTCTAAGCGAGTTCATTATTCCTAGAACCAGACCAAATGATACCATTCCAATTCCAATATACCCAGTAACTAGCAAAAGTATGCCAGCATCATGAAGTGGATCTAGAAATGCTTGTGCAGGTCGGTTTAGTATTTCGCCTGGTTCAGGAAGACCAGTAACTCCAACAGTGCGTAGATAATCAAACAGGTAACCATTAGCATGGAACCCAAAATGCAAGTCAAAGATAAATCCCAAAATTATAGCAATAATGCAGCCAGGAATCATTGCTTTTGATAATTTTACCATCTGTCTTTTTTTCAATATCAACAGTGCAAAACTTCGCAGTGGCTTTGGCATGATGTTTAGATTGCGTTTTCCTCCCTCAACACGTCTAATCACCCACAAACAAACAAGAAGTATTACTAAACCATAACCAGTATCGGCAACCATTAGTCCATAAAATACTGGGAAGATCAAAGCAAAAATCATTGTAGGATCAAATTCTTTTCCACTTGGCAAAGAGTAGAATCTTATGAAAGCCTCAAACAGCCTGAACCTTTTTGGATTTGCAAATAGCGTAGGCGGGTTTTCGTCTGTCTCTAATTCAAAAAGTATAGTTCCTTTAGCGTTCTTTTCAAGCACGGTTTTTACCTGCTCAACTTTTGTTTTTGGCATCCAGCCTTCTAGTGCAAACGCATCAGAAGAAACTCCAAGGTTGTTAACAACTTCAAGTTTTTTGTTTTCTATCTCAAGCTGTTCTTCCACACACACAATATCTGCATAGTGAGTCTTTGAGATTTCTTCCAGTCTTTGATCTATCTTGTCTAGTTTCTCAGATAGTTGAACATGAATGTTTTTCTGGTTTTGTATGATCTGCTGTGGTTTGCCACTAAGTTTTGGCACTGCTTCTATGTGTACGCCATGTGACTGGACAATAGTAGCAAGCGCATGTGATGGAAATTTAGAAAACGCAACAAGTACAAAGCGTGTGATCTCCTTGTCTGCCTTGGTGTAAAGGAAAATATCTTGTCTATGTGCATCTAGATCTTTTTGAAACTCGGCAAATTTTTCAGACTCTACACGGCCAAAATAAGAGCGAGCCGATGACAGCTGGAGAACGTCTAGCTCTTCAGGAAAAAATGAATACTCTTCTACAAGTTTGATGTTATTTTTGGTTTCGTTTACCTCGGTGAGTAGTTTTTCTTTTTGTTTTTCAAGGGAAGCAACTTCGCTATCGATATCTATTGATTTTGATTTTTGGATTAGCTCATCAACTGATGTAAAACGTTTACAGCTTGTAACCTGAATGGGTGGAAGTACTGTCTTTAGTCCCTTGATTCGCAAAAGTTGATCGGATACATGTCTGTACAGATCGTTGTCTCGCTCGCTTTTTAGCATCGCAGCTACGTCTTTTGATAAGGGTTCTAGTTGCACAACGTTTAGATCATGTAAAACAGTTACAACAGTTTCCCTGAATTTTCTTAGGCCAAGTATGGCCATGCGTCTCATGGGTACAGGCTTTAGAACCATTATTGTGCGCCTTTAAGCAAAATATCGATTATCTGCTGAGCTAACTGCGAATTAATATCTGCAGTTATGTTTTTTGCCTTTGTCCTTGCTTCTTCGATAATCTTTTCTGTCTCTTGCGCTGCTTTTCTTCCTGCCTGGTCGATGCTAGTCTCTACTAATTTTTCTGCCTGCAGCTTTGCAGACTCGATTGCTTTTTCAGCATCATCTTGCAGTTTCTTGATTTCTTCTGCTATTGCTTTTTTTCTGTTTTCTATCTCGCTTTGTGCTTTTTCTTCTGCTTCCTTTATCTGCTTTAGAGAGTGAACATATTTTTCTTGTGTGCTTGACATGTCTATATCCCCAAGAAATATTTTCCTGCGTACATCGCTACTGCAATGGCGCCAACAATGTTTACGATCTTAAAGACTCTTGTGATCAGGTAAAATTTTCTTTGTTGAGGGTTTAAAAAATTATTTTGCAAGTATCTCTTTCTCCTTTTTTGTGATGCTTTCTTGTTCTCTTTCTCCCATCTTTCGTTTTACTGTCTTTAGCATAATGAAAGTGTCACGTTCCATCTCATCTAGTCTGAATATGATGAACTTTACAGCTGACAATAGGCGCGGAATGAAAACGTTTTCAATTGCGTTTGATTTGCGTTTTGTTTTCTCTATCTCATAGAGAAGTTTTCGAAGTGTAGTCTCTTTTTCTGCAACATCTAGAACCATCTTGTGAACTTGCTGGAATGCCTTTACTGCCTCGCTTATTGAAGTTGGAAGCTCAAGTAGGTGTTCTGTAAGAATTTTTTCGCTTTGTCCGCCCTCTAATTTTGGGATGCGAACGCCCATGACATTTTTTGGCTTTATCAAAAGTTTGCTTAGCTGCGGGATCTTCATGGCCTCGTTTTCAAGTCTCATTGTTCCTGCAAGCATTTCGGCCATCCTGATGCTTTGGTATCCTTTCATCAGCTCTGCCTGCAAGCTACTTCTTAGTGCTGCCGCAGTTTTGCTTGCATTAAAAAATTCTAAAATCAGGGCCTGGCGTTTTAGTTTTAGTAATTTTAATCCCTTGTTTGCGATAAGAATTCGCCTTTTTGTGCGAATGTATTCAAGACGTGTTGGACGTATGTTAAGCGCTGTAGGCAACTCTAATCGCCGCCTTGAGAAGAAGACTTCTTGGCATACTTTGCTATGAACTCTGGCTTGATACGATTCATTTCTGATTCGTTAAGACCGCTAAGCAGTTCCCAACCAATATCTAGAGTTTGTTCAATGGAACGATTTTCATCTAATCCCTGATTTACAAACTTGCGTTCAAAGTTGTTTGCTATTTTCAAAAACTTTCTATCCAAATCGCTTAGAGCCTCTTCACCAACTATTGCTGCTAGTGCTCTTGCATCTTTGCCCTGCGCATATGTTGCATAAAGCTGGTCTGCAAGATTTCGATGATCCTCTCTTGTGCGTCCCTTTCCTATTCCCTGGTTCATCAAACGTGACAGGCTTGTAAGGACATCAACTGGTGGATGGATATCTGCTCTGTGCAAGTCTCTGCTCATGACTATCTGGCCTTCTGTGATGTAACCTGTCAGGTCAGGTATCGGATGTGTAATGTCATCTGCAGGCATTGTAAGAATTGGTATTTGTGTTACAGAACCTTTTCTTCCCTTTATTTTGCCTGCTCGCTCATAAAGTGAGGACAAGTCTGTGTACATGTACCCTGGGTACCCTCTCCTACCTGGGACTTCTTCACGTGCTGCAGAAATTTCTCTTAGTGCCTCGCAATAGTTTGTCATGTCTGTGATTATGACAAGAACATGCATCTCGCGTTCATATGCAAGAAATTCTGCAGTTGTCAATGCAAGTCGCGGTGTAAGAATGCGTTCCATGGACGGATCCGATGATAAATTCAAAAACAAAGCTGTTCTGCCAAGTGCTCCGCTTTCTTCAAACTGCTTTACAAAAAAGTTTGCCTCCTCGCTTGTGATTCCTATGGCGGCAAAAACGACAGAAAAGTTTTCAGCTGCTCCAAGAACTTTAGCCTGTCTTGCAATCTGGGCTGCAAGTAAGTTGTGTGGCAAGCCAGCGCCAGAAAATATTGGAAGCTTCTGGCCTCTTACAAGAGTGTTCATGCCGTCAATGTTTGACATTCCTGTCTGGATGAATTCCGATGGTTCTTCTCTAGAGTATGGGTTGATAGCAGAGCCTACAAGATCAACTTTTTGTTTTGATACAATCTTTGGTCCGCTGTCTCTTGGGTTCCCAAGTCCATCAAACACTCTTCCAAGCATCTCATCAGATACAGCTAATGTAGCAGTCGAACCTGTGAACCTTGTCGTAGTCCCAGAGGTAGTCAGTCCAAGTGTTGGNCCAAAGACTTGTACTATTGCTAGGCCTTGTCTTGTATCAAGNACNTGNCCNTGACGCCTTTCACCATTAACAAGTTTGATCTCAACCATCTCACCATATGCTGCATTATCAACACCTTCAACAAATATCAGCGGTCCAGCAATTTTTGATAATGTTTTAAATGCTACTCCAGACATTTTAGTTGGTTACCTCGATTAACAGACTGTTAAACTGTTGATTCATACTGGTTTTAATTTCATTTATCAGCTGTTCCACTTGTTCTTCTTTTGTCCATTTTATTTTTGATATCATCTTTCTTACCTCGAGCTGGCCTATTTTTGATGAGGTAACGCCTTTCTTTATTGCTTCAGTCTCTTTTCTGCCAAACTCCAAGATTGTAGAAAGCATCAGAAACTGTTTTCTAATTGATGTGTATGTATCAACCTCATCATACGCGCTTTGTTGTAGATAGTCTTCTCTAATGGAACGAGCTGTATCTAAAACACCTTTTTCTGGTTCTGGCAGTGCATCATATCCTACTAGTTGAACAATTTCTTGTAACTCTGATTCTCTCTGTAGAATTTCTAACGCTTCTTTTCTTAATGTAATCCATTCATTTGAAATATTCTTTTTGTACCATTCTCCCATGTTATCAGCATACAAAGAATAACTTGTCAGCCAATTAATTGATGGAAAGTGTCTTCTGGAAGCAAGACTTGCATCTAATGCCCAAAATACTCTTGTAACTCTTAGTGTGTTTTGTGAAACTGGCTCTGAAAAGTCGCCTCCTGGTGGGGAAACCGCTCCAACCAAAGTCAGAGAGCCAACTCGTTCTTCTGGTGAAATTACAATAGCCTTGCCACCTCTTTCATAAAATTCTGCCAGTCTTCTTCCAAGATATGCAGGGTATCCTTCTTCACCTGGCATCTCTTCTAATCTTCCTGAGATCTCTCTGAGTGCTTCTGCCCATCTAGAAGTACTGTCTGCCATAAGAGCCACTCCATATCCCATATCGCGATAGTATTCGCCCATTGTAATTCCAGTATAGATACTTGCTTCACGTGCTGCTACTGGCATGTTAGATGTATTTGCAACAAGGATAGTGCGTTCCATCAGAGGACGTTTTGACTTTGGGTCTTCTAGTTTTGGAAATGTTGAAAGGACTTCGGTCATCTCATTTCCTCGCTCGCCACAACCTACATAGACTATAACATTACTGTCTGCCCACTTTGCCAATTGCTGCTGTGTTACTGTCTTTCCGCTTCCAAACGGACCAGGGATTGCACCAGTTCCTCCCTTTGCAATAGGGAAAAATGTATCCAAGACACGTTGACCTGTCAACAGTGGTTCTTCTGGCGGAAGTTTTCGCAGAACTGGTCTTGGTGTTCTAACTGTCCACCAGCTTGAAAGGCCGATATCTACTTTGGTGCTATTTGTTTTTACTGCTGCAACAATCTCATCTACTGTATAACTTCCCTCTGAAATTTCAGCTAGCTCGCCTGTAACGTTGTATGGTATCATTATCTTGTGCTTGATCAACGGAGTCTCATCGACTTCACCGATTATCTCGCCAGGTGATACCTGCTCTCCTTTTTTCTTGATTGGAATAAATTCCCATTTTTTCTTTTGATCAAGGGCTGGGATGATATTTCCTCTGCTGATAAAGTCGCCACTTTGTGCTCTTAAAATATCAAGAGGTCTTTGTATTCCGTCATAGATTGAAGTTAAGAGTCCTGGTCCTAGCTGCATAGAAAGTGGTCGTTTGGTATTGGTAACTTTTTCTCCTGGGCGCAAGCCTGAGGTGTCTTCATAGACCTGTATTGTTGCCTTGCCTCCTTCCAGGCGAATTATCTCGCCCATCAAGCCAAGCTCACCAATGCGGACTACATCAAACATTTGTGCGCCTTCAAGACCGCTTGCGGAAACAACAGGTCCAGAAATACGAGAAACTATAGCATCTGTCATGTCATTTAACCTGTCTGTATATTGATTCCTAGCACACGTTTTGCCAGAGCAGATATTGATTCTTCTTTAATGTCACCTTGTAATGAAGGCATAAACAATACGAGTGGCTCAATTGATGCCTCAAATCTTGTTCTTAGTGCAACAGGAAGTGCACTGCGTACAGATTCGCTTGCAATAATCAAAGAAAACTCACCTGAAGAAAAAACTTCGTGAAGTTTTTTATTAGCATCTTCTCCTGTTACAATGAAAGTGTCATCGATTCCAAGAAGTTGATAACCGATAACAAGCTCGCGCTCGCCAACTATAGCTATTCGCCCACTTGTTTCATATTTTTGTTTAGACATTTCTTATTCCATCAATAACAGCGAATTTATTTGTTCAGTTGTCAGGTTGTATCGTTTTCCATATGATATCCTTTTGATATTTTCACGTTCATTTTCTGCATTGATTATAAAGTAAAATATAGTTCCAATTGAAAGTGCGATGTTTCTTAGTTTCTTTACATATGTTGTATAGATGAATTTATCCATCACTACTTCAAACTCTATCAAACTCTTTGTGTTCTTGTACTGAGCCAAGGCCTGAGCCAAACTAAAGTAAGTTTCTATTTTTCCTGCAATCTCTGCCACATTTTTTAATTCATATATTGATGTCAATTCATTTAAGGGAATTTTTCCGCCAGGTACCAAATGCTTGCTAACTATCTCTTTTTCAAGGTTAGACTCTTTTCCTTTTAGTAAGCTCAAAATATTTTTCTTGTCTATCTCTGTTCTGATTAATTCCCTGATCATGCCTTCATCGCCTTGGAAGAACTTGAGTGCCTCAAAGAGGCTTTGATAATAGTTGCTTTGCAGCGCAGCCATCATAGGCCCAAGATTGCCTGTCTTTTGATACTCATCCAAGTGCTGCATTAGAACTGTTCCATAGTTGTACTTTACAAGTTGGTTTACAACCCCATCAACTCCTGTTTGTGAGAGGATGGTCTTCATCTCATCATGGGGAATATTTCCTGCAGAAACCCCCGCAGGCACGTTTCTGCTAGATACCAAAAATGACTCTGTTTCAGTGATTTGCCTACCCATGCTTTTTGCTGAAAGTATCAGCTCGATATTGTAAATGTCCCATTTTGACAGATATGCCTTGACTGCAGATTTACCACTAAACGGAGTTGCCTCCAAAGCAATTTTGTTGATTTCTACTAGTTGTCGATTTAGCGCAATTTCTAAAAGTTCTGGTCCTTGATAGACAGCTGCAGCTTTTTGTATTTGTGGACCATACCAAGTTGATTCTAAGATCTTGACTATCTCTGTGTCATCTTTTGCTTTTAGTAAATTTTGCATAATGTCTTTTGAGAGAAGATTTATTGAAATTGCCTGCAATCTACCAAATGAAGAAGAGTATTGTGATGTTGGCATTACAGCATTCTCTCCAAAATTAAACCCTTTACTTCATCTTCATGAGTTCGCAAAAGTTCTTCAAAAGTTAGATCAATTTCTTTTGTACCATTTTTATTTTCAGCTACTATTCCTCCAAGAGTTTGGATAGTAGAACCAACAGTAACTCCACTATTTTTTAAAAGTGCAGTATCTTCATTACGGCAGTGAATGATAATGTTTTGATCTATTTTTTTTGTAGCGTTAACCATATTCTCTAGTGTTTTTTTGTATTGAGGAGTTTTTGTATATTTTTTTAGCTCTTCTCTGATTACATCAAACGCAGAATCTAAATTTGTGTTTATGGCATCAAATAGAATCTTTTTTGCTTGAAGTCTTGCTGCCTCTACTAGTCTTGCAGTTTCTCTTTCAGACTTTATTTTTGCTTCCTTTGAAGCATTTTCTTGTATTTCGCTAGTTACTGTATCTCTTTTGTTTTGTAGTGCAGTTTTTTTTTGAGCTAATTCAGCATCAAGATTTTCTATGTCCTTTTTTTTTTGATTTTCTATTTCAAGGACGAAAGTCTCTATGCTCATTGTAACATCGACTACAGTATGCCAAGTAACAATATTATGCCTAGTACAAAGCCAATAATCCAAAGAGTTTCTGGAATGACAAAGAAGAATAGCACCTGACCGAACTTTTCTGGCTTTTCTGCTATTATACCCATACCAGCTGCACCAATTCCTTGCTGTGCATTACCAGTACCTATCAAACCACCCGCTATTGCAATTGCTGCAGCAATAGCTAGCAATGGTTTTGTTAATGATGTATCCCCAGCTGAAGCTTCTTGTGCATATACGTTAGCTGAAAAGATCGAAGAAAACGTTACTAACACTGCCGCAATCATGGCAATAGTAAAGAACTTTGATCGCAGCTTTCGCACCATCAATTATGGCTTGGCTATAGATGGTATTATAAATTTTTATGAATGGTTTTGAATTTATTAAAAATAAAAAGTGTAAGTGGTTTTGAGAGCTAAAATGCGGTGTTTGTATAGTCAAGGAAAGCTAGCATTCCATCAACCCATAAAATAACAGGGATCAAATCTTGGTAGATTTATACCAGAAATATTTGCAAATCTTGCAAATATTTAGAATCTTGTTGTTGAGATCTGAAATATGCACGCATTTCTTAACCTTTTAATTAAATAATCATCCAAGACTCTCTATCAGACGTTTATCGTCTTAGGACAATAGCAGAAACAGTTTCAAATTTTTTTAAATTATTTTCAAGATTTTTTAACGATATTTTAATTGATTTACATCTAAAATCCTGCTACAGTATCGACATCGAAGAACACGTCCATCTTTGTCAATCACATCCATCACAGATTCAATGTGTTCGCTGCTGTTTGTAACACAATCAGGATTAGAACATCGAAAAATTCTTTCTATCTCGTTTGGCAGTGAAACGCGTCGCTTTTCAACTAGTTTGTAATCTTTGATAATATTTACAGTAGCACTTGGAGCAATTACAGCAAGTTTGTTTGTATCATCATCTTTTAGGAATCTGTTTTCTACCTTGATGATGTCCTTTTTTTTGTATTTTCCACTTGGAACATTAAGTGCTATTGTTATCAGACTTCCATCTTTGCCATCAATTTCTAATGCATCTAGAACCTTGAGGCCTTTTCCTCCATCAATGTGATCAATTACTGTTCCTTCCTTAATGCGACGAACTATAAGCTCTGATTCTTGCATCAGAATACTTTGTATAGCCAGCTGTATATATTATTGAAAGAATGAACGAGTTTTTTCAAAAAGATATAATTTCTGTACGAGATCTAAATAAACAAAAACTAGAGGTAATTTTTGAGGCTACAAACAAGATCATAGACATGGATCCTAACAAACGCAGAGAGATCGCCAGGGGTAAAGCACTAGGATATCTTTTCTATGAACCTAGCACTAGAACTCGTCTAAGCTTTGAGGCTGCTATGGCGCTAATTGGTGGAACATCACTTGGAATTTCCGATGTATCATCGTCTTCTACTCAGAAAGGTGAGAGTCTTGCTGATACAGTCAAGATAATGTCAATTTATTCCGACGTCCTAGTTTTGAGACACTCCCTTGATGGTTCAAGCAGATTTGCAGCAGAGGTTTCATCAAAACCAGTAATTAATGGAGGAAGTGGAACAGAAGAACATCCTACACAAGCAATTCAGGACTTGTTTACAATTAAAAAAGAAAAAAACAAGATTGATGGTCTTAAAATTGGAATAGTTGGAGATCTAAAGTACGGGAGGACAGTTTATTCATTATTACATGCATTAGGAAATTACAATGTTGAAGTACATCTCATATCACCACAGGCACTTAAAATTAGAATAGATTCAACATATGACATTAAAAAACGACTTTCCTTTACAGAATCTACTTCTCTTGATGAATACATCGATGATTTAGACGTAGTTTATGTGACAAGAATACAAAAAGAACGATTTCCAGATGAGGAAGAATATCTTAAGGTGAAAGGCAGCTATGTGATAGGCCTTGATGTAATAAAGAAAATGAAAGAAGACGCAATTATTTTACATCCTTTACCAAGACTGGATGAAATTTCAGTTGAGGTAGATAAAACAAAGCAAGCAAGATATTTCAAACAAGCAGAATATGGAAAATATACAAGAGCAGCCTTGTTGGGCTTGCTTCTTAACGAAAATGGATTTTAGGAAAAACTGTTTTGTTAATTACCAATACCCCAATTATTGATACAAAAAATACTAAAAACACTATTGCGCCAAACTCTGGAACAACAACTAGACCAAACTCTGTACTGGAACCACTCCCTCTAATATTGTCAAATCGTATTATTGTTGGCCCTGATTGGCTTTCCAAAAAAGCATATTCCTCATAGTNACCTCCAACTGTGGCTGTGCCTGATTTTTTGTGAATTTCCTTTCCATTCTGAATTATCACAAAATCATATGTAGACTGTCTTAATGGCTCCCCTGTAGCACCANTNCGTATTGTAAAGATGAATTTTACATTCTTTTGTGGTTCAATTACTACTGGCTCCCATGACAAGTCAACCTGAAACGCTTCACTTTTTGTAAATGACGTCAACGGAAACTTGGCAGTTTGGCTTGGTTCNAATGTAAACTTGATACTTGNTGGAANGCTATCACCAGATTTTTTTAATTCATTTTTTAAAAATTTTAAATGATCTTGTAGCAGTATAAGGTGNACAATTCTATTACTTTCATCAGAATAATCATCAACTGTCACNGAAGATTTGAAAAGATCAATACCNTTTACTTTGCCAACATAACTTGGCGATAAAAATTTTGCAAAGTTTTTTGGAAAATGAACTTCTTCATGTATCACTGGGATATGTGATATGTTTTGTTCACTCCAATCAAAAGGCATTTCAAACTCCACGACATTTTCATCTGATTTATAGTCAAAATATGAAATATTATCAAAATAAGACGTAATTTGAAACG